>SDBT01006119.1_pt1 | contig 20062 bp, 18 predicted proteins | sample 2277101 | NCBI WGS metagenome assembly SDBT01 (sample SAMN10404973, study PRJNA504765) | marine sediment metagenome | isolation source: marine sediment core GS10_PC15, 103 cmbsf | place: Arctic Ocean: Southern Knipovich Ridge | collected 2010 | reverse complement strand
TGAAGAAATTACTAACACAGGTTCGGGGGCTCTACAGAAGGGCCAAACCACGACGTATCGAGGGTCGTGTTGTGATTACTAATGACGACAAGGTCTTTGACAAATTAATTACTGAAGGTATTGACAAGTGGTGCCCGGTCTATATCCTCTCTGAAGGTGAGAGTGGAGTTGATTATGCTCAAGGTTATGATCTTGTGCTCTTCATTTCACCCTTTGGTGCTTTTGACGAGTCCATGGATATGCTAGATAATGTTGAGATGCTTGGTAAGGACTGGTCATTTGAAGATCTTTTACCAGAACGGACTGTAAGCTTCTATGCACGAAATTACCGTGTTATTGACGCCTCATGCAAATTAGCAGAGCTATTTACCAGTCTACCTATCAATGAATCTATGGAAGACTTTGCTTCAGGCCTTGATTTCGAGGGTCTTACCAAAGTAGGTGAGATTCTTCAAAGTTTGGATGAGAATGGAAACCTAGCTCAAGGAATTAATGTTGATATTGATAGATACAGGAACGCAGTGAAAGTATTTCCAACAGCAATCGCAGAAACAGAGTCTTGGTTGAACGAAGAGATTACAACAAGGATTTCTAAGAGCCATATCACCCTTGGCGGCCAGCAAATAATCACAATACTTCAGTCTGCAGATATGGATGGTGCTGAAAGTAGTGCACTAAGAAATATGCTACCTGCAGAAATTGTTGAAACCTTTACTGCTACAACTCAGGAAGCTGAAGACAAACTCGCTCAGATGCTTGGCCTCACTCCCCGAGAAGCAGACTGGGTGACAGGTATTATCAACGAGGAGATTTCACTTCCTGCTAAGCTTATTGCTACACAAATTAATGACTTGGAGGATAAGCTAAGACGCCTCTTTGCGGACAAACAATTCAGCTTGATCAAAAAGATAGCCAATGAACTGGATCGTTTACGAAATGAAGTAATGAAAGCTGTTCAGACTCTTCTCGAATTCGACCTATTCCTAGCTGTTGGTCTATTTGCTCTTGATTACGATCTTACAATACCTAAGATATCAATGGAATACACCGGTGTAGGTGTGCAGGGTGCCACCAATATGTTTCTCGCTGAGAGTTTTCTGAAAGGAAAGCATGGGAAAGTTCAACCAATCGATTATAGCATTGGAAAAACACCATTCCGCCCTGACGGAACAAATGGAGAGAATTGTGCATTAATCTCTGGAGCTAACAGTGGTGGTAAGACAACCATAATTCAAACATTAGCTCAGATTGTTACAATGGCACAATCTGGCTTCCCTGTACCTGCAAAGCAAGCTTACGTTCCAGTATTCGAGGAACTATACTTCTTCTATAAGAGTCGAGGGATGGTCAGTGCAGGAGCGTTTGAAACAACCCTCAAACAGTTTGCAGAGATTGTTGTATCTGAAAAATCAAAACTTGCGCTATTTGATGAAATTGAAGCTATAACGGAACCCGGAAGCGCAGCTAATGTCATTGCTGGTCTAATTGAAATACTTCAGAGCGACCCTCAAACATCAACGGTAATCTGTAGTCATCTAGCTAGGGAGATTCAAGAAGTTACAGCAGTTCCTATACGGATTGATGGTATTGAGGCTCGTGGGTTAGATGAGAATCTTGATTTAATTGTAGATAGAACACCCTGTTTTGGTAAGCTTGCTAGAAGCACTCCCGAACTGATAGTTGAGAGGCTCTCAAAGCTAACCAAAGGTCCCAAGAAGGCTGTCTATGAAAAGATACTTGAGAACCTTAATAGAATAAGAGAGTGATGACTCACAGAGTGTTGGTATTTGGTGATACACACATTCCATCCCGTAGGGATTCAATTCCAGAAGAATTCTATCAACACATCAAAGACAATGTGTATGATCTAGCTCTCATCACTGGAGACCTTGAACGAGAATCTGACATGAGAGCTGCTTTACCGCCTCTACCAAGAAGTTTCATCGTAATTGGAAATATGGACTACAGCAGTTCATACAATTTCCATGAACAAGTACAACTTGATGATTTCAATCTCCTTCTAATCCATGGAACTCAATTACGACCTCGGGGAAGTATCGAGCAATTGTGGGAGATTCTACAGCAAATCGGAGGGGATGTTGCAGTTCATGGTCATACTCATAGAGCTGCTATTGATTTGTACAAAGACAGGTTATTTCTCAACCCTGGGACGATATCAGGAGCAACTGGAGGGTGGGGTGGTCGAGCAGATGCAAGTTTCATAGAACTTGAGGTTCAAAGTAATGAGATGAAAGTCATACTCCACCAGACTGACTGGCGAGTAGTCAAGGTATCTGAGATACAATTCCTGAAACAGGATAATATAATCATTAGAAAACTCTGAAAATTCGATTGTTCAATATGTTCCCCAAGGATCAGGGCTGACTAGGCGCAGATAGATTTTCTTCAAAACATTAGAGCTCTCTAGTAATGCTGCTTGTAGTGTACTCTCTTTATCCACGTCAACTTTCTTCGATTTCAAACCAATAAGTCCCCCCAAAATCCCTTTGGATGAATCCCCTTTCAGAGATACTGTTATGGGAATTACACTCATAACATCCTCATCTGGGAAGATATCACGAGTGAATTTCAAATCCTTGAAGAATGAAGCAAGCGTTTCTTTAACTGCAGCTTTCTCTTTAGTATCTGCTCGGAGTTCATTCACAATCTTAAGAGAACGTTTTCTCAGATGATCAGAAACAATAGATTGTACTTGCTCTGCTAGTGCTCGATCCATAGCGCATGCAATCCCGATGTTTATCATGAGGATACGTATTCTGTCCAGTACTACTCCCACATCTGCACCCACGATAGATTTTCCTCTCATAGAAGCCAACCAATCCTCATAGGCTGCACTCACACTACGTAAGTCATCCTCTTCAGAGAACTGGTCCAACTCTTCTGGGGGAAGCAGTGTACACCACACAACCATCGAAACGTTGCCTATATCTTTGGGTGCCATGTTTACTTCTTGGTCTCATCTGTTTTCAGTATTGCCTGTCTGAGTATTGCTTGAGAGACTTCTTTCTAATACTCAGATGACTAACATTCAATTGCAAATTGGTGAGAAAAATGCCAAAGTACAAAGTAAAAATCGAGATCATAGATATTCTAAATGATGGTAAATGTTCAATGGGACAGAAGATTGGGAATGTCTTTGGGTATCCCGAAGATCGTGGGAAGATGTGTCCAAGTTCGTTCTATGTTCTCTATCCTTGGATAATGGTCATGCTCTCAGGGGGAAGCTTTGCTGAGGAAGGCGATGGGAGTGACTCTATGACGACTGGTTGTCCTGATTACAAACATCAGGTTGTGTACAAAATATCGCGCACTGTTGTTGAAGAATGAATATCAATGTCCTATTAGGTATCTTTTTACTCACGTTGCATTAACAAACAAGAACCAGAGGTAATGCTGATAATGATTCCAAATTCCCATAATCCACGAAAAATATTGAGAATCGTTTGTATTCTGTTTGTAACTATTGGTCTTGTTTCCGCTCTTCCTATGAATGTCATGGGTCAGGATACTTTGACGTTCTCCTTGAATCGTAATATGGGGTTGGGTCTTGGTAGTTACATAAGTGGTACATTCACTCTACATGGAACAGGACCTGATACCATTCAGAATCTTACAGTATATTTCAATGAGGTTGAGGTTCATTTTGTCACTGGAAATACCATTAGCTGGCAATTCCATACTGGTAATTATGAGGGCGGTGCTACGAATATTACACTCATGGGAATTGATGAATCTGGTACACCCCACTTTACAAGTCGGACGGTTGTATTCATTAGTGACGCACTGAACAATATAGTCTATATTGGAATTTTTGCTCTTGTAGGTGTACTCTGTCTTGCCAAGTATGGCCCCCGACTTATGGACCTTCGAAAGAAGTAGATACATGTTTGGAGTCGCCCATTATGACTGATGAAGATAGATACTCAATCAACCTTGATGTAAAATACAGTCCTCTGGAACTCATAGACATCCGCAATCTAATTCAAGAGAGTAAGAAAAACTGGCAGAATTTCTCGCTCTCTGAAGTAAATGATTGTGTGGTCAGACTTGGTGTCATTCATGGTGAATTTCATTGGCACAAGCATGAAAATGAAGACGAGTTTTTCTATGTGATAGATGGACTTCTTCATATTGATCTGGAAGATAGAACTGTAGACATATCCCCAGGTCAAGGCTTCATGGTACCAAAGGGAGTGTCCCATCGCACAAGAGCTCCAATACGCACTTCAATCTTGATGATTGAAGGAAAAACAGTTACACCAACAGGCGATTAATACGGAAAGAAGAGAAAGCGCCACCGGTATTGAGTGAAATGTGTCTGGACGAAGGTCATATGATGAAAGACCTTTTAGTCAGGCTTTTTCTACAAACGAGAAGAATAAATCACCTTAGTAGGACGTGACGATTTGGAACTTAGAATTGCACTTATCGGATTTGGTGTTGTGGGTCAAGGATTTGTTAGGATCCTAGCCCAACAGGAAGAGTGGCTTAAAGAACAAGGCTGGGATGTTAAACTAGTCGCTGTATCTGACATTCAGAAAGGCTCAGTCTATAATCCCGATGGACTAAACATAGATACTCTACTCAATCTCATGTTGAATGAAAAGACGATAGCAGGATATCCTGATGGTGTGATAGGTTTTGACGGGACTAAGACAATAAGCGAATCAAATGCAAATCTGGTTGTTGAGGCATCCTGGAGCAATCTTGAAACAGGAGAACCCGCTCTTTCTTATGCAAGGAGAGCAATAGAAATGAGTAAGCATATTGTCCTGACGAATAAAGGCCCACCAGTGCTTGCTCTCAGTGAGCTCAAGAAATTGGCGCAGGATAATTCAGTAGAACTTAGATACGAAGGAACGGTTCTGAGTGGGACTCCAGCAATCAATCTTGGACAACTCAATCTTAGTCAATCTGGTCTTCGAGGGTTTAGAGGAATTCTCAACGGCACCTCGAACTTCATCCTGACGTTGATGGAGGAAGGCCAAGATTACGACGCTGCGCTGAAGCGCGCACAGGATGAGGGATATGCTGAAGCTGATCCAACAGCAGATGTGGATGGTCATGACGCTCAAGGTAAGGTTGTAATACTTACAAACTCTCTTCTGAATGCAGATATCAGACTCTCAGAGGTTCATTGTGAAGGAATCCGAGGCATGAGCAAGGATGATATCGAGTCAGCAAGAAAAGAAGGCAAACGATGGAAGCTCATCGCTAGTGCTGAGAGAATTGATGATGGAACGATTATTGCTTCTGTGAAACCCGAAAAGCTTTCTTTGAATCATCCTCTTGCATCGGTCATGGGTGCTACAAATTCAATCACCTTCTCGACAGAGTATCTTGGTGATGTGACGATAACAGGTCCGGGAGCTGGTGCGTTTCCAACGGGATACGCTATCTTCACTGATATCTTAGACATTATCAGATGTATTAAGTGAAGGAACCCTGCGATGTGTTCGATTTCAACTTTCTCTCTCTTCACACCCACTCTACACCGGTAGTACTTAATCCGGATACATCAAAATCTTGAATGAAACGAATCCTAGAATTAGTTTCCAGAGAAATGAGAATAGTAAAATTAACTATAGTGAATGGCACCACCGGTAGCAATCCTCATACCAATCCATCTTCAACGTTCTCTATTCTCTTTAAAAATTTCTTCTTCATATATTCATCAACCTCAGGTAACTCGGAGAGCCTTCGTAAAATATCAAGAAACGAGGAGTCTTTTCTTGCTGCCTCCAAGTTAGCATTCTTCTTTTCCAATACTGATTTTCTGTATTTTCGACCACTGATGATGCCCAAAATCGGCGTGAGAATATATACAGGTACGGTCAAAAACTCCAAGCCCGTAATTGGCCCCTCAGTAATCATTAAGATCAATAGAGCTATTACAGTTATACCAAGTGCAAAAAATGCTCCATAGACAGCGGCATCAGCATCAGAAAATGGTGGGTTTATCTTCTGTTTCACTTCGATATATGTTAGAAGCTCTGAAGGGCTTAATGTATTGATCTCCCAGGTTTCGATATCGACAATACTCTCTTCGTTCTCATCTAACACATCAAATGGGTTAGTATTCATATCCCCCCACTGGACACGTTTCACTTCACATTCAGCATATTTCGAGTCATTCTGAAGGATTTTTTCTATTTCCTTGCATTTTTCATCTCTATAGTACATTCCATACTCCACGTCAGATATATCGATCTCAACTTTCACTCTCTTTTACACCCACTCTACACTAGTAAGAGTAACTTGAATCCAAATGAGGTTTCCTAGAGGATTGATGGCAAAGGAGAAGAAGTGGCGCCACCGGTAGTAATTCTATTTTTTCTTCTCTTTATTTGGATTTAAAGCAACTGCTCTCTTGGCGCATATCTCTGCTGTTTTTTTATTTCCAACCTTGTTCCATGAATCGAATAAAGCAATCCATGCAGAATAGTGAAGTTTTTCAGGTTCAGAATTTAGTTTGTAAGCAGTTTCAAGATGCTTCAGTGCTTTCTTAAGAGGATAAGTAGTAAATGTCTTTGCGCCTTCGTTGTATATCTCTATTTCACTTGCTCCAAGTCCCAACCATGCACCAAAGAAGCTAACATCAATCTTTGTACAAGTATCAAATGCGAATCCAGCAGGTCCATATAATTCTGCATTGTAAAGATACCAACCAATTTCATTCCATCTCTCGCTATTATCTGCATCCATCATCAGGTTCCTGTTGTATGCATTAACAATGAAACCTCTAGAACTTCGAGAATCTTCAGATAGATATTCTCTCCTGTTAAGTTCAAGTAGTTCAGTCTTTATTATATCCCGCATTGTTTCAACACGATTCTCTAATTCTTCGGATGATAATGAAGGTTGTAAAGAAGAAATATAGTTGAAAAATTCTGCATTCTGTTCAAGTATCTTGAGCTGCAAATCATCTGGATATCTCCCGATTAAGATACCATTGTTTCTAAGGTATGTTTCTCCCTTTCCCATTATTATTGGATTATAATCTAAGGTCCCAATCCAAACTTTACGAATTCTACGTGTTCTAATCCATGATACACAAGGTCTCTTGTCATGACTTCTTTGAGTACATGGTTCAAGTGTTGTTATCAAATCTGAACCTTCGATATTTGGATTCCCTCTGGACTTACGTTCTAATGCTATGAACTCTGCATGATCACCTCGCCCAATCTCGCCTCTAAAAGATTCTGCAATAATTTCACCATCCTTTACTACGACTGCTCCAACCTTAGGATGAGGTCTATCATCTTCACTCGGACTCATAGCTGCAAGTTCAATCGCACGAGCAAAGTGTTTCTTTTTCACCTTATTCGGATTTAGGCCTATAGTCATAATAAAGTCAAATCTCCCTATTCGTTACAGAGAAGAAATCTTCCTCCGGTCCCACTAAATACTGAGGTTTATCCGCGTATTAAGACAATCGCTGTACAGGTTTTAATTCATTGCTTAGCATTATATGATTATGAGCTATGTGTCAAATATGCAAGATGACTCTCAAGATGCATTGGAGCGGTTAATCAGTGAGGGTCAGAATATTCTTGATAGATATCAGATTGAAAGAAAATCTCTGAAATCATCAGGAGCTGAATCAGGTGATTCTATTCTATCTGAATTTGCTGGAGCTATTGTAGGGGATGCCTTTGAATCAAAACGTATCGGGTCAGCAACAAGGAGGATATCTAAATCATATCTTAGAGATGAGAGAAAGAAGAAGTTACAAGAATCTAATGATAGATACTCTAACCTTGCTAATAGCTGGATTTCAAAGGCCTATAACTATCTAGATGGGGTTTCAACCATAACAAAAACAAAGCTTCAGAATAGTCACAAACTTCTATCCAAGTTCTCAAAAGTTGAGAGTGCAGTGAAACCTGAAACCAAACTGAAAATTGGTATCAGTATTTTGAAGCAATTTGCTTTGCGGGGTGTAGTGGGGAATAAGGCACTTAAAACACCAAAATCAGCCGGACTTGTTACTGGACCTGGTGGGCAATTCGAAGCTTATAATCAAATACTGGAGATTGCGGTAAGAGCCAAAGGTTTCTTGATTATTGTTGATCCATATCCTAGTCGCGAAACATTGATTGTTCTAGAGAAGTCACCACACAAACAACCTGTGAAATTTCTAACATATCCTCCTCAAAACAAACAAAATCGTGCTGAATTTGAAGTGTTAGCTAAGAAAATGAAGAATGATCGACCTGAAATTGAAATCAGATATGCTCCCCCAAAAACACTCCACGACCGATTCATGATTACTGAAACTGAAGCGTGGCATCTTGGACATTCAATCAAAGATTTCGGAAATAAACTATCAGCGATAACTCAGATGGATGCCACTGAGAGAGAGCAGCTTGAGAATAGATTCAGCACAATATGGGATAATGCTAAACCTGTCTAGAATGGAGATTTTGATTAAAGATGGCTGATGCTGAAGTACTCAATGAGCTGGTTATGCAGCTTGGAAAAAAAATTATCGATATTCAAAGTGATGTAAAGATACCATTCAGACGAGAAATCAAACCACGTGAAGTTTCTATTAAAATTCATGCAAAAGAAGAGCAAATTTCCATTTTGAGATTGGTTAGAAGTTGTGATGAGTACAAAGAATTGCTTCATGTGCTGAGTGAATCATCAATAATTCAAGGAAATCGACTTGATGAAATCCTAACAGAATTCACAATGGAAACAGCCTATGGTCCGTGTCGCAGTAGATTTTGGGATTCGAAATTTGTTGAAAAAGAACTTTCTTTGATGACTAAAGCATTCATTCAAGGATTGACAACTCCTACCTTGGATATAGGTATAGTTTTCCCACTACTCAATATCGAAATGGATGCTTACAGTATTGATTTGGGCGAATTTGGAGTCATTCGAAGATCCACCTTTAATGAAACAACTGATTTTGTAATACGTTACCCCAATTTCACTATGCCATACAATAATCAGCGTTTCAAATATGTTCTTGATGTTGGTAAACCAGATTCCAAAGACATGTATCCCATTCCGGCAAAATACATGAAAATCCTCGAAAGAACAATTTTTGCTCTTAGGTTGGTATTTGGTGATGGAGTTGGCGCAGAATATACACATTGGTGGATAAAAGAGGAAGATACCTTTGGTTCCACTATTCCTATGTCTAAATACTTGGCACCTCGGGATGATCCAACGAAGATTTACTCTTCTGATGTAAATCAGCTTGTACCAATAATCCGTTCAATTTATGAATTAGATGAGGATTCTTTCTATCTGCAATCATTGAGAAGGTATGGATCTGCGCTCTATACATTGGATTTTCATTTTGGAGATGCTATTGTAGACAGTGTAATTGGGCTAGAATCCGTATTTGGGTCCGGAAAAGGTAAGGCTAAACAAAGAATACTTGAAATCACCAAAGACAAGCATAAGCAAATCAATCGGCTCATCGATTATGGCAAGCTGAGTGAAGTAAGAGGAAATGATTTTGATGAGTTATTGGAAAAATGTTGGAAAGCTAGAAACAAAATGGCCCACGGAGAAAGCAGTAAGGTTGCAGAAAAGAAAGTAGGAATGAATCTCTACTGGATTTCAAGAATTGCATTATTATTCCTACGATATAGTTTGCTTAGTGCAGCAGAGCTCGGTTTTCCCAAATACAAAGAACTCCACAGAGAGTTGGATTCAAGAATAGATTTCGTTGCAGATTGATGAATAAATTTTGTTCTTACTCCTGCACACGGGACCAATCAGGTATCTTGTTAACAATTTCATCTCTCGCTTCACAATTTAGCAAACAATTATTGAGAATTTTCCCGAGTTTTTGTTCTTTTTTCTTAATGAATGGATATAGATGAACAATATTCCTCAAGCACGTTCTGACGATATCTTCTGTGTTTCTTACCATTTCGACATCTGAGAGAGATAGTGTAGTTCCATGAGCAACTTTGTTCCTAAGAAGATTGAATTTGGCAATTGTGTCTTGAATTACTGATATATCTGAACTAGGAGATACAAGTATTGCAGCTAGATATGGTAGCGATTGCCAACCTGTACGAATAATCGCTTCTAATGCAAGAGCTAAATCAAGAGCGACATCTTCCAAGTACGGTTCTGTATAAGATTGATTAAATCTTAGAATTGCTCTGTCAAAGTCAGTATGAATACTAGCACGAGGACTATCTGAAAATTTCAAGTAGTTATTCCAAAAAGTGGTCAGGTGTTTCTGTTCATCAGTATCAAAGAGTAATTGTTGTCTATCCCTATATTGTGTATCCTCATCACCATCAATCAAATCCAGCAACCGTGAACCATGTCTAAACTCATTTCGAATATACCCTCTTCCAACAGATCCATTTTGAATCAAGAAATATGAAGAATCAATACTAAATGGTGCATCCCAAAGCAGTCTGAAAGATGTCAATAGACTTTCTACAATTTTGGTGTCGACCGGTTTACGAGGGGATTTCAGAAAGTCCAGAACCGCAGAAGAACTATCTTGATTCACCTCTACTTCTATCATGTAAGCAGATTGAACTGCTGGTAGATGAATGGGAAGGAGCGCTTTTTCCGGTAATTCCCAATTCCAGAACCTTTCTGAATCTTGTTCCAATGCTCGAAGCTCAAAACGTGTTGCTCGACGAATTCGAGTTCGTTCATTGATTTCAATTACTGTTTTTTGAGGTAATATTCCTGAAATCCATACGAACCCGCGATTGGGCGGAATTTGAAGATAAACATCCTCAAGAAGCAAGCGTACAGCTTCATCTTTTCCAGCTGGCTCTTCATAGAAAGCAACTGCATCTTGATCACGCCTACCAGCAACTAACAAATAATCTCTCAGAGCTTTTATGATAGCTTCTTTTTGTAATAAATAATCATCAAAATAGGTGATTTCGCGCTGTAGGTTGTCACATAGGTTCTCAAATTCTGCTAATTCTTTGACCTTTTCAAAATAATCAGGCTCATAAAGAAATGAAAGAAATTCTAATTTTATGCCCCGTGAAGTACGTACATCCATTTCTTTCCAAAGGGCAACAGCTTTGTCAATAAGACTTAGAAACAAATCCTCGATGATATTTTTTTTTGGTACTTTTATTGACGACAATTGACTTCACACTACCTATATTTTTACATCAAGAAATTGATTATACTCCTCAAAGGGAGCAATAGCATCCAAGTAGTACTTTCAGTATTAAACTATCGTTGGAAAGTAGATTGAGTTTCAGGGAGAGTATCTGTGAAATATACAGCAACCACTGCATCAAAGAAAGATGCTGTTCGTTGGGCAACTGAATATCCTCCAAACGACGAACGAAAAAGAAAGAAAGTTGAAGTCTGGTTGAATGAAATAGGAGAGGAAAGATAGATGGCGCCACCGGTAGTTTAATCCAGACCGTCTTTGGAATTAATCCACTTTAACCAGATTCGAGGAATTGGCCAATATATGAAATATGCCCCTACAAACCCAATAATGATAGTTTCTATTGAAATCAGATAATTGAAGGATAAATACAGAAACCAAAGGATAATGGAAAACGATACAAGAAAAGCTGTTTTTGGATGTAGTTTATAGAAAGTAAATGAAATAACATCGTGGTCTATCTCTCTTCCCTCTAACTTCTTCTTATTCATTACCATAAATTCGGAAGGTGTGCCAAGCTTGTGCTTATTTTTGTCTGAAAGATGGTAGAAGTAAAATAATACCAGAAATGCAATTGAACTGCAAATGATTGTCATATATATCGAAAAGGCTGTGAGTACTATGAACACTACAAATAGAATCTCCAGTATTCTTCGGTGAATCGGTCTAAGAGCTGATGGGAAGCATCTAACAAAGAGATGTCCATATACGATTAATAAGACAATCATGATGACTGTTCCTAAAGTGTAAATAGACGAAGATTCAGGATGATTCCATCCTGCAGACAGATATAAGACTGCAATAATAATGATTGCTGCGAATCCAAGTCCAAGAACTAAACTGCTATCTGTGCCATATTTCTTGATATCCTGAGCCTCATCCTTTTCATAACCTGATTCACGTAAAAGCGAGAGATATGGGAAGTTCATGAATACCGAAGCAAAAATCCCTCCCATCAGGAAAGGTGGAAGTATCTTAATTATAGTCCACAATGCTTCAATAATCTGATAATTAGCAAAATACAATTGAGCTAATGGGAGTATCTCAGCATAGCTAGGTGAAATCATAATCAGAAATGATGGTACAATATAGAGTGGCACACCAAGAAACACAATTCCTAATGCTTTGATTCTAGCTACATCTTTCCACTCATCGATGATTAGGGTTGCTCTCTTATAGGGTAAGAAGAGTGAGTAAACTGTTGCACTAAGAAATATGAGAATTGCCCAAGGGAAGAATAGATCTTCTTCAGTAATAACAGACCAGTATGCTCCAAATGTTGCAAATATTACGATGACTACCTGACGGATGTAATCTACGTGTTTATCCAGTGAGTTACTCTGTAGTTTTGTTCTCAATCCTTGTTATCCCTCCAAATCACTTCGTAAATCATAATTAAAAATTATTTACTTTCACTTACAAATAAATTAGGCCAAAGAGCTTTTGCTAAATCAATTACATGTCGAGTAATCTCGTTAACCTCTTCTTCCTTGGGTTTCCAATTCTCAGGATCATGGATAATTTCATGTCTTATATTTCGAAAACCATCAGTAAGTAGGACATCCATTGATGGTCTGATATTCTCATCCTTCAATAATTCCACAAGTTTTTCTACTTGTTTGTGGAATCCTTCTCTCTTCTTTGGCTCATATCCCAATTCTCTGAGCTTTTTCTTAACTAATGCTTCTTCCAGTGAAACTGCTACTAATGCTGTTGCCCAATCAGCATCGAGTTTCATAGTATGATTTGCTAGATTTAGCAAATCGAAGAGGGGATTAAGGAATCCGAGGTATACTTGATTAGTAATATTTCCAATGTATGAGAGTAAGAACATTCTTGCAATAAGTCTGGTATCCTCTGTGTTTATTGCTTCACCAATTTCCTTTAGCACGACGGTGTTGAGATTGCCTATGAATTCATTTTGCTTCAGAACTTCACGAGGATCTTGGAATTTACTGTGATATTTGAACTGCCTCTCTTCAAGCACTTCACTCGGTCTTTCTATAGATGATACTAATTCCTCAATTAACCTTTCAAAGCGTTTGTCGCCTACTTTTCGTAGTTTCTCATAATAACACCTAAACTGCAATCTGGTTAATTCAATAGATAGGTCTTTGTTGATAGCATCTCCTACTTTGATACCTAGCTCTTGCTTTGCTGATTTTATCAAGCATTTGGCAACTTCTTCACCCAGTTTAGTCCATTCCTTCACAATAATTTCCTCTGGAACTTCCTTCCTCCTATTCACGGAAAATCACCTCAGTTTCCTTAGTACTTCTTGGTGTCTTCTTCTTTATGTGCATTGGAACTCCCTTCTGTTTAGCAAATTCAATTATCTTATCCGAACACTTCTGATAGAACTCGTTTTGCCCTTTGTACCCATTCACTTCCTTACTATAATTCCACTTTCCAAATACAATCTTATCTACAAATTCTATGGAATCAAGAATACTCTCAAGTTTCTGATTCACGATATTGGGTGTAGGATACGGTTCCAGACTGACCCACGTCTTTAATCCTGCATCATGTAATGTCTTCAAAGCGTCTAATCGTTCTGAAGATGAAGGCGAGAATGGTTCGTATCGAGAATGAAATTCAGAGTCTTGCGAAACTAATGTGATACCGTATTCGTTTTCTTTGCTGTAGGTTTGGTTTGTTAAGGTGGTTGGGTATTTACTCTTCGTTAAGATTGTACATTTAATCTTGTGAGAATTCAATCTCTCGATAATTGATAGGGTAAGTTCTTCAATCCACGGAATATTCCTTTGATTAACTGGATCAAACATGAATGGATCAGTCATGAAGGAAAGATGAACGAAATCGATTTCTTTCTGATACCTTGGAATTTCTTGGTCAAGAAGTTCAAGAGCATTTTCAACTAATCTTGGCTTCATCCAATCATCATAATCTGAAACTCGTCCATACCGCTTAGAGATATTCATTGCATAGCAAGGATACGTACAACCATGTGCACAACCAAGAATGTGATTAATTGTAAAATCTCCGTACTCTACACCAGTTTTGTAAAGGAGTGTACGTCGCTTTATGGATGGAAAAGAATCGAAGTATACAATATCTTTTGGAAGGATATTCTTTCGTAATGTATCTCTATCAAGGACTGGATTTCTTTGAATGTATACCTTAGCTTGTCTTTCGAGAAGTAATACCGTATCTTCTAGTATTCGGTTATTTGGCGCACTTTTGAGAAGCTTTGATACTTTGACGTGTGTATTTGAGTACTTAGCTAGTAGCTCTTCGGTGAGATGTTTTGAGTCATCCCTCATCACTTACAACAATCCTTCCCTATACTGTATAGAAATCTGCCAAGCGTTTTTGATCGCCCCTGTGAATATCTGCAAATCTTCTCAACTCTGTAAAAGTAACTTCCGAAATATAACGATTAACGTTTCGGACTGCTTCTAACCAAGGCGCTACTGGTTTCTTTGTCGCGATTATCAGATGAAACTTAAACCCGCCTGTTTCTTGCCCGAGTTGGATAACTTCAAAACGGGGGAAGATAACTTGGAGTTGTTTCAAATATAACGCTAAGAGTTGATTTCCTGGTTTTTCATCTACATTAAGATTTTCCCAATCACGATTCCCAAAGAACTCTGTTAGCAATTTTCCTGCTTTCTTCTTAATTTCATCAGAATGTTTTCCATAACATTTACCATGCTCTCGTGCAACTGCAGAAAATGGGTAATTGATTATACAATCCCCATTGAACTGAAAGAGATTTTCCAAGGTTGCCCATTTGATTTCTCCAATTCCTTCTGGATCTATAAATGCGAGAAAATGTCGATTATCTTGCATTACTTGCTTGACAATCTCCCTTGCATCATTACAATTACAATCAAGACAATGAACATGTGCATCAGGGATGATGAACTCCAAGCTCTCTGATTTTTTAGAATCTAATTCAAAGAGGATAATATCATCAAATTCTTTTCCCGTTCTAGGTGCATTTCTAGCTATGTACGGAGAACCTCCAACATATAGTTCTAATTTTTCAATATAGTTCACACCAGGTCCTGCATAGAAATCAATGTAAGCTATTCTTTTGAAATGTTTTTTCGCAATATTAGAGTAAATATCCATGTAGTAACCCACAATAACTAATTTGAGAAAAGTCCATGGCTCTTTTTCATACAGTTGACAGTCAGGGAATTTCTGTTTTGCCTTATCATATGCATCTCTTGCTCCCGCATGTTCATCTATTCTTTTCTTGAAAAAATCATCTACATCCAAATTAATTTCCTCTGTCCACGTCTTCCCTGATCTATTCTAAGGTGATTCCTATTTATTGTATTTTTGGTCATAGAGCACATTTCATATCTCACTCATATACTCAATCTCTTGTATCTGTAATAAGATACTACATACCTATTTTTTCTGATAGCTCAAAGATTGCATTATTTGATAACCCATTACCATGACAAATAACATAGCTGCGAGCACAACACCTACTCCGGATAATTGGCCAGATTGTTGAACATATTCTGTTATTGCTGATACTACCCTTGGATGAACTATAAAATGATAGAACACAAGCATTAGAACTGTACCAATAGCTGCGAAGCAATACATATTCTGGGCGATGAGCACAGATCCATATGGACCACCCTTTACTCTTTGACGATTTAATCTATCTCTGGGAAAAATAAACTTGAAGATAGTGAATATAGTCAATATAACAGCAAATTCTACGAGGCTTGAAGCAACGTCGATTATCACCTGTTGTGGAATTAAAGTAATAATTGTAAATATCGCTATCATCATAATAACGAAGAACACTATGATGCAATCATATCTTCTTGGTCCTGATTGTATTCTGCCACTCAACTATGTTAGTCTCCTGTACTTAGTAGTTACCCTATAGCAACATAAACCCCTCATAACTAGAAAGCTCGCTATTCATGAGGTATTACTTTCTATACGAGTTCAAAAGGCGTTGGGATTTCCTCCTCTTCATAGGTCAGGTCTCAGGAGTCATCATTGTACTCATCGGAGCTATTCTCTGGTTCACTGAAACCAATCAGGGCAGGGGAAAGGGTCTCGTCTTTGGTGGGGTCATGCTCTCCATTATCATCGAGTATTTTGTTCTTTTTCCACCTGCGTTCGTTCTTGTTTGAGATATTGTCTAGTTGAAATCTGCTCAACAGCAATGTTAATATTGTATTCACGGGCGACACCCAGAATAAGCCACCGTGGCTCAGTTGGTAGTGCGATGTTCCTTTGGGAACCTCACACCGAAAGCGACAGCTTTTAGGCGCATTTTGTGTCATGCCGCTTAAGCCTGTTACCTCTCAGTAGGTAGCTGAGAGCCAGACAGTTGTTGGTCGTAGGTTCGAGATTCGACCTCATTACGCGGTCGATCGAGCTCCCTACCGGTGGCGCTCTCTAATTTTCTTCACTATTGTTAATTAACGTTAACCACTCTTCTACTTGTTTTCGCTTTCTTGCATCGTTTGGAGGACACATTGTCCCCCACAGTAAGGCATCTTCCTTTGAAGCTGTAGTTGCTGTGCGTTTCACTGATACTCTCCCTGATCTTGGATAATATTTTACTGAAATAGGCGATAGGTTGATTTGAATTCCCAAGCTCTCTGCAATCTTCTTTTCATCCTCAATTAGATTGTTTGGAGAATTCGAAATAGCATCTCTAAGTGACTGTGCTACTTGTGAGCGTTCGGGATTGCTACTATTACATTGTCTGTCAAGCTCTCCCATTGATAATTCATACTGCGGAACGAGACCCTTTGATTGATTACCCTCATCTTTGATCAGCTCGATTTCTGCTGGTGTCACTACTGATTTGAAATCATATCTTCCATCTTCATTTGCATCATGTAGCGCATGATTTCTGTACCAAGAGAAACCAGTACTTTTTTTGAAATTACCATCTTCGCAAATCAATTCTTCAAGGTATGCACCACGAGCTTCTTCTGACCAATGTTTGTAACTTTCAGGAAGACCTGGATTTTGTATTGTTTTATCTCCTGGAGTCATTCCTTCTTTTATCACCATAAGCCCAATCTGGTTGCGGATATGCACATCATACACACCTCTACGGAAATTTGGCTCCAAAGGAATATCTCCGAACTCTCTAATAATCTCTTGAACACGTAGAATTCTCTCAGGATATTCTTCATTGTATGTTATACTACCTGAAGGTCTTAGATGACAATCACTTGCAATGATAGATATTAGCCGAGCCTTTAAGACTTCAAGTTTCTTACCCTCTGGGAATCGTGGATTATCTATACCTGCCTGACCATTGATTCCAGTGATCTTCTTCACACGACCTTCAAGTTCAGAGAGTCTTTTGTCAGAGGAATCCAGATACATTCTGATGACCTTTCCTTCGAGACGTGGAGTCTTTCCTCCAATTGGTTTTGTTTTAGTTATTTTAGAACGTTCACTATTGTCGCCTAAGGTCAATTGCTGGATTAATTCGTTCAACTGTTTCAGTGATTCACGACGGTTCCCCTCGATTCCAAGACGTGTTTGAAGTTCTTCAGTAACGCGGCCAATCTCTCGTCTATCCTTGAAGTAATAGAATTGGTCTTCATAGGCACTGACCAGTTCATCTTTTCTGATTTTTGGGACCCAAGTGTAGAGCTTCTCGTTAACCACAGCAATTCGTACGCGCGAATCCTCAAGACCGAGATTCTTTGACACAGATTTTTCTATCTCTCTTCTATTATTGTGTAGAACTTTCTCCATTTCAGATATCTTCTCAGGAGTCAATTCAGTTTGAAAATCAGCATATCGAACTCTTACATTATCACTCAGTTCTTGCTGATGCATCTGCTCAGCAGTCTTCACGATGTCCTCTTTCGAAATAGATTTTCTTTCTTTTAGTTGTGATGCAGCTTCTCGAACAACCTGCTCATTCACCTGATGAACACCAGTACGATTCTCATCCACTTCTTTTGGTGTATTCTGCTCCAGCTTTTGAAACTCTCTAAGATGTTCCTCACTAATCTGAGGTTTGCTTTCACTCCATTCTTTGATTATCCGTTCCTCTTCTTTACCTCGAAGGTTTCTGATTAATGTAGATTCTATACCATTTCGCCAGTTACCAATGTATGTATGGCACACATCGTGTTCCTTAGCAAGATCCTCTCTTCTGATTTCATGTTGATTCTTTACTTCGAAATAGACCTTGCAGTGTCTATATTGTTCATCAAATCGCCTTCGTTCCTTCTCCTCTGGATGTTCTTCAAGTAACTTGTCAACATCTTGCATCGATTCAATTCTAACCTCGGGTGGACCATTATGGACTGTTTCATACAATCGTCTTGTTTCTCGCCTCTCAATTTCCTCTACAAAGTCAGGTTTTTGAGTATCCTTTCCCTCTTTATCATCTTCAAAGTACTTCTTTATTTCATCCAGTTGATCTTCGTAATCTCTTCTAGTTTCAATGTCTGAATATCGCTCTTGTGCCTGATTAAACTCCTTCATCGACTCAATATTACACTCATAGTCGTCTAAGACGTCCGATTTCGACCCTATTTCTGTCCGCAACTGTGGTTCAGAATCGTTAATTGGTTCCCCAAGATCCTCGATAGCCTCATTGATCTTGCTCTCAGTGGTTTCCTTCTTTGACTCCATCTCTCGAAGTTCTCCAAGAGCTTCTTCCATCTTCTGGGATATATTGTCCTCCTTGTTCTCCTGTACCCTGAGTTCTTTCAGGGCATCTTGAAGCCTGATTTCTACTTCAGGTGATGATTCCTTAGACTCCTTAACCTCAGACCTAACCTCTTTTGGATTGTTTACCTCTTCTAGTCTGTCGATCTCATCAGCTGCTTCTTTCTTTGAGATGTCACCTACCTCGCTTTTGCGCTTACGATGACGTTCAGCTTCCTCTTGCCGAACCTCTGCAATTGCTTCTCTCACACATCGATCAGCATCATAATCCTCAGGTATCTCTCTCGGCTCTCTGGTATCTTTTGCTAATTCGGTCGACTCTGAAACTCTTTCAGGGGGATGGTCGGTTTCATTCTGAGTAACGTCTGATTCTGGCTGAAGGTCCCTTCGAATCTCCTCAGAAGGCTTGCTCTTGTCTTTCACAGAAATATACTCGTCTGCTCCCATTTGAGCTCCTTCGCTCTTGAGATGTCCACCAGCAGCATTGCCCTCACTCCCTTCTGAACTTCTCTCGCTAGTGTCTATCTTCTCAAGAGCACGTTCCTTTCTCTTCGTTACTTCCTCTAAATCAAATTCTATCTTCGATTCAGATGCATCGATTTTTTCGAGGGCTCTCCTTTTCCTTTCCTCGATTTCAATTTCCAGATATTCGCGTACTTCAGTCTCTTTTGTATCTTCAATACTCTCTCTGACACGTAACTTACCATCACTCTCTTGATGTTCCCTCCTTTTTTCGATGCTACCCCCCAGAGATAGACCCCCTATCCTAACTGCTCTTGAAGCCTTTCGATTGTGGAAGTCATCAGGTGCTCACTCAACAGATTTGGATACATGTCATGTGAATGTTTCACTAGCCGTTCAGCAATCCAGATCTGTTTGACTCCCTCATAGAGGAATTCTTCCGTCACATCGATTACCATGGTAACTAGCGGATCAAAATCACCTTCCTTTAACGGCTCAATCCGTTTTACAAGATTGTTTACGTACTTGGGATTCTGTGCTAGGTCACGCATATGATTATCCAAGAAGTCGTGGATGTTTTTACTCTCTGTCACTTTGATACTTGAGGTTTCTATAGGAGCAGGTCGTTCTGCTGTGGGCGTAGTCTGGCTTGTAGGTTTTGCACGCTCAATCCGTTCTTTGATATCCTTTGGAAGCTTGGTACTCTTCGTGAGTCCGGGATGCTTCTCATGAACTGGCTTCATATGTTTGATAATCTCAGCATCAGTGATTTTTTTGGCTGGCAGTGGAAAG
>SDBT01006118.1_pt1 | contig 20062 bp, 14 predicted proteins | sample 2277101 | NCBI WGS metagenome assembly SDBT01 (sample SAMN10404973, study PRJNA504765) | marine sediment metagenome | isolation source: marine sediment core GS10_PC15, 103 cmbsf | place: Arctic Ocean: Southern Knipovich Ridge | collected 2010 | reverse complement strand
ACGACGCCGTCGACCGCGTTGCGACCCAGCGCCGGATCCAACACGACCAGTTCGCCGACGCGTCCGACGTGATGGCCCGTCACGATGCCCACCACCTTGGTCGGATGATGGGGGATAGGTCGGGCATAGAAGATCCCGTTGGGCCAATAGCCGCCGCTGCCGTAGAACTCGCGTTGGCAGGTCCCGTCGGGGTTCATCGTAAACAGATACCGCCCCCAGACGTGCGGAATGTCGGTATATTCCCAGCGAAGGTACATCACCCGGCCGTCGTTCATCACCATGGGACAATAGTTGTGGTCCTGGTCGAAGCAGAGCTGCCGGATATTGCTCCCGTCGGCGTCCATCCGATAGGTCATCGCCACGTTGACCGACGTATTGCACGGAACGCCTTGCAACGGAGCGGTCGAGGCAAAGACGATCCGGCCGTCGGGCAGATAACATGGATCGAAATTGTGAATGTCTTGCAGTTCGTCCGGCGTAAGCTGGCGGAAGTTTCGCCCGTCGGCGTCGATCTCGCAGATCTGCCACTTGCGGTCCGCGTTGGGTGCCGAGAAAGCGATTTTATCGGCATCGTAATGCAGCTCGATATCGCCGACCAGCCGGGTTGTCGAGGGTTTGAAGATCCGCCGCAGGACCGGTTCGCCGCGAAGGTCCGACATGACGACGATCTCGTTTTCCCACGTATCGACGTTGGGGATCTCGTCCTGTTGCCACGAGCTTTGCTGTGGCAGGCCGAGGAATTTGCCGAGTCCCTTGCCGTCGCCTTTCGGCCGCCGGGCATCGCCCAAGGGGACGCGTTTGATCAGCAGCAACTCGTCGAAATCCAGCAGCGGGTTGCCCAGCAGGGCCTTGCGTTGGAGCTGGCGAATAGCGGCCGCTTCTTTCAATGCCCGGGGGTCGTCTCGCTCGATACCCTTGCGGATCGTCGGCAGCCGTTTTTCGTAATGATCGATTCGCCGCAGGAATTCTTCGGCCCGGGTGTATTCGTCGGGATACGTCTTGGCCAGATCTTGCACGGCCAGCCGCATGGCCTGAAAGTCGACCAGGGCGAGCGGATCGCCGCCGGTTCTCTCGCCGCCGGGTGAATCGGCCGGAGCGTTGGCCGGCGAAAGGCACATCAAGACGGTCAATACCCAAAAGAAGCGGATCATCGGTTTGGTCCTCATGCAAAGTGACGACGAACGCAATTCGCTCGATTCAAGCATAGCCGGTTTCCGGCACGATTACCAGAAGATCGCGTAAAGGACCAAGGTGACGATCACCACGGCCACGCCGCAGACCTTCGCGGTGTTCGAGGAGGTTAGGTCGATCGACGTCTGGGTCGGTAGCACAACCGGTTCTTTCAGCGGCCTGATCAGCGTAATGATTCCCATCAGTGCTATCAGACAGAAGAACGAGACGGCCATGCGGTCGAGGAACGCCAGATCGGGAAAACCGAGCTTCAGGAGTCCATAAATGGCCGGGTTCAACAGCAGGCCGAGGATCCCGCAGATCGCCGGAGCTCGGCGTACGAGCAGACCGAAGACGAAGACGGCCAGGATACCCGGCGAGATGAATCCCTGGAACTCTTGGATGTACTTGAAGATACCACCGAGTTTCGGGTGGCCCAACAGGGGCGCGATTAGGCATCCGATCGCCACGAACACCACAACGCTGGCTCGCCCGACCGCCACCAGATTCGCCTGCGACGCCCCCTTGTTGAAGTACTGCTTGTAGAGATCCATCGTAAAGATCGTCGAGGCCGCGTTGAGCATCGACGCCAGCGAACTCATCACCGCACCGAGAATGGCCGCCAGCATGAAGCCTCGCAGCCCGGAGGGGATCAACTCGGTGATCAGCGCGGCAAATGCGGAATCGTACTTGTAGCCGACCAGCTCTGTCTGAATCGCATCGGATTGCCCCGGCGTCCCTTCGATCTTCTTCAACAGGATCTCATTCTTCGCGAAGACATAATCCTCGGGCTGAGCCTCTTCGGGGACTTTGTCCGCCACGTCCTTATCGTCGGGCATCGCGATTCCGGCCACGTCGATATTGAAGGCTACGACCTGGGCGGTCAGCAACGGATACAACTCGGCGAACTCCTTCTCGAAGCGGAACGCTACCGCGCCGGGAGTTTGCTCCTTGGCAAGCTCCTTCTTCACGTCACCGAACGTTTTCAAGAGTTCTTCTCGCTGCTTCTCGGTCAGCTCGTCCTGAATCTCCTTGGCGATTCTCGGATCGGCCTCGATCAGCGCCGCAAGCATGGCCTTGGGATCCTCCGCCTTGTCTTGTGTCAACACAAATCGGGCCAACACGGCCGCGTTGTCGGAAGTGGCTTCCGTTTGGAGTTTCCCGGCATAGAGATTGAAGGCGACGATACCCGGAACGACGATAATGAAGGGAATAACCAGTTTCAATGCGGCGGCGAAAACGATACCCTTCTGACCCTCGCTGAGCGATTTGGCCCCGAGTGTCCGCTGCGTGATGTATTGGTTCAATCCCCAATAATAGAAGTTCGGGATCCAGAGGCCGATGATCAGGGCCGTCCAGGGGATATTCTTGTCGCTGATCGGCAGGACCATGTGCAGCTTGCCGGAGTTGAGGAGTCGAAAACGCTCGATCGCGCCGGCGTCGGAAAGCTGGTCTCTCGCTTCCTGGGCTTCTGCTTGAGTCAGACCCTGCCCCAGGTTGATCGATTCCGGATCGGCCGAACCGAGCTCGCTCATTGCCAGAATCACGACCACGGCACCGCCGATGATCAAGGCCGAGCCTTGCAATAGGTCGGCCCAGGCACAAGCCTTCAGTCCGCCGAACACCACGTAGACGGCCGCCAGCAGACCGATGATCCACGAGGCCGAATAGAGATTGACCGGCAGTACGCCGAGGATCTTTTCGCCGTCGAAGATCACGTCCACGGTCAAAGCGCCAGAGTAGATCACTGCGGCGATGGTCACGCCTACGTAAATGACCATCATGAACACCGACATGATGGTTCGGCAAAGGTGGTTGTATCGATACTCGAGGAATTCCGGAATGGTATAGATTCCGCTACGGAGGAACGTCGGCAGGAAGAAGAACGCGACGACGACCAGCGTAATGGCGGCCATCCACTCGTAGCTGGCGATCGCCAACCCGATGTAATCGGCAGCCTGCCCCGACATACCCACGAATTGTTCGGTCGAGATATTCGCCGCGATCAGCGAGAACCCGATCAACCACCAACTCAGCCCACGGCCGGCGAGGAAGTAGGACTCGCTGGTCTTCTCCTCTCGGCTCTTTAGGATGCCGACCGCGACCACGGCAAAGATGAATACAAAGAAGACGGTTAGGTCGAAAAAGCTCAGTACCATGGAGACTCCCCCTCGTGTCGGGACGAACGATCGGTTAGCTATTCAATGGGCATACAGCGAGTGGACGAAGCCACATTCTACGATTCCCGGCCATTCGCCGCAACCGGAGCAAGGCAGGCCGTTGAAAAATCGCGATGGACGGGAATGTGTGCCACTGCTTGCTTTCAAGCAGTGTTGTTGCCGGGGTTTCAGGCCCCCGCCCGGCCGCACTGCTTGAAAGCAAGCAGTGGCACACAACAGGCCGCTAACTCGCCTGGAGCTTGCCGTCGCGAAGGCGGATCGTCTGGCCCGTAATCCGGCGGCGGAACTCGCGGTGGTGCGACGCGAGGACCATCGCCTGCGGCAGGCCGTTGAGAATGGCCGTTAGCCGCTCGATCGCCTGATCGTCCAGGCCCGAGGTTGGTTCGTCCAGCAGCAGGACTTCCGGCTGCATGGCCAATGTGGTGGCCAGTGCGACCAGCCGTTTCTCGCCGCCGGAGAGCCGATACGTGATCCGCTGCTCGTAACCGGCCAGACCGAGCGACCCGAGCGTGTCGGCGACGATCCGCCGGACTTCTTCGCGTGGCTTACCCAGATTCATGGGGCCGAACGCAACGTCTTCGGCGACCGTCGGGCAAAACAACTGGTCGTCGGTGTCTTGGAAGAGCAATCCCACGCGTCGACGGACCTCGTGGAAATCGGCCTCGTGTTGCCGCCGCTTGCCGAACGCCTCGATTTGCCCCGCCGTCGGTTTCAACAGCCCGACGATCAGGTGCAACAGGGTCGTCTTGCCGCTGCCGTTCGATCCGACCAGCGCGAGCCGCTCGCCCGAGTGAAGCTGGAAATTGCACTCAGAAAGCACGACGTGTCCGGCCTCCGACGGCTCGGGGCCATAGGAGAACTCGACGTCGTGAAAATGGATCAGGGGGGTATTCATATCAGATCCACTGAAGCGAAACCAACAGGGCCAACAACAGAGCCGCGCCGACGCAGAACGTCACGTCGCGTCGGGAGAACGCGAAATGATCCAACATGAAGAACCGGCCCGCGAAGCCGCGGCACTTCATGGCCGCCACGATGCGTTCCGACCGATCGAAGCTCCGCACCAACAACATGCCGGCCAGATAGCCGTAGGATTGGTAGGTGTGTCGATTCATTTTCGGCCGAAACCCGCGTGCTCGCATGGCCACGCGAAGCCGCACATATTCCCGGTGCAATACGTCGATATATCGAACGGTGAAGAGCATCAGATGGGTCAGCTTGCGCGGCATGCGCAGATGGGTCAGCGCGTGGCCCAGCGCCGTGGCGTCCATCGATCCGATCAAGACGAGGAGTGCCAATACGATGGCATTTCCCTTCAGCGCGATGGTGCCGGCCAGGATGAGCCCCTCGCGAGAGAAGTCGACGCCGCCGAGCGAGAACAGGGCCGGTCCGCCGGTCGTCAATGGCAGGGTTAGTGCCAGCAACAGGATCAACATGTTCAACGGCACAAGTCGGGCAAGGACCGTCCGCGGCGACATGCCCGACAGAACGATGCTCGCGCCGGCGACCATCAGAGCCATCGCCGCCACGATCGGCCGATCGGCCACCGCCACAATCAATGCCGTCAACACGGCCACGACCACACGAGCCCGAGGATCGATCCGGCCGATATACGACGTGGTGGGCAAGGCGGCGGATCGTAGAGGGTTGGGCATGGGTCTTGTTGGTTCTTGTGATCTCTCGTCGGGTGCCATGCTCCACGCTTGCGTGGGCATGCTTTTTTCTCTGGGCAACCCGTACCAAAACTCGCTCGACGTACTCCTCTTGGTTCTTGGTGGGCAGTGCCCACCCTACAAGCGTGCCCACGCAAGCGTGGAGCATGGCACCCGATTAAACCGTCTTCGACTCCTTGCGGCGGACACCCAGGAAATAGAATGCGGCGCCGGAGAGCCCGACGAGATAGCCGATTCCGCCGAGAATATCGCTCAGCCGAACCCGCCGCTGGTAGTCGGCGATATCTCTACGGAGCAGGCCGATCTCGGTGCGAAGCGTCGCGATGTCTGTATCTCCTGGCGCGTTCGTTGGCGTATGTGTATGAGATGCCTCGCCATCGATCGTCGGCAACGTGTCGGGCAATTCGGCGGCGGTCACCGTGTACTCGACAGCGTGGCCGTCGCTCGTGGTGGCCATGAGGAGATGGTCGCAACGGTGTTTTGCCTCCCATTGAAATTGCCCCCGGTCGTCCGTCTTGGTTTGCCCGATCTCTTGATGCGCAGGAGCGAAAACGGTTACCGTCAGGTCTTTTGCCGGGGTGTCTCCACCGTAATGGACTTCGCCGTGAATCGTCGTCCCATCGACCCGGGCGAAGATGTCCATGTCGTGGCCGCTGGCCGGTGTGGTTGAAAGAAACAACGCGGCAATGACGACCAGGACGACGCTCGATCCAACGTGTGCTTTCCGATGATTCTTGCCCCGAGGGGGCCAAAACATATCAGCCCAGGGCAACGCCCTGGGGGGCGAGAGAACTTGGCAGCCGAAGCCCTGAAGGGGCGAAACAACCGCGAATCCGAGGCCGTGCGACCACCTTGCCGCGCCCTTGCAGGGCTTCGGTTGATCTTCAATTTCCGCCACCCAGGGCGTTGCCCTGGGCTGATATGTTGGGCCCCTTTGGGGCAGAAGCACTGGTGCAGAAACCTTGTCTCGCAGGAGCCAGGTTGCCGCTACATTCGCCGAATTCGGGAAGTAATTCCCATGCGTCCTCTTAGCCATGAGCAGTCTCCTGGGATCGTGGCACCAACAAGGGGGCATCGAGCAACTCCGGGCGGACCTTGCGTAACAGGACCACGACGCCGGCGGTTACTAGGCCCTCGACGACGGCCAAGACCACGTTGGCCGCGACAAAGGCCGTGGCGAGGGTCGCAAACTCCTTGCCGGCAGCGACCAGTGCCCCGGCCAGGAGCAGGGAGCCGAGCATAATGGCCGTCGCGCCGGCGGCGAACGCAGCCAGCTTGACCAGCAACTCGCTGCGTCCGTGTACCCCGCGGCGGAACAGATAGTGGCAAACGAGTCCCGGCAGTGCCATGATGGTCGTATTGATGCCGAGCGTTGTGATCCCGAGTTGCGGATGACAGAGCGTTTGCAACACGAGTCCGACCAGAACGGCAGGAAAGATGGCCCAACCGAGGACCAATCCCATCAGCCCGGTCAACATCAGGTGGACGGAGGAAAGCCCGAAGAACGGGACTTGGACCATCGAGATAACGAAGAAGGCGGCCGTCAGCACGGCCACTCGAGGGATCCGCTCGTAGTCGAGGCGATAGAGTCCCACGGCGGTGCCCAGGGCGGCGGCGGCCGCGCCGGCGATCAGGACTTGGTGTCCACCGGGAGTCGTCGTGATAATGCCTTCGTAGATATGCATGGCAGGCAGGCCGTCCGAGCAGTGTTACCGATCAGCATATTGTAACACGGCAGGCAACCGGCTGTCGAGTGGCTCGGCCGCCGAGAAGTCATGTGTGTCATGTAGCTCCGTAGGGTAGACACTGCCCACCAAGGAGCCGGGGGAAAGCGGCTCTCTGCGTGTAGCTACCTTCGCCAGACGGTGGAAGGCGCCGCCTCTTGCGAAGTATGGAGGCCCGTTCACCACGCTCTGGCGAGCGTAGCTACTTCTGCTCGGCGGCGGCCATGACCAGCTCGCCCTTGTGGATCCCCTTCATGCCCTTCAGCTCCGCCGCGATGCCCTGCAACCGATCGGCCGGGCCGCGCAGCACGATCACCTCGAGGCACAGGTTTGCCGACAGATGGGTGTGCAACGTCGAGACGACCAGGTCCGTGTTGTCGTGCTGCAATCGGGTCAGCCGGTCGCTCAGTTGAGCCCGATGGTGATCGTAGACAAGCGTCAGCGTCCCGGCGGCGTCCTGCGAGGCCGACTCCCACGCCCGTTGCGTCAGTTTCTCACGGATCAACTGGCGAACCGCTTCGCTGCGCGTGGCGAGATGCTCTTGCTCGCAAAACTGGTCGAAACGGCTCAGAAGATCGTCTTCCAGCGATACCGAAAATCGCACAATCTCGGACATGGGCGGATTCCTACGTTCGGGCAAGTCGTTCGACGGGTTGTATCCGGCGGCTCCTTGTTATACCCTGTCAGCGAATGTCCGCCAACTGCCCCAGCCCGCTGACCGTCGTACAACGCCGCCGGGCGATGCGATTGGCCTATTGGAACGGCATGGCTTGGGCCATCGGCAACGGGCTGGCCAGCACCACGCTGGTCATCTTTCTGGCGATCGATTTGGGCGCCAAGCAGATCGGATTGGGGATCGGGCTGATCCTGGCGATGCGCCACATAGTCGGCCTGCTCCGTTTGGGGGCACCGGCGCTGATCGGCCGACTATTCGACCGGAAGCAATTCTGTATCGGCTCGTATCTTGCGTCCGCGATCGTGCTGCTTTGCCTTCCACTGGTCGCCGCGCCGGGAATGCTCTCTTCGGCCAATGCATCGCTGGCCGCCCTGGTCGTGCTCTGGTGCGTTTACCATCTGTTGCAGTATTTCGGCACGATCGCCCTTTGGTCGTGGCTGGGAGATCTCGTGCCATTGCGGATTCGAGGGCGTTTCATCGGGCGGCGAAACCGCTGGACCGTCGGCGGCGAAGCGGCCGCGATGCTCGCCAGCGGACTTTTCGTTTGGGGATGGCTTTACCTCCATCCGGGCGAGCCAAAATGGATCGCTTACATCATCCCCGCCGTGATCGGTGGGTTCTTCATGATCGGCGCGCTCGTGCCGCTGACCCGGATGTCGCGAACGGAAACCGGTCGCGTCGTCCGCCAAGGAGCCACGGCTCGCGACGTCGCGGCCCCCTTCTTCGACAAGCGTTTTCTCATGCTGATCCTCTTCGGCTGCTCGTTCTCTTTGGCCAACGGTCTGACGCAATCGGTTCAGTACTCCTTCCCCAAGAACGTTCTATTCGCCGGATCGTTGGCCGAGGCCGGGCTGTTTCTCATGCTCGCACTGATGACCCTGATGAAGCTCGGCCAATTGTCGATCAGCCCATGGATGGGAAGGCTGGCCGATCGCCTGGGGAACCGGCCGGTCATGATCGCCAGCCTGTTGCTGGTCGCTCAAGGCCCGTTGTTTTACTTCATCGCCTCGCCGGAACAATGGTGGTGGATCGCGGGAGCTTGGCTCGTCTGGATCGCCTACGCCGGGCTCAACGTGTGCCTGCCGAATCTGATGCTCAAGCTGGCTCCCAGCAAGGCCAGCACGTCCTATATCGCGGCCTATTATGCCATGACCGGGCTCTGCTACGCGGCCACCACGATTCTCGGCGGCCGGTTGTACGATCGCTTCAAAGATGAAAAGTTCTGCTGGCTCGGCCGGTTCGAGCTCGACTACCATCAGTCGATGTTCCTGCTCGGTTGGATCGCCAGGTGTCTGGCCGTCGTCGTGTTGTTGTTCGTCGTCGAGAGGACCTATCGCAACCGCCAAGGCTCGCGATATTCATAATGCAGCAACGCGTTGGCTTCCTTCGAGTTCGTGATGACCTCCCGATCGGCGTCCCACTCCAATCGCGTTCGCGTCATGAGCGAGATATTGGCCAATAGGCTCATCGTGGTCGATCGATGGCCGATCTCGACGTCGGCGTTGGGCTTCTTGCGCGATTTGACGCAATCGAGGAAGTTGCGGGCGTGTTGGGCCGTCAAGTCCGAATTGCCGCCCGCGTCGCTCACTTCCATCGGCTCCATGCGCGGTTGGTTGTCCTGAAACTGCCCTCCCCGCTCGGGCACGACCTTAAATGTATTGCCGCCGATATAGACTGAGCCGAGCGTGCCGCGAAGCTCGACCTCACCGTAAGGTAACATCGGGTTGCCGCATGCCTCGTATTGACCGAAGATGGCCAGCCGCCCGGAGGCAAACTCGAACGTCGCCTCCATCGTGTCCGGGATCGTGCGATCGTCGTCCACGGCAAAACGCCCGCCCATCGCACAGATCGACGACGGGGCCCTCTCGCCGGTCAGCCAGCGGATCGCGTCCAGATAGTGAACCCCCCAGTTGCCCATCTGCGACGAATACAACTGCCACCAGCGGAACTTGTAGGGCGCGATGTTCGATTGATACGCCTGCTCGGGCCGAGGGCCCAGCCACATATCCCAGTCGAGATCCGCCGGCGGAGCGGACGGCTGCGCCTTGCCGATCCCGCGCGGGTACATGTTGCTCAGGCGATACGCCCGGCTGAGGGTGATATGGCCCAGCTTACCCGAGGTGGTCAGTCCGGCCAGTCGAGCATAGAGCGGCGAACTGCGGCGATGGGTGCCGACCTGCACAACGCGGCGATTGCGTCGGGCCGCCTCGACCATTCGCCGACCTTCGTGGACGGTGATCGACAGCGGCTTCTCGACGTAGACGTCCTTGCCCGCGTCGCACGCGTCGACCGTTTGGATCGCATGCCAATGGTCGGGCGTGGCGATGACCACGGCGTCGAGGTCCTTGCGCTCGAGCAGTTTCCGAAAGTCGCTATACGTCGTCGGCTTGCCGTCGAGTCTTCCGGCGGCCTTTTCGAGCGTCGGCTTATGCACGTCGCACAGGGCGGCGACTTCCATGTCGGGCTGTTTCAAGAACGCGCTGAGGAGTTGTCCGCCGCGATTGGCCACGCCGATAAACCCGAGCCGAACGCGGTCGTTTGCCCCCATCGCACGAGCAGGCACCGCAGCCGTTACGGCGAGCGTCGCGGCAGCAGTTGCCTTGGTAAATGAACGTCGGGTGATGGTGTCTTTCATGGAAAGCTCCTATTGTCGGGTGGCTGGGGTCGGACTGCGAGCAGCGAGCAGGGAGCCCCCAGATCGTCTGCCACTGGAGGCTCGTCGCTCGTCGCGAAAAAAGGGGACAGGCACCGAGCCGGAGACATCTTTCGTGGGTTTAACATCTGCTGTGGCTCGGAGCCAGTCCCCATTTTTCACTCCTATTCGATTCAACTTGCCCACTGCTCGGCGAAAAATATCGGCAATTCGGCGGCACATATCGGGCCCACTTCTACCGGGCGGCCCAACGCGGCGGAGACGGCCGGCGCTAGCTTCTCGGCCAGACCGGGCAAAACGATCCGGCCGGAAAACCGCTCCTCATCCAAACCGCCAACAATCGCCTCGGCCGTGAGCGTCTTATAGACCAGCGACATGTCGACCGTGTGGCCGCCCGTGTCGATGGCCGCCATCCATATCGGCATGGCGGTGGTCGACAGCACGGCCAGCAGCACGTCATGGGTCAGTTGCGAGTTGCCGGTGATCAAGACGGGTGAGTCGTCGGTCGGTTCGTTCAGTTCCATAACGCCCGGTTCGGTCGGACGCGGTACGTCCAACGACGGGACATCCGGCAGGACTTCGCTTGCATCGGCGGCCCGGCGGAGTAGCTCGATCCGCTCGGCCGGCCAATGGGGACATTGCCCCTCGCCGATGCGCCCGTCACGAAGTCGCTCGATCAGTTCCTCCCACGAATCGACGCGACAGACCTGGCAGGTTTCGGTTCCCACGGGCTGTGGCAAGTTGATTCGGTCGACGTAGAGATCGGCGTGCAGCGGCATGTCTACTTCGTCGTCTCCTTCTGGATACACAACACATTCGACTCGGTTCGGATAATCACCCGGTCGCCGGCAATGGCGGGTGTGGCCAGACAGAGTTCGTCGATGCTGTTGGTGCCGAGGATCTCGAACTTCGGGCCGGCCTTTACCACGAACGTAACGCCGTCTTCGCCGAGGAAGAAGAGTTTCCCGTCATAGGCCCAAGGCGAGCTGGTAAAAGCCCGGGCACCGAGCCGTTGCCTGCCATACATTTCCTCGCCCGTCTTCGCGTTGTAACAGGCGACGGCTCCCATGTCGTAGAGCACGTAGATGTAATCGCCGTAGAGAATTGGCGACGGGTTATAGGGCCCGGCTCTCTTTTGGCACCAGGCGACGTGGTCGTTTTGAGTTTCGTCGTCGCCGAGGCTAATATCGCCCGAGGCACCCGGTCGGATGGCGAACAGCGGCTTGCGGCGGTCCATGACATAGCCGGACGAGACGTAGATCAGCCCATGTCCGACCAGGGGCGTGGGGACCGTGATCCTCGACATACCGCCGAGTTCCCAGAGCAGGCTGCCGTCGAGCCCATAGGAGCGGACCTTGCCGGTGCCGGGCGTAACGATCTCGGTCCGCTTCTCGTTCTCCCAGACGTAGGGCGTGGCCCAGTTCGATCCCTCGTCCCGCTCGGCACGCCAGATCTGCTTGCCCGTCTTTTTGTCCAACGCGACGAGGTACGACTGCTCGTCGTTGTCGTTGATCACATAGATCCGATCACCGTGAAGCACGGGCGAGGCGGCCGTTCCCCAGCCAAACCGCGTATAGACGCTCTTCCAGCGTTTCGACCAGAGCAGCTGGCCGTCGAAGTCGAGACAGAAGAGCCCAATGTTGCCGAAATAGGCATAGACCCGTTCTCCGTCGGTGACGGGCGTCTCCGAGGCGAGCGAGTTTTTCAGATGATGGCCGTGTTGGGGAACACCGCGATGGACCTCTTTCTGCCAGAGGGTCTTGCCGGAGGTCAGATCGAGGCAATAGACGGCCCAGCGATGGGGTTCTTTGGGTGCAGCGCGATCGCCGCCGAAGTAGAGTCCCTTCTTGACCGTTTCGAGCGTGCCGCCCTCCTTGACGGCCGTGGTCATGAAGACGCGATTCCCCCAGACGATGGGCGACGACCATCCGCGTCCCGGTACGGCCGTTTTCCAGGCGACGTTGTCGGTCGCGCTCCACGCGTCGGGCAATCCGGCGTTCTCGCTAACCCCCAGGGCCCCCGGCCCACGAAACTGGGCCCAGTTGTCGTCTCCATGCGAGGTTTGGGCGGGCGTCGCAACGGCAAGGGCAAGTAGACTGCTAGCAAGAGCGAGTCGTCTGAGCGTCATGTCGTTTCCCTCTTCGTGATGTTCGCTTTCCAAAATGCCACTCGATAGGCGTCTTCCAGCAACGTACGATGGCCTTTCGAGGCCGTCACCGAATGTACGATGGCCCTCCGAGGCCGTCGCCCAATGTACGATGGCCCTCCGAGGCCGTCGCCCAATGTACGATGGCCCTCCGAGGCCGTCGCCAACAAGACCGGCCTTTCCGACGGCCTCGGAGGGCCATCGTACGAGCTTTCCGCCAATGAGCCTAGCAGGCCGTCGCGGCGATGTAAAGTAAACGTGGAGTGGAAAAAGGGGACTGGCTCCGAGCGACAGCAGACGTGGAACCTGCGGGAGAACGTCGCCGGCTCGGTGCCCGCCCCTTTTTCCTGTCCCCATTTTCCACGCGTTGCGGAACCTTTTCGGAATTCTCAAAAACCACTCTTGACGCGATTTCGAGAATGGCGTATTCTTCTCGCCTACGAAGTGAAACACAACGTCGCCCGAGCGTCGGGTCGACGAGACTCTCGATCCACGTGGACGGGTCTGCATGGGGGACGGCCTTCCGGGGGCGTTCCTGCGGACCGAGAAGCGCTCTGCTGCCCGCACGGATGCTGCGGCAGTGCGTTTCCCTTACAGCGATGCGGTAGCCGCGAGGTATGGTCGGCGCCGCCAACCCGTCGGGTTGAACACCATCCAATCGCTCCCGAAAAAGTAAAGTATCCTTCGCCCCCCTAGGATGCCGCGATTTCGGGAGCTTTTTTTATGCGCCCGGTGTGCCGGAAGTTGAAAAGGTCATGTGCCACTGCTTGCTTTCAAGCAGTGCCGCCGAGTGTGGCCCGAAACCCTGGGCAACGACACTGCTTGAAAGCAAGCAGTGGCACACATGTCCGTTTATCACGCTTTCTTCCACGCCGCCCACTACGTCGGCACGGTCGGACGATGCCGCCGCTTGGGGATCGGGAAAAGCATGGGCGTCTCGCGGCGATAGCGCCTATAGTCCTCGCCCAGATTTCGCACCAGATCGCGCTCCTCGAAGGCGATGCCGATGAAGATGTAGCAACTGATGACCACCGCAAAGAGCAGGTGCCCTTGCGACATGGTCGGGGTGGCCCAAACGGCGATCATGAAGCCGGACATCAGCGGATGCCGGACCAGCCGATAAAGCGAACGTTGGGCAAACGGTCGGGGTGTATACTCGCGGCCCTGCCAATGCAGCACCACTTGGCGAACGCCGAACAGGTCGAAGTGGTCGATCAGGAAGCTGCTATACAGCGCGATAATCCAGCCGGCCGCGAAAAGGCTCCATAGAAGCGTCTGCATCGCGACATTCTCCACCTGCCACACATTGGCCGTCATCGGACGCCACTGCGCGCACATGAATGCCAACACCAGACTAGTCGCCAAGACAAACGTGCTCCGCTCGGCCGGTTGCGGGATGATCTTCGTCCACCACTCCTTGAACGAAGGTCGGGCCATGATCGTGTGTTGGATGGCGAACATCAGCAACAGTAGGACGTTCACCAACACGGCCATGCCCATCGGCCCGGTCGCTCTCGAGTCGATCCCCTTGGGTACCACCGCCAGATTTCCCACGAATCCGATCAGATAGAGAAAGACGATCAGAAACGCGGCGTACGCAACAATACCGTAGATCAGCGTCAACAAACGGCCCATGGTCAATTCCTCCAATTCGACGGGTGGCTGTCCATCACGGCCCCTTTGATTCACCCTAGGCGCTCGCACGTCGGAGGCAACCAACCGGCTCGGCAGAAGTCGCCGCCAAGCGACAAACGACCCAATGCCGACAAAGGTCAAGAAAAGACACCTTGAAAAGTCAACCGACGCGAGCAGAAACAGGGTGCCATGCTCCACGCTCGCGTGGGCATGCTTCTGCAGGATCGAGAACATGCCCACGCAAGCGTGGAGCATGGCACCCGAACGGAACCGGATAAGTTCTTGACATCGCGGCGCCACGCCGGTAGGGTGACGTTCCTCCACGCCGATTGTCCTACAAGATGAGGATTCAACATGATCGAAATGCAACGCGGAACTCCCGCTCGCATCGCTCTGCTAGCACTTCTCGCGACGACAATCTCCACGGCAACCGAGGCCTCGCAACCGACGCGGCCGAACATCGTGCTCATCTTGGCCGACGACCTCGGCTGGCGGGACCTGGGTTGCTTCGGCAGCACGATCCATCCGACGCCCCATCTCGATCGATTGGCGAAGCAGGGGATGCGGTTCACCTCGGCCTATACGGCCAGCTCGGTCTGTTCGCCGACTCGGGCGAGCATCATGACCGGGAAGTATCCGGCTCGAATCGATCTGACCATCTGGCTCGGTGGACGCGGCGGAGCGCCCGCGGTCGACCATCTGGCGCTTAGCGAGACGACGATCGCCGAAGCGCTGGCCGCCGGCGGATACTTTACCGGCCATGTGGGCAAGTGGCATCTCGGCGGAGCGCCATATCATCCGCAACATCAGGGGTTCGCCGTCAACATCGCGGGCAACCACACGGGCACACCCGCCGGCGGTTACTATCTGCCCAATAGAATGGATCTTCCCGGGGCCGAGAAGGGCGACTATCTGACCGACCGATTGACCGACGAGGGGTTGAAGATCATCGAAGAGGGCGTGCGGCGGAAACGGCCGTTCTTCCTCTATCAGGCCTATCACAGCGTCCACACACCCATTCAAGGCAAGCCCGAGTTGGTCGACCGATATGCCGACGAGATGCAACGTAGCGGGCGGACTTTCAATGCCCAATACGCAGCGATGATCCACAGCCTCGACGAGGGCGTCGGCCGAATCACCGCGAAGCTCGACGAGTTGGAAATCGCGGACAATACCGTGGTGATCTTCTTCTCCGACAACGGCGGTTTCTCGCACAGCGGCGGGCGGAAGAACAACGTGACCGACAACAGCCCGCTTCGCCGCGGCAAGGGATATTCCTACGAAGGGGGCCATCGCGTGCCGATGATCGTCCGCTTTCCTCCGATCACAAAGCCCGGCAGCGTATCGAACATCCCGGTCATCAGCACCGATTTCTATCCCACGCTTCTCGAATTGGCCGGACTGGATCGATTGCCGAAGCAGCATGTCGACGGAGTTAGCATCGTGCCGGCCTTGAAGAACGGCGACGCCGAACTCGACCGCGAGGCGATCTACTGGCATTACCCCCATAACAGTCCTCAAGGCGGCACGCCCTCGGGCGCGGTTCGCGTGGGCGACTGGAAACTGATCGAGTTCTTTGACGACGGGCGGGTCGAACTATACAATCTGGCCAATGACCTAAGCGAGCAAAACGACCTGGCGGCCAAGATGCCCCAGCGTGTCGAGCAGATGCACGAGCAGCTCAAGGCATGGCGCAAGTCGGTCAGCGCGAAGCTGCCGCCGTAGAACTCGTATGGGAATTACTTCCCGGATTTGGTGCGTACAGCAGTCACATATCCTTGCCCTGAAAGGGCCAAAACATATCAGCCCAGGGCAACGCCCTGGGTCGCGCGAGAACACGACGGCAGAAGCCCTGAAGGGGCGAAACAACCGCGAATCCGACGCCAAGTGACCACCTTGTCGCGCCCCTACAGGGCTTCGGTTGGTTTTCGGTTTCCACCACCCAGGGCGTTGCCCTGGGCTGATATGTTCTGGCCCCTTCGGGGCGGAAACTCGGTCTCCCTGGAGCGAGATGGCTGCTGATCGCGCCAAATTCGGAAAGTAATTCCTGTACGAGTCCTTAGTCTTGTAGGATGGGCACTGCCCGCCAATGTGAAATCACAAAGGTCCATCGCGTGAAACATCCGAACCACCGATCCCTCGCCAAGATTCTCCTCTCCGCCGTGGCGATCCTATCGATCGGTCACGTGGCGGATGCCCAACCGACAGATACTCAGTCGGCTGGCGTCGACGAGATCGTGTTCGCCGCTCGTCAGCCGGGCGCCGGCAGCCACTGGTATGAGAATTTCGGGTACTACGCCCACGACGAGCGGATCAAGATGTATCGGGCCATGGGCCAACTCTGCCGGTTGAACGTTGCCACCGGGAAACTCACCCTGCTGCTGGATGACCCCGACGGCTCGGTCCGCGATCCCCAGGTCCATTACGACGCCCAAAAGATCCTCTTCTCCTATCGCCCCGGCGGAACCGAGCACTTCCACCTCTACGAGATCGGCGTCGACGGGGGCAAGCCCAAACAACTGACCGACGGGCCGTACGACGATTTCGAGCCGACTTATTTGCCCGGCGGGCGGATTATGTTCTGCTCGAGCCGCTGCAACCGCTGGGTCAATTGTTGGTACTCGCAGGTCGCCGTGTTGTACTCTTGCGACGCCGACGGCCGCGAGATTCGTCCGCTTTCGGCCAATATCGAGCACGACAACACACCCTGGCCGTTGCCCGACGGGCGAGTGATCTATCTGCGCTGGGAATACGTCGATCGCAGCCGGGTCGCTTTTCATCATCTCTGGACGGCCAATCCCGACGGCACCGGCCAGATGATCTACTACGGCAACATGCACCCGGGCACGGTAATGATCGACGCGAAGCCGATCCCGGGCAGCGACAAGGTAGTGGCCGTTTTCTCGCCCGGCCATGGCCGCAAGGAGCACGCCGGGGCGATCACAATCGTCAGTCCCAAGGCGGGCCCCGACGAACCGGCCTCCGCCGTGCGCGTCAGCAAGACCGACAACTATCGCGATCCGTATGCCCTCTCGGAAGATCGCTTCCTCGTGGCCGAAGGTTCGCGGCTGTTGATGATGGACGGGCAAGGGGAGACGGAAGAACTGTATCGTCTGCCCAAAAAGCTGATCCAAGCGGGCGTCGAGTGCCACGAACCTCGACCATTGCGCCCGCGGCCACGAGAACGCGTGATCCCCACCCAAGCCGAACCCGAGCAACAGACGGGCCGGCTGATCCTCAAGGATGTCCATCTCGGGCGAAATATGGAGGGCGTCCGACGCGGCCAGATCAAGAAACTCCTGGTGCTCGAAACGCTCCCGAAACCGGTCAACTACAGCGGCAAGATGCCGCCGATAAGCTTCGGTGGGACCTACACGCTCGGGCGGGTCCTCGGCACCGTGCCCGTCGAGCCAGACGGATCGGCCCATATGGAATTGCCGGCCCTGCGGTCGCTCTTCTTCGTCGCACTGGACGAACACGACAACTCGGTCAAACGGATGCACAGCTTCCTGACGGTGATGCCCGGCGAAACGACCAGTTGCGTCGGATGCCACGAGCCGCGGACCGATGCGACGGCCAATCCCGGGCGGCGAACCGTCCTCGCATTGCAACGCCCGGCGAGCCCAATTCGGCCGATCCCGGGCATTCCCGACGTGTTCGATTTCCCTCGCCATATTCAGCCGATTCTCGACCGCCATTGCATCGAGTGTCACGATTACGACCGTCGCGAAGGCGGCGTCATTCTGACCGGCGATCGCGGGCCGATCTACTCGCATAGCTATTACACGCTGACCGCATTGAGCTATGTCTCCGACGGCCGCGATCGAATGCGGACGAACCTTCGCCCGCGATCGGTCGGCACGTCGGCCAGCCCGCTGATGAAGATGCTCGACGGCAGCCATCACGACGCGAAGCTCTCTTCGCACGAGCAGGACATGATTCGCTATTGGATCGAGTCATCGGCCGCCTATCCGGGCACGTACGCGGCGTTAGGGACCGGCATGATCGGCGGCTTTCCCAAGAGCAAGCTCGAAACGAGCGACCGGCGATGGCCCAGTTCGATCGCGGCGGCCGATGCCATCGAGCGACGATGCATCGGCTGTCACGATCGGTCGATGCCCATGCCGCGGTATCTTTCCGACAACTTGGAGTTGGTCCTGTCGAATCCCGATTTCTCCGACGTTCGGGTTCGCTTCTCGCGCCATTTGATGTTCAATCTTTCGCGGCCGCGGCAGTCGTTGATTCTGTTGGCTCCGTTGGCAGTCGAATCGGGTGGCTACGGACTTTGCCGAAAAAAGGGCGACTCGGCCGATGTGTTCGCCGATACGGAGGACGCCGACTATCGAAAGATCCTCGAGCTGTGTCGCGGTGGAAAGCGGCACCTCGAGCGAATCAAGCGGTTCGATATGCCGGGCTTTATCCCCACGCCGACGTACGTCCGCGAGATGAAACGCTTCGGGATCCTCCCGCAAGAGCACGACCCGAGCGGCCCGATCGACGTCTACGCCACCGACCGCGCCTATTGGCGATCGCTCTGGTGGAAGCCGGAGTAGTTCGCAACTCTCCCCTCTCCCTCTGGGAGAGGGTGGCGACGCAGTCGCCGGGTGAGGGTGGTGCGAAGCGTATTATTGCGTCACATCCCCTCACCCCCGGCCCCTCTCCCAAAGGGAGAGGGGAGCATGCCCCCTTTCTCCAGTTCACATCACTCACTCTCGGCCAGATCATAACACTCCAACACGTCGCCGTGGCGGAGATAGAGCTTGCGGTCGTGGACCACCGGATGGGCCCAAGCCGGACCCTCGCCGGGGAACGCTTCGAATGTGCCCTTGACGCGAAAGGCCTCGGGTGTGGCTTCGACCAGTGCGACCAGGCCACGATCGTAGCGGAAGATCAGGTGGCCGTCGGCATAGGTCACGGCCGCCGAACCGCGTGCCAGGGCGTCCTCCTGCCAAACGATTTCGCCGCTGCCCAGGTCGATGCACGTCGGTGCTCCTCGATTCATCGCATGTCCGCCGTAAACGTGATTGCCCACCAAGACGACGCCGCCGTGATGGTTCTCGAACTCCCGCGGGCCGAGGAAATAGATCTCTTCGGCAGTGAAGCCGTCGCCCTCTTGGTTGATCCGAACCAGGGCACTGCCCGTCGTGTACGACGTGGTAGCGAAGACCAGATTACCACGAACCACGGGCATGGTGATATTGGCCGTCGTATTGGCGATGCGGTTATAGCTCCATAGCAGCTTTCCCGTCTCCGCCTCGACGCCGACGAGTCCACGGCCGAGCAACTGGACGTATTGCCGCACGCCGCCGATCTCGGCCGCCACGATCGACGAATAGCCGGCCCCATCGGAACCGCCGCGACCGATGTCGGGCAAGGCGAACGTCCAGAGCAACTCGCCGGTCGTCTTCTCGAGTGCCACGATCGTGGCCTCCTCGCCGCCGGGTGTGCAGATCAGCCGATCACCGTCGACCAGCGGGGATTCGCAGAACTTCCAAACCGCCTTCATCACCCGGCCGCCGAAGTCGTCGGGAAGACTCTTCTGCCAGCGGACCTCTCCCGTAGCCGCCGCGAGACAGACCAGGTTGCCGTCGGTACCCAGGACATAGAGCAGCGAGCCGTCGACCGTCGGCGTGCATCGCGGCCCGTCGTTATGGGGGGCGCCGACGCGAGTCGCCCAAAGTTCGTCGCGAGTTGCCAGATCGTAAGCGATCACGAATTGCGATTCGTCGTCTCCGTCGGGGCGATCTCCCATCGTAAAGATCTTGCCGTCGGCGATCGAAACGGTCGAGAACCCCCGGCCGAGCCCTGTCAACTGCCAGAGTAGCTCGGGGCCACCCTCGGGCCACTGCTTCAGCAGCCCGGTCTCGGCCGACAAAGAATCACGCATGGGGCCATGAAACTCGGCCCAATCGCCGTCCGCGGCCCGCTCGAGCGTCGGCGCCGGCGGAACGACAACCGTATCGACTTCTCGCGGTGCCGGGTCCTCCGAAGTCGTATCGGCACGCGTTGGGTCGATCCGGCCGAGGACGGCGGTGATCCGGTCGTGCCAGTTGGGGTTGTCCTGCATGACCTGTTCGAGCGTGGGAATGGCGTCCTTAGCCGCCGGGCCGATGTTCTCCATCACGATGGCCGCGCGTATCGGCGCATTGCCCGGGCCGTTCTTCAGCGTATCGACCAGCGCGGGCACCGCATCGGCCCCCATCGC
>SDBT01006117.1_pt1 | contig 20069 bp, 21 predicted proteins | sample 2277101 | NCBI WGS metagenome assembly SDBT01 (sample SAMN10404973, study PRJNA504765) | marine sediment metagenome | isolation source: marine sediment core GS10_PC15, 103 cmbsf | place: Arctic Ocean: Southern Knipovich Ridge | collected 2010 | reverse complement strand
CGATGGGTTTAAGGGCACCCTTAGCATTTAGGTTTCTGAAGGCAACATTGGGAAAGGAGGTGAGGAGGTGAAGGTGCTTTGAGTAGGGAATAAAGACCAGAAAGCCAAGAATGGTGGCATAGTGAAGCCACCATACCCCTCTGTATGCCGCTACTAGAGTGCTCTGCGGCATACCGGTGCCAGCCAGAAATTTAGCCAAAGCCGCTCCTACCGGGGGCCAGGAAGCTGAAATATTGGAAGCAGCATAGTTGAAGCCCTCAATAAAAACATGGAGCACCATAAGGCTGAAAACCAGGAGCAAGATAACACCAGCTTCGGCAGTTGCCTCCTCCTCCAATCTCGCCGGTTTTATGATATACCGCCTGATAGCCGCCCAGATTACAGCTAGGGTGACAAGTAGGGCAGCCAGGTCCAGAATTGAGGAGTAGACTGTCTCAAATGTGGTGCCAGTGAGCATTTCATAGAGACCAAACCCTCCGGCCAGGCCAATAAAGATGATATAGCCGATGAGTAGCAGGCCGAAACTGAAAAACATGAAAGCATGCCCGATTCCAGCCAGGTCTCTGCGCCCACTGCCCATCAGGTTGGGCCATCGGGGAAAGACCTCGGTTAGGATAGCATTGATTCGGCGACCCGGGCTGACATTCTTCAGGCTGCACCATTGGAAAACAGTCTCAAGTAACGTGGATTTAAGCCTGCGCCCCATGCTATCGAAGCGTTTTTCCTCCTGTCCCAGGCGCATAAGACGGAAAAGGAAGTAAACCCTCCGAAAGAATACCCCGAAGGCAATAGCAAACAAGACCCAAAAAATTACATACCCCGAGATGCCCAAATAGGTGACACTGACCGGTGACACGATTACCTCCGTATCAAAAAATCCATATTACATCAGCTTGACGGCTAGACTAATCTGGATATAAGACTTCAGCGCACACGGGTGACAGCCACAAAAATACCCAGAGCCAGGGCTAACAGGTCAAAAAACCGAAAGCCGAACCCAAAGGGTAAAAGGAGGTTAACCAGATAGCTTATTGTCACTGCCATGCCGGCCACAATGGCTAACCCGGTGCCGCGCTTACGGTTAACCGAGAGGCTGACCACTTCGCCAATAGCATAACCAACCGCAGCAGCTAAGAATAAATTAAGGAAAAAGAAAGGAAGCAACCCCTCCAAGACTCCCCAGACAATGCCACCAACGATGGCCATACCCAGCCCGGTTCCTGCCGCTCTCAGGTAGTATTGGGTAGAAACTCTATAGGTGGGCAATTTACTCAGTCGGGCACAATCCGGGCATCGGAGTCCGACCGGTGTCTGCACCATACACTTAGGGCATATTGGCTTATCACACTTACCACACCTGAGACTGGTCTCAACCTCAGGGTGAGTGGCACATCTCATAGTATTATAGTCAACCTTTCTCTTTTTCTTCCGGTTGAGGTTGTTCAGTTGAGCTTGCTTCAAGGGGGCCTCGATGTATCCAGGCTTTTCTATCCCTTATGTCCCGGTCGAAAAGAAGGCGATTAAGTAATAGCTGTCTATTACTGAGCGAGGCAGCAATAGCAGTCCGGGGCATGGCTAGCCGTTTAATAACCGTTATTAGAAATATAGCCAGAAACCCCAGGGTAATGGGAAGAGGGTCACCAACTGCCCAGCTAACTAGGGGCAGGGCAGTTACCGCAACACCTACCCCAAGCGGCACATTGTGGATAACGAATGTACCGATGATGGTAATAATCAGGGATATTATTATCGCCCAGGGCACCAGGCCATTTATTGACGGGAGAATCAGGGCTACTCCCAACGTGGTCAACATACCCCTACCCCCGCCGAAACGGAGGAAAACCGACCAGTTATGGCCAACAATTGTCGCTAAACCCACTACTACCTGCTGGGTGATATCCAGGCCGAGCAGCTGAGCTATCCACACCGCTAGTATCCCCTTGCCTAAATCATAAGGAATTATCGGCATGGCTATCCACCTTGAGGTTGATTGCCATAAATTGGAAGCGCCAATGGAGCCACTGCCATATCGCCTGAGGTCTATCCCGCGGGACAACCTTGCTACCAAATAGGCGGCGGGCACTGCACCCAAAAGATAAGCACCTAGTGTTAAAGATATAAACTCGATAATCGTAAGCTCTCCTTACTGGACTGACTTTAAGGCTCGTCGCTCTGCCAGAGCTATAAGTCGCTCGGCTGACTCTATTGGCACATCCGCACCGCCAATCATAGTCTCACTGCTATCATCCAGACCGTGGTAGTCACTACCACCGGTAGTAATAAGATTATGCCTAGTAGCCAGGCTAACCAGCCTAGCTACTTCGTCAGCAGTATAGTTATTGTAGTAGGCTTCAATGCCTACCAGACCAACCGCTTTTAGCTCAACAATCATCGTTTCCGGGTCGTTGATAGTGAATGGGTGTCCCAGCACTGGCAACCCGTTAGCTCGCAGTATTAGTTCCACTGCCTTTACCTGGGTTATCTTTTCCCGTTCAACATAGGCAGGTCCATCCCGACTTATATACTTAGTAAATGCCTCCTTAATCGACCTTATATAACCCTTCTCTAACATAGCTCGGGCAAGGTGAGGGCGCCCTATAGAACTGCCCTCAGCTATTTCCTGGACTCGCTGCCACTCAATGCGAATACCTAAATCCCTCAGCTTAGCAATCATCCCCTGAGCCCGTTCCCGGCGGGATTGGCGTAATATCTCCAGGGTGTCTCTCAGTTCATGGTTCGTATAATCTATGAAATAGCCGAGAACATGGGCTTCACCATCAGGGACATCAGTGTTAATTTCAACGGCAGGTATGACCCTTAGCTGGGGAAAGGCGGTGGCTGCCTCCAGGGCGGGAACAATGCCATCCACAGTATCATGGTCTGAAACAGCAATGACGGTTAAGCCAAGCTTCTCTGATTTATGGACAACTTCCGCCGGACTAAATTGGCCGTCAGAAGCAGAGGAATGTATATGGAGGTCTACTTTAGACGTTATTGTTCTACCTCCCGATAGATTCGTTCAATACTTATTGCCTTGCCGCTGTCTTCATCTACCCTAATCAGGAGGGCATTAAATATTGTCTTGCCCTTCCCCACAGATAGACGATGGGGCAGCATAGTCAGAAAGTGATGAATTACCGATTTGGCATCATCCCCTATAACTGAATCAATGGGTCCGGTCATGCCAATATCGGTAACATAGGCGGTGCCTTGAGGGAGCACCTGGGTATCAATAGTTCCCACATGAGTATGGGTGCCGAGTACGGCACTGACTCGACCGTCAAGGTATCGTCCCAGTGCCACCTTCTCTGATGTTGCCTCAGCATGGAAATCAACAATAATAACCGGCGGCTTGGGTTTAGTCTCGGCCAGTAGTTTATCCATAGCTCTAAACGGGCAATCGTAATTACCCATAAAAGTTCTCCCCAGCAAATTCACTACCATAGTCTGGTTATTGACTATATAGCCCCTGCCTGGTAATCCCGGTGGGTAATTCAATGGTCGCAGGAGGGGCAGTTCGCCGTCAAGGTAGGGAATAATCTCCTTCTGAGCCCAGATGTGGTTTCCTGATGTCAGCACATCAACACCGGACTCAAGCAGTTCCCTGGCTGTATCTGGAGTTACCCCCAGACCACCGGCGATATTCTCGGCATTAGCTATAACCATGTCTAACCCATACTGCTGTCGTAAACCTGGCAGAAGCTCTTGTATTGTCCTCCTGCCAGGTTTGCCAATTACATCACCAATCGTCAATACCAACACTGGTTTTTCCTACTTAGCATAGTCTATCGCTCTTGTTTCTCTGAGCACGGTAACCTTTATTTGTCCCGGATACTCTAGGCCTCCCTCTACCTTCTTAACGATATCTCGGGCAAGCCTCATCGCTCCCAAATCGTCAATCTCTTCTGGCTTAACTAGAATACGGATTTCACGACCAGCTTGAATAGCATAGGACTTCTCTACTCCCTTGAAGCTATTGGCTATATCTTCCAGTGCCCTCAGCCGTTTTAAGTAGCCCTCCAGTGATTCACGTCTTGCGCCTGGTCTGGCGCTACTGATTGCATCAGCCGCTGAGGTGATAAAGCCCCAGATGCCGGTAGCATCAGTCTCAAGGTGGTGCTCAGCAATACCCTGAACTACCTCAGGTGATTTATCCCATTGATTAACCAGGTCAGCCCCAATAGCAGCGTGAGTACCCTCCACCTCGCGGTCAACCGCCTTACCGATATCATGAAGCACCCCGGCTTTCTTGGCTGTGGCAACATTGGCTCCTAACTCGGAGGCAATCATACCAGCTAGATAGGAAACCTCAATACTGTGGGCTAAAACATTCTGTCCATAGCTAGTACGATACTTAAGACGCCCCAGCAACCTAATCAGCTCAGGGCGCAACCCCGGCACCCCTACCTGGTATGCCGCCTGTTCTCCGGCGCTATAGATGGTAGCCTCTACCTCTTCCTTGGTCTTGGTTACCACCTCTTCAATACGAGCTGGATGAATACGACCGTCAAGGATAAGCTTGGTTAGAGTTAGACGAGCTATCTCTCGCCGCACTGGGTCGAAGCTAGACAGGGTAACCGCTTCTGGGGTATCGTCAATAATCAGGTCAACGCCAGTAGCCTGCTCTAGAGCTCTAATGTTACGACCCTCTCGCCCGATAAGCCGACCCTTCATCTCGTCACTGGGAAGGGGAACGACAGCAACCGTAGTCTCAGTTACAATTTCAGAGGCAGAACGCTGGATAACCTGAGACAGAATCCCCTGGGCTTTCTTATCAGATTCCTCTCGTAGCTCTGCCTCCCACTCATGAATACGTCGGGAGGCTTCTCCTTGGAGCTCGATCTCCATCTGCTCAAGCAGAGACTGCTTTGCCTCGGCAGTAGACATGCCTGAAATTAGCTCTAGCTGCTGTAGCTGCTTGCTTCTAGCCTCTTCAAGGTGGGCACGAATGGTCTCCGCTCCTTTTTCTTTGTTAGCCAGATTTCGCTCACGCTGTTCCAACCCTTCCAACTTGCGCTCCAAGGTTTCTCCCTTTTGAGTCACGCGATTTTCCTGACGCTGGAGTTCAGAGCGGCGCTCCCGATAGTCTGCATCGGCGGTTTCTTTGATTTTGCTTGATTCCTCCCTGGCCTTATCGAGCACCTGTTTGGCCTCATTGCTGGCTACGGCTGCCATTCTAACCACTTTCCTCTGGGCAATACGTATTTGTCGGTCCATCATTATCCGTCGGGAAAGGAAGGTAGCCATAGCCCCAAGTACTATGCCGATAATAAAGCTGGAGAAGTAAACTAATACATTTATGACCATATTTCACCTCCTTCCGCCCATAGCTTTTTATTGTCATTGATAAGCTATAGATGGTTAATCCTATTCACCTCACTAATTTAGTGTCGGGTAAAATACTATCCGATTCTACCCCCCGTTCTTGCCACATCACCTCTATGGTATGGTTTATCACCCCGTAACTGAAGCCACGCCGCCTGAGATAACCACCTAACCGACGACGAAAGTCCTGATAATCAGACTGGGGTAGACTACGAGCTTTACTGAGGGCAGCACGGTAGGCACAATCCTCATCGTCAATGGTATCAACCACCTTATCCATAATCTCTTCGGCTACTCCCTTTCGCCTCAGTTCTAACTTGGTTAACCACCGGCTGCGCGGGCTAAACGTTTCCCGATTATCCTTCCAGAATTGGGCAAAGGCTATATCATCCACCAACCCTTGCTCCTTTAGCTTGGTTATTACTGCCTTTACACTATCCTCACCAAATCCACGCCGGTAAAGTCGCTCCTTTAACTCAGATTCACTTCTAGGTCGGTAGCTAAGGTAGTGAGCGGCAGCATTAAAGCAACGGTGGTAATTATCAGACCTGGTCAGTGCCTCAATCTGACTGTCAGACAGCTCTTGCCCGACCTTTAGACCTTCCATTATTGCCACTTCAGCCCCCAGGCTAAAAGCGGACTTGTCATCCAAGAACACATTTACCCGCTTCCCTCGACCTTTCCCGGCACGGATGGCAGTAATCCTCTTCATTAACTAACTGCCCCCCTTCAAAGAGCAAAGGCTGAAGCCCCAGCCTCAGCCTTAGTTACTTTTATCGCCTATTAAACTAGTTACCTAAACTACCATTAATCCTTGGGTGTAGAATTATGGGTAGTGATGGCTGAGGCTCTAATCTCCTGCTCAATCTGCTGGGCAAGTTCAGGATTGTGCTTTAGATATTCCTTGGTATTCTCCCTACCTTGCCCCAGACGAACATCACCATAGGAGAAAAAAGCACCAGCCTTCTTTATTAGTCCTAGCTCTACTCCCAGGTCAATAAGGTCGCCCTCCCAGCTTATCCCGTAGGCAAACATGATGTCAAACTCAGTACTTCGGAATGGAGGAGCCACCTTATTTTTTACTACCCGAGCCCTGACGCGGCTACCTATTGCCTCATTTCCCTGCTTGATTGTTTCAATACGCCTTAGGTCTATCCTTACTGAGCTATAGAATTTCAGAGCTCTGCCACCTGGCGTCACTTCAGGATTGCCGAAGATAATACCAACCTTTTCTCTTAGCTGGTTGATGAATATTACCGCTGTCCCTGACTTACCAATAGCGGCAGCTAGCTTTCTCAATGCCTGTGACATTAGGCGGGCTTGTAAGCCAACATGAATATCTCCCATCTCCCCCTCAATTTCAGCTTTGGGTACTAAGGCAGCTACACTGTCAATCACTATCACATCAACCGCCCCACTTCTGACCAGTGCCTCAGTAATCTCTAGAGCCTGCTCTCCAGTGTCCGGTTGGGAGACGAGTAATTCATCAACATTAACCCCGCAATGTGCGGCATAAGTGGGTTCAAGGCAGTGCTCCACATCAATATAAGCCGCCGTACCTCCCTGCTTCTGCGCTTCAGCAATTATATGCTGACCTAAGGTAGTTTTCCCGGATGATTCGGGCCCAAATATTTCCGTAATTCGCCCTCTGGGGATACCGCCTATACCTAATGCCCGGTCTAATGATAACGTCCCACTGGGAATAGCTTTCACCGATGAGATTGTAGTCGCTTTCCCCAGTTTCACGATTGAGCCTTCACCAAACCGCTTCTCAATATGGCCAATAGCTAGCTCTAGTGCTTTCTCTTTCTCCGTGGTCATTTTCGTCTTGCTTATATCATAGCATGGATGGCTTACTAAAACAAGGAAATAACTGGAGGTTGTCTGTTAAGGGATTAAAAGGGGGAAGCCCTTTCAGCAAATCCTCTTCCCTCAGGGAGAGTCAAAGAGAGGCGGAGCCTCTCTTATATAATTGTTTCCCCTTCTCCTTAACAAGGGGAAGGGGATAAAGGGGTTAGGGTTATAAAAAATAGGGGTAAGGGGGTGGTAAACACTCCTAGCTATCAAAGACAGAGGAATATGGTTTGAAGTAATTTCATCAAGAACGGGGCTAAGCCTGAAGGTCAGGCATCTGGGGTAGCGAACGCTTGTGGTTACTGGCCGCTATCCTGGGCTCAATCTTTTCTCTCACCGTATCACTGGCTTCGCCAGTAAGCAGATAGCGGTCAAGTTCTTCATAGCTGAATCCCAGCTCATCTTCATCGGTTTGCCCCTCCCATAATCCAGCTGAAGGAGGCTTATCAATAATCTGTTGGGGAATACCAAGAAAACTGGCCAGCTCTCTAACCTGTCCCTTGACCAGGTTACCCAACGGTATAATATCTACCCCGCCATCCCCGTACTTGGTGAAGTAACCCACCGCAAGCTCACTCCGGTTACTTGAGCCGACCACCAGATAATTAAGCCGATTGGCAAAGTAGTAAAGGGTGAGCATCCTTAGTCTGGACTTGAGGTTACCCTTGGCTAGCCGACTGATAGTAGGTTCTACCTTTTCATCGGGTAAATATTTAAGCAAGGTATCAAGAACAGCATCAAGACACACCTTTTTAGTTGGAATGGGAAACTGGCTGACCACCGCCTGGACATGCTCCTCATCCTCCTGGCAACTTTGGCAGGGTATAATCACTCCCAGCATGTTTTGGGGAAAGGCGTGGTGGCACAATACCGCCAGCACTGAAGAATCAAGGCCTCCACTCATGCCTATCACCACCCCCCTGCACCCGGCAGCCAATACCTTCTCCCTTATCCAGGAGACTAGCTTGTCAGCTAACTGCTCTGTATCCATATAAATTCCCCTCGTAATACGAAATAGTATACTATCCTCCACCCAAACGGTCAAAAGGTAGAGTCAGGTTGTTTACCAACCCCTATCTCGTAGATAGAAAAACCTGTGACCAGTCAATCGAGCTATTGAGGAAAGCCATAAATAAGACTAAACTGGGTATTAGGGAAAAGAAAGAGGCGTTTAATAGGTTAAATAGGGTGAGAGGTGGATGATGTGGTAAGGGGAAAGACCTACTTTGTCATTATTATCATTACCATTACTGTTGTCATCGTTGTTGCCCTACTAGGGTTTGTCTGGTGGAATTTTAGGGCAAAGCGGGTAGCTGACCTTTCCCCGGTGCCTTCAGCTGTCGCACCGCCAGCCAGAGACCAGACAGCAGAGACACCGCTAGCTGTATCCTTAGCCCAAAAGCTGGAAATCCCCTGGGCTCTTGATTTTCTACCTGATGGCAGCCTCGTTTTTACCGAGCGGCCAGGTAGAGTAAGACTTATTGATGCTCAAAAAGGTTTGTTGCCCGAACCTCTACTGATTATTGACGAGGTTGCTCACCGTGGTGAGGGTGGGCTACTTGGTATTGCTGTGCATCCTGATTTTGCCGACAATCACTTCATTTACGTTTATTACACGTATCAAGGAGGCGATAGTCTAGCCAATCGGGTGGTCAGATTTAAAAAGGAAGGTAAAACCCTACTGGATAAGAGAATAATCATTGATAACATTCCTGCTGCCTCTACTCACAACGGCGGGCGAGTAAAGTTTGGTCCTGACGGACTACTTTATATTACCACTGGTGACGCTTCCATTTCTAGCTTAGCTCAAGACAGGAATTCCTTGGCCGGGAAGATTCTGCGCCTGAATGGTGACGGTACAATTCCGGCCGGTAATCCTTTCCCCGGCTCTGCGGTCTTTTCCTTTGGCCATCGTAATCCTCAAGGCTTGGCTTGGGATACTCAGGGCAGACTTTGGGCTATGGAACATGGCTCCAGCGCTACCGATGAACTGAATTTGATTGAAGCGGGGAATAATTATGGGTGGCCAACTATTCGTGGTGATGAGAGAGCTCCTGAACTGGAAAGCCCGGTGATTCATAGCGGTCAGGAAACCTGGGCGCCATCAGGACTTGCCTTTCTCAATGGGTCTCTCTTTTTCGCTGGGTTGCGCAGCCAAAGTTTGTATCAGGCGGCTATAGAAAATGAAACGGTAACACTCCAGAGGCATCTCAATAGGAGCTTCGGTCGGCTGCGCGACGTTGTCGTTGGCCCCGATAATCTGCTCTATATCCTTACCAGCAACCGGGATGGACGCGGTGTGCCCACGGCTGGTGATGACCAAATCATCAGGATTAATCCTAAAAAACTTTGATGACGAGAGATTGAATGTACCAAAAAGCCGGCTAAGTCGTTTAGACTTTAGAACTGGGGACAAAATCCGAACTTCATTGATATCAGGATGCAGGCCGCGTTTTGCTAAATAGAAGATAACCCCCGGCCACTCCACCCGCGATTATAGCCATCCCCACTGTTGCCAGGACACAGAATAGGGTAGCATCGTACCAGAAGCCCTGCGGGAAGAGCATAATCAGGTAGTCCTTGGCTGGGTCAAGCCGCCAGAGTTTATTGGTGAAGCTGATGAAGTGGAATTGAAGAAATAACCGGTCAAAATTAAAGAGTGCCCCCAAACCCAGCGCCAGCATCAGGGCTAGAGTAAGACCACTGCCACCAATCACCCCCCACGCCAGCCGCCGCCAGTCTTTCCGCCAGAAGAGACTAACCCCGGCATAAGCCAAAATATAAACCAGCGTTCCGGTTAAAAGGCGATAGTCAAGCCAAATCAGCCCCTTTACATCCTTGAGATGGGAAACCTCCTGCTGATTAAATAACTCAAATGACTTGCCGTCCTTAATTACGGTAAGGCTGATATATTCTTCACCCGAGTTAAAATAGCTAATTAGCCCGGTAGCGGCTTTCTCCAGCTCTGAATCAGCCAAGCTTGTAGTCTGGCCGACATTGTATTTTTCAAAGCCATATTTATAAAGCCAGAGGCTATTTACCGCCCAGCCGAGGCTGGCTGTCAGCAGCAGGAGGGGCAGACACAATATTAATAGCCATTTAGCCGCAATACCAAGAATCTTCAAATCTTGCTCCCAATCATCTGTATCTAGATTTTACACCGTTAAGGCTAAAAATAATAGAGCTTGTTAAGAGGGGTGGCCGCCCCTCTTAAACACCATTGACATTTGGTCATTCTTCAAAGGAGAGAGGGAAATAGAAGATTTTAAGGGACTTCGTCCCTTACCCCCCTTTAAAGAGAATTTATAAAAAGAGAGGCAATGCCTTTCTTAAAACTCCCTTACGTACTATTCCGGGAAGGGGGGGTGAAAACCTCTTAATTGAGATTACTTATTAAGGGTAGTTTGAAGGGGCGTTAGCCCCTTCAAAAAAACAATATTCCCCCTCTCCTTGAAAGGAGAGGGGGATAACAGGGGGTGAGGTCACCATTTCAGGGAAATGAGCAAAACTCTGACTATTTTGGGGTAAATCCAACCTTAAAATAATACCCCCGGAAACTAACCCTGTGTTATAATAATTAGTCAAACACTGAGCCAGGGAGGACGATGTTTACTCACCTTCATGTTCATACCGAATATAGTTTACTTGATGGCATGTGCCGCATCTCTAAACTGGTGGCACGAGCCAAAGAGTTGGGCATGGATAGTCTGGCGATAACCGACCACGGTGTTATGTATGGCGTTATTGAGTTTTACATGAAGGCCAAGGATGCGGGCATAAAGCCTATTATTGGCTGTGAGATTTATGTAGCGCCAAACAGCCGCTTTGGTCGTGATATCGGCGATAAAAACCACTATCATCTCATTTTGCTAGCCAAAAATGAGACCGGCTACCGCCATCTAATTCAGCTCACTACCAAAGCCCACCTTGAGGGTTTCTACTATAAGCCAAAAACAGATAAGGAGCTTCTAGGCCAGTATCATCAGGGTCTCGTTGCCCTCTCTGCCTGTCTCAGCGGTGAGGTTCCCCGTCTTATTCTACAAGGGCGCATCCAGGAGGCGAAAGAAGCTGCCTTGTGGTATAAGCAAACCTTTGGTGATTTCTACCTGGAGATACTGAGGCATCCCATGCCTGAGCTGGAACAAATAAATCAGGTTCTCATCAATATAAGTACCGAGCTGGATATCCCTTTGGTGGCAACTAATGATGTCCACTATGTCAATCAGGAAGATGCCTCATCCCACGACCTGCTACTGTGTATTGGAACGAACACTTCTGTCCATGATGAAAAGAGAATGAAGATGGCGGGCGATTTCTTCTACCTCAAGAAACCTGAGGAGATGGCGGAGCTTTACCGCGATATTCCTCAGGCGTTGGAGAATACCGAGCGCATCGCTGAAATGTGCAATCTCGAACTTGAGTTTGGTCGCCTTCACCTCCCTGAGATAGAGTTGCCTGAAGATAAAACTGCTGACCAGTTTTTGGCTGACCTCTGTTACCAGGGTCTGCATCAATATTACCCCCAGCCTACCCCGGAGATAGAAAAGCGACTTGACTACGAGTTAGAAGTAATAAGGAAGACCCAGTTTGCCAACTATTTCCTGGTCGTCTGGGATATCATCGCCTTCACCAAGAAACAAAACATCCTTTTTGGGGTTAGAGGTAGTGCCGCGGCCAGCATTGCTCTCCACAGTCTGGGCATCACCGAAGTTGACCCTATTGAGAATAAGCTGGTCTTTGAGCGTTTTCTTAACGTGGAACGTCGGGAACTGCCGGATATAGATTTGGACTTTGAGGATGACCGCCGTGATGAGGTCATCGCCTATGTTTCTCAGAAATATGGGCAAGACCATGTTGCCCAGATTATTACCTTTGGCACACTAGGGGCTAGGGCAGCCCTCAGGGATGTAGGTCGGGCTTTAGGTATGCCTTATAGTTATGTTGACCGTGTCGCCAGGCTGGTGCCCTTCGCCCCCAATATGACCCTGTCCCGAGCTCTGGATGAGAATAAAGAACTCAAGAATATCTATCTTGAGGATGCCACTATCCGCAATCTAATTGACTCAGCCAGGGGGGTAGAGGGTATTGCTCGCCATGCCAGCACCCATGCCGCCGGTGTGGTTATATCTAAGGAACCTCTCGCCCAGTATGTTCCATTACAGCGAATAAGCAAGGGTAACAGTGAAGCCACAGTCATGACCCAGTTCTCTATGGAAGACATTGCCCAGATCGGACTACTCAAGATGGACTTCCTCGGCTTGGCTAATCTTACCATCCTGGGCAAGGCAAAGGAGATTATTTGCCAAAACTGTGGTGTTGATATTGACCTGCACCATATCCCGCTGGATGATGCCAAAACCTTTGACCTTTTGTCCTCAGGGGAAACAACTGGCGTGTTTCAGCTGGAGGGAGCTGGCATGCGCCGTTATATCAGGGAGCTTAAACCAACCACCTTCAGTGATATTGCGGCTATGGTAGCCCTGTATCGCCCCGGACCTATGGAGCACATCCCTACTTTTATCAAAGCTAAGCACGGTGAAGAACCTATCCGCTATCCCGACCCTGCCTTGTCCAGCATCCTTGAGGAAACCTACGGGGTGATTGTATATCAAGACCAGGTGCTGTTTATTGTGCAGACTCTGGCTGGCTATAGCCTGGGGCAGGCTGATATCTTCCGTAAGGCAATGGGTAAGAAAATCCCCGAGGTTATGAAGAAAGAAAGGCGTAACTTTATTGCTGGAGCCAAAAAGAACGGCTTCTCGACTGAGGTAGCCAGTGAGGTCTTTGCCCTTATTGAGCCCTTTGCCGGCTATGCCTTCAACAAGGCTCACTCGGTTAGTTATGCTCTTATTGCTTATCAAACTGCCTATCTTAAGGCAAACTATCCGGCAGAGTATATGACTGCTTTCCTGACTACCAACGCTGACCAGTTAGAGAAGGTAGCCAGTGCCATTGCTGAATGCCGCCGTCTGGAGATTACCGTGTTACCGCCTGATATAAACCGCAGTCAAGCCAATTTCTCCATAGAAAAGGGTGATAATGGTGCTCTCGCCATCTACTTCGGGCTAACCGCTATTAAGAATGTAGGGCTTAGCGCCATAGAGCCTATCCTTGCCGAGCGAGATAAAGGAGGCGACTTCAAATCCATTGAAGACCTTTGTCGTCGTGTCGACCTGCGTGGTGTAAACAAGCGGGTACTGGAAAGCCTGATTAAGGCCGGAACTCTAGACTGTCTGGGTAGCCGTGGAGCTTTGCTCCAGAGCGTTAATAGTATTCTATCTCTGGCTCAACGGGAGCAGCATCTACGGGAGACAGGGCAGGCTACCATGTTTGACCTGTGGGGTAAAGAGATGCCAGTGCCTGTGCCCGGCCTTGATTTAGCCGTTGCTGACATTTCGGTTAAGGAGAAGCTTGCCTGGGAGAAGGAGCTGATGGGGGTATACCTGTCCGGGCATCCTTTCAGTGCATTTGCCGACAAGATAGGTGCTGAGATTACCCTGTGCGGTCAAATTGATGCTGAATTAGCCGGACAAACCATTGAGGTCGCCGGGATGGTGGTCTCAGTCCGTTACCTGTTTACCAGAGACCAGCATCCCTTCGCCAGCGCTATCCTAGAAGATCTTAGTGGTAGCATTGAGGTTATGGTATGGCCCAAGGTCTTTACCAATACCAGAGACCTGTGGCAGGAGGGGAATATCCTGCTGGTTGGGGGTAGGGTAAGGGTAAGAGATGACCGGGTGCAGCTAAACTGCGACAATGTTCGTCACTACCAACCAGAAGCAGCCCCAGCTGAAAAGACGGCTACTCCTCAACCCGCTGAGCTGCCGGTAGTGGCTGAGGAAACCATAACCCCTGCGGCTCCAGTTGAAAGTCGCCGATTGGTAATCAGCCTTGCTCAGACCAGCGATGCCGAGAGTGATATTGCCTATCTGAATACATTGATTAGCATCCTTAGAGATTTCCCGGGACAGGATGAAGTAAGTCTTCAGGTAACCAATGAAGAAAAGGTTTTTAACCTCAAGCTACCCAACCTAACCACCGACTATTGCCCCAAACTCCATCAGCGGCTGGTAGAGCTGGTAGGGGAAGGCAAGCTAAGGCTAGAGTAAACTGGCAGCGCTTGATTAAAGGGGGAACAGCTAAAGATGCCTTCTAGTGACAGACCAGAAGGACATAGAAAAAGGTTGCGGGAGAAGTTTATTAAGTCAGGCATGGCTGGCTTCCATGACTATGAAATTATTGAGTTACTCCTCACCTTGGGCTCACCCCGCAAGGACTGTAAACAGCCGGCGAAAGAAGCCATTAAAAAGTTCAAAACCCTCAGGGGTGTCCTGGAAGCTTCCCCTGAAGAACTACAGCAAATAGAAGGAATTGGTCCTCATAGTGCCTTTGGTATAAAACTGGTGCAGGAAGTAGCCAGGGAGTTTCTCAAGGAAAAGATTATTGATAAGCCCATTTATAAATCCTCTCAGGAGATTTTCGACTATCTCTACCATTCAATGCGAGACCTCAGCAAGGAAGTATTCAAGGTAATTTATCTGAATAGCCAGAACCAGATTATTGACACTGTTGACCTCTTTGAAGGAACGGTAGATAGCAGCGTTATATCACCTCGTGAGGTCATGGAAAGTGCCATCAAACATAATGCTGTTTCCCTGCTTTTTGTCCATAACCACCCTTCGGGTAATCCCGAGCCCAGCCGGAGCGATAAAGAACTAACCAGAGACCTGGTCTATGCGGCAAGTATTATGCGGATTAAGGTCTTAGACCATATTATAATCGGCAATAATAGATACTTTAGCTTTGCTGGTGAAGGGCTGATTGAGGAATATGGACTGAACTTCCTGAACCTGAAAATAAGAGACAGAGCTAGGACCAAACCAAGTCGCTACCGAGCTGGATTATCTGACGACCCCAAGCTGCATTAGCAATTATATCTCCTTTACCCCATTTTGGCGGAGGCTTCCAGAGAAAGAAGGTGCTGCTTCATCTCCACTCCTCCGCCAAAGCCACCGAGCTTGTCGTCACTGGCTACTACCCGGTGGCAGGGGATGCTGATAGGTAGTGGGTTTTTGCCCAGAGCCTGCCCTACCGCCCGCACCGCTTTTGGTTTGCCAATCTGCTCAGCCACCCAGGTGTAGCTCCTGGTTTCGCCGTAAGGGATAAGTCTGGTTATCTCCCATACCGCTTGCTGAAAGGGAGTAGCCGGAGACAGGTCAAGCTTATCAGGGAAGGTGACCTTATGACCACTAAAATAAATCCTGAGCCGTTCCGTTAAGTCCTTAAACGGGGAAGGAGACCAGGTAGCCTGATTTACGCCATCGCCTAATAGCTGGCGTGCTTCTTGGGTGGAACGCTGGGGTAGGGTGGTGGACAGCAGCCCCTTTGCCGAGCCCAATATTCCTACCCAGCCCAAGTCAGTATTAAAGATGAAGTAGTTTAGTTCCTGAGTCATGGTCTACCCTGGCAGTAAACCTATGGCTTGCCCGGCTGGCGGCGGCGCTGAAGAAAGGCAGCCAGAACTATCAAAGCCATCCCCAGAAGAATGCTCACCAATATCTTAACTGGCTGCAGTATATCCATGCTCAGAAAGAAGCCATAGGTAAAAATGCCAGTAATCACGGTAATGCCGTAGGTAATATGATTGGCTTTGACTTGCCTACCTCTTACCGCCCGGTAAATAAGCCAGCCAATAAAGGCCACTGAAGCTAGGATAGCTATTGCTGTTGCCATCTATTCACCACCCTATATCTTTAAAATACTTAGTCAGACAGGCAAACATGCCTACAGTCAGCAACAGAGAAACCAGTTTCCCTGCTTCAGACATGTACTTCACATACTCTGCTGCCAGATAGCCGATACCAGCCACTGAGAACAGAATTCCAAAACCAAATAATATAAATTCTAGCTTCATATATAAGCTCCTAAAATTATCTGGGCGGAATCGGCGCCGGTTTTATCGGATAAGGAGTGGGGTTTATATAGACGATTATATTTCGTTCTATCTCTCCCCTCTTTATGATTACCGTGAACTCATAACCTTGCTCGGGAGGGATATCACCGGGGAGAAGTTCGGCGGTATCTATTTCCCACTCCAATTGTCCTTTAGCAAAGGCAGCTATTGATACTGGCTGCGATATTAAATCACGAATCTTTTCCTGGCTGCGCCACACTGATGCTTCAATATCCGCCGTATAGCTTGAAAACTGGCGATTGTCCACTTCATAGCGGAAGAATACCTTCTCGCCCCGGTTTACGTTTACCCCTTGCTTCCAGACCCTGCCCTGCCGCAGCCACTCGTCAGGCTCTATCGTTTGCGGCTGCTCTCCAGCGGTTATCTCAAGAGAATCATAGATACCTATGTAGCCATCAACAATGAATATGGCGATAAGGCCGAAGAAGCAAACCAGAGTCAGATATAAGAATAAATATCTTCGCATCGGCTATATTATACCACTTTTTATTTTTTTATCCTAGCTCAGGCTCAATCAGGCCGTAGTTACCATCCTTGCGCCGATATAACAAATTTAGCGAATCAGTCTCGGCATTCAAGAACAGGAAGAAATCGTGCCCCAGGAGTTCCATCTGGTCTATAGCTTCAGCCACGGACATTGGTTTAACCGTAAACCGCTTAACCCTGGTAACCTTTTTCACCGGTTCTGCTGTCTCTACTTCTGGATTGAATGCATTTCGGGCAAGTGAGCTACCCCTCCCCTTTTCATACAGCTTTCCCTTATGGCGTTCAATCTGCCTATCCATAATCGCCATTACCTTGTCAATGGCAGTAAACAGGTCCTCACCTCTCTCTTCACCACGGAGCAAGATACCGCCACTGTCTATCGTTACCTGCGCTACAAAGCGCTGCTGGGAAGACTTTGTCTTTTCTTCAGCAACTTCTACTTTGGACTCTATAATGTTAGGTAGATGACGACTAAGCTTGCCCATCTTGCGCTCAATGTAACGCCGCACCGCTGGAATTAACTTTACATTTTTACCGGTTATCTGTAGCTCCATCTCTTTGCTCCTTAAATCATTTTAAATCTCTCTGGCTAGTACCAACCCCCACACCGAAGTAGCTCCGTTTGCCTTCAGTACCGTAGCACAGGCATCAAGAGTCGCCCCCGAGGTGGAGACATCATCTATGAGCAACACTTGCTTATCCTGCAGCCTCCGGTCACGGCAGGAAAAAGCATCAACTACATTGCTCCTTCGTTCTTCCACAGTCGCGGCTCTTGCCTGGGGAGGGGCCTGTCGTTGTCGGATGAGGCAGTCATCTACCACCGGTAAGTTGATGAGCTTGCCTAGCTCTTTAGCCAGGAGGCTGGATTGATTGTAGCCCCTCTCCCTCAATCGTTTCTGGTGCAGTGGCACCGGCACCAGAACCTCTCCAGATACAGGGTAAGAAACCAGGTAATCTTGCATCAATCCAGCCATGGATTGAGCCAGGGCTCTAAGGTTTCGGTACTTTAGTTGATGGATGGCATGACGCATTACTCCATCAAATCGGAACGGGGAGCGAATGCCATCTATCTCGGCCTGCCAGCTGACACAACCGGAGCAGAGTATGCCACTGGGTTGGGGTCTACCACACCTGGGACAAAGCGGGGGCATAATTCGAGGCAGTGACCGATGGCAGGCAGAGCAGATAAACTCTCCTTCCTTACCACAGCCAACACACCACTGTGGAAATAGAAGGTCAAGTGCCATCCCTCTAAGCTTAGCTAACTGAGGAAGCACACCCACCATCCATATTAAAACTTCGGCGAATCGCTAATATTCTAACGAGAGCGGGGAGTATGAGCTACCCCACTCATAATGGGCTCATTAATATAGACATCCCCATTCCTGATTTTCAGGTTGTAGCCGCAATTAGGGTTAGTGCAAACCCAAGCTTTGTAGTGGATATCTGCCCCTTGATTGCCAAAATCCGACAGGGGCACCAGGTCTCCGGTTTGACACTTCTGACATTTGGGGAAATTAGAATGTTCCAATAGGTCCACCTCCCAACCAAAATTGAATTTTCTACAGTATATACTAAGCGGTATCGGTTGACAAGGGGTTTTTTAGCCCAATTGAACTAATTCGACTATAAATTGCCCCCTCCCTGGTTAGCTGGCTCCTCATCAGGCTGAGAGCATTTACTTTAATGGCATTAGCTGCCTCAAATTTGGTGCCGGTTATAAGTTGCCCAAATCTTTGCCGCTCAGCCAGTAATGCCTGGTCACGGAGTCGAGCCAGGGTCAAGTGAGGCACAAATGGGCGTGACTCAGGAGCAAAGCCCAGAGGCGCAAGATTAGACTCGATACGCTGCTGAAGCTGAGCAAGCTTATCTACCTCCCCGCTTATCCCCACCCAGGCTACCTGGACTCGTCTCAAATTGGGAAAAACTCCCAGCTCTTTGATCTCCAGGTGGAAGGGAGCTATTCCCTGGGCAGCCTTCTCTAATGCCCCGGTTATGTCATCGAGCTTGTCTACGGCGACATTGCCCAGGAACTTTAGTGTCAGGTGAATATTGTATGGGTCAACCCACTTCACCCAGGACTGCTCGCCCGATTTCAATTGAGCCACAAGCTGGCTGAGCTCCAGCTTTAGCTCGTCGGGTAGCTCAATAGCAATAAAAGAACGAACCTGCTCCATGGCTCAAGCCTACTCTTGCTTATCCTTAATATCCAGAAGCCTCCGGGCATTACCTGACAGGATCAGGCTCTTTGTTTCCTCAGGCAAATCCAGAGAGTTGATCTCCTTAAGTAACCGCCCCGGTGTCATCACCGGGTAGTCGCTGCCGAAAAGAATCTTGTCGCTACCAACCAGTGAAATAACCTGATTATATACCTGGGGACTGTAGAGATACGGCGAAGCCGCGGTATCAAAAAAGACATTGCGCATCGCCTGTTTTACCTCAGGCATTAAGGCATAGAAGGGTAAACCACCACCCCAGTGGGCACAGACTACAGTTAAATCAGGAAAACTGGCAATAAAGGGGTAGAGCATTGCTGGGGTAATAACTCCTTTACCTGGATAGCTATGACCCACTGGCTCGGAAGCGTGGGTGAGTAAAATTAGTTTATGCTCTCTTAGTGTCTCAATAATGGGCACCATTATCTCGTCCCTGAGGTCAAACAGTTGCATATCTGGTCTTATTTCACCAACCCCCTTCATCCCCTCTTTAGCACAGCGCTCTATCTCAGCTACGGCAGCTTCATAAGAGTTTGGCTGGACACTACAGAAGCCTATCAGACGCTTGGGATAGCGGGCTACGGACTCCAGGATATAGTCGTTGGTTTCAACACATAGCTCGTGAGTAACCCAGCCGATATTGACAATAACCGAAATATCAATTCCTTCTTTATCCATGTTGTCAATGAGTTCATCGGTAGTGGTGAGCTTGGTGTTCTTCTCGGAATAGAGAATAGCGAAACAGGGGTCACTATCAATATACTTGCTGCGGTTTTTCTTTATCTGGGGTGAAAATACATGAGTGTGGAAATCAATAATCATCGCTAGATTCTAACAGAATATTCCGGATAACTTCAAGTCTCTGACCAGTCCTCTTACTCCTATATGTTCTGACTTTCCCCCTGAATTTACCGTTTATCACCAAAAAATATAGTAAAATTCGCTCGCCGGGAGTTGTTTAATCGTCGTTAAAGGTATAAGATAATAGGCACCGAGTTACACAACAAAGGTAGACATAGACTGCTTAATCGCCTGCGAAACCGAGAACAAGAAGTGCCGCACGAAGGGGGTGATATGTGACCCTAAATAATAAGATTCTTTTAAACTAATTTAACAGTCAACGAACCTTTAGATTTAGCAATAAAGGTTTGATTTAATAAAATAATTAAGAACAATCTCTGAGGTAGATAATAATGCTCACAGAACTGGTGCAC
>SDBT01006116.1_pt1 | contig 20070 bp, 13 predicted proteins | sample 2277101 | NCBI WGS metagenome assembly SDBT01 (sample SAMN10404973, study PRJNA504765) | marine sediment metagenome | isolation source: marine sediment core GS10_PC15, 103 cmbsf | place: Arctic Ocean: Southern Knipovich Ridge | collected 2010 | reverse complement strand
TGCGTGGCACAGGAGAGACATCTCCTGGTTTGAAAGATAAATTTTGGGATTTCCTGGCAGGGAAACCAATATTTGGGCAACGTGTACGAGATATTTTGACTATAACAAAGTGGTTAAATGAATCAGAGATCGAGGCAAAGAATATCAAGCTTTGGGGAACAGGAATGTGTGCTCTTTATGGTGCATTTGCAGGTGTTTTAAGTGATGATATTTCTAATTTAGTCCTTGAAGAGCCTTTGTTGTCTTTTGAAAATGTTGTTCAGGTTAGAGTTCCTCAGTATCGGAATGAGGTTATGTTGCCGGGTATTCTGGAAACATTTGATATGCCTCAGGTTTATCAGGCATTATGCCCCAGATCAGTAGTAGTGCTTAATCCGCATCTTGCTGATCGTACTTTTGCCGGGGAATCTGATATTGAAAAAATGAATAGTTTGGTATCAACAACATTCAAAAGGATAAATTGTGAAAAAGAATGGCATATTGCCAGGGTGGATGAGCAGGAAAGAAAAAGGATTATTATTAATACTCTGACATATGTTAAACTTCAGCCTGATGCCTTTGCCTCAAGATGTGAAGGGTCTGAAAAATTGTGATAATTTTAGAATCATCTACTTTGTCATCCATGTTAATGCAGCAAACCCCTGTCAGATAAGGATTACCTGATTCTTCCACAAGTCGGGTGACGGTTGCTTCCACCTTGCTGTCGGAATAATCGTTGATCGTTACCGGATCCAGGCGGATGTTCAGGAACGTGTTTGGCAAATGGTTCCTAAGTTTTTTCAAATCACCACCCCAGCCCACATCCAGAAAATCGAGGTTTTTTATTTTACCGAATATTTCTGCATACCGGTGGGGATCATTTCCGCAGTAATGGATGCCAAACGGGCGATATTTCCTGCTCCATTCCAGGTCGATTGGCAGAAGAAACTCTTCATACTGTTCGGTTGGGATCATAGTATGCGAGCATTCGGAATGCAGGAAGACAGGCTGTTCAATATTTCGTACATTGCGGTTGACGGAAATGGAACTTGTACCAGTTTCATTTGCCATACCATCAACAAACTTTTCTATAATGTCAGCTATCTGAAAGAGTTGCTTCTTGATTTCTTCGGGATCTGTATAAAAATCTAAAAACACTTTTTCACCAGCCAGATCGAGGGCAATGTTCAACACGCCACCCCAGTTTATATCGCCGGTTACATAACCATATTTTGCTTTCAGTTTATCCCTGAGATTTGAAAACCGCTTGAATGCAGGACTTTTAAAAGCACTTTCTTTGTTTATTTCAAATTTGTCCATCCCCGCCGGGATAACTTGTGGAGCACTATCTTCCTGATAATTAACCTTACAACCGAGCATCTCCGAAATAAAATACCCGGCTGCATTATGCACAGCCCCTATAACGGGCAATTCCTTTCCCATGTCTTTTCCTAATCCATAGCGGCCAAACCTTTCATATAGTTCATATTCCATCTGTTTCTCTGTTTCCACACGCTTCAGGGGATGATAAAAGAAATCTTCATCGAAGATAATTCCGGCATGCTTATGCCACCACGATGGGTGGAAAACTATGTCAACAGGAAGGATTCCTGATTTAATATATGGGTTTTTAATGTGTTCTATCATAGGTTAAAATAGTACTTTTGTATTGTTTCCTCCGTTCTCAAGATTTATATCCATATTGGGTTTATTTATCTTCCATGCTCCGGCTGTAAAATCAGGGATTTTTATCGGGTTAGAATTGTTCCTTACCGACCAGTCTGTCAACGGAACTATAGAACTCCATGCTGCCGCATCATACACATCCTGATCAAGCGGCAATCCATTATGGAGACAGTCTATCAAACGCCAGTTAATTATTAAATCGGACCCTCCATGTCCGCTCTTTTTCGCCAGATCACCCATTTTATGAAATATTTCCGGGGTATATTTTTCTTCAATTTTCTTGTATTCCCGGGCTGTTGCCCATTTATGGTTACCAGTTGAAATTCTGGGAGGTTGTGGGTCATAAAGGGCTGCACCTTTTGTACCATATAGCCCATGAATCATGTTGTGGGGCGAAGGAGACGTCGCATCGTGCTGTAAAACTATGGTACGCCCCTGTGTAGTTTTTATAATGGTTGTGCTCATGTTTCCACGATAATCTTTTCCCACAAATTCTGTAAAGAAATCATCTGTTTCTGCCAGCTCATTCGTTTTGGGGCCCATCATAAAATCCTTGCTTTCAACAGATACAAGGAACGCAAATTTATCTCCCCTGTTAATATCCATCATTTGCGCAATTGGTCCTAACCCATGTGTTGGATATATATTTCCCTTTCGGGAGCCATACTGCCTCAGCCACCACATGTTCCAATACATGTTTTTGTTGAAATTATTTTTCATTTTGCTCGTATTGTAAGCACAATCACCATGAACCACATCACCAAAGAAGCCTTGTCTGGCCATGCTGAGCATCAACAATTGAAATGGCATGTACGAATAGTTCTCCATCATCATGCAGTGTTTGCGGGTCTGCTCGGCAGTTTCAACCAACTTCCAGCACTCTTCGAGGGTTCCGGCAGCAGGAACCTCAGATGCTACGTGTTTGCCTTGTTCCATTGCATAAACCGCCATTTCAGCGTGCATATACCAGGGAGTTGTAATATAGATCAAATCAATATCATCACGCTGACAAAGTTTTTTCCATTCATGTTCCGAACCGAAATATAATTCCGGATCATGGTATGTATTTTCCAGTAGTTTTTTTGCAGCTTTGGCTTTTTCCGCCCGAAGATCACACAAAGCTTTTATTTCTACACCATCTATATTGATCAGTGTTCTCAGGTGTGAAGGACCGCGTTGGCCCAAACCGATAATTCCAATTCGAACAGTATCTATTTTTGGAGCTGCATAACCCGACATGTTGAAGTGTTGGACATACTTCTTCTCGAAATCATGAAGGAGCTGTGCCAGGTTCGGATCATCCAGATTTATAGATTCTGAGGCATAACTTTTAAGAATACCTCCTCCAGTAAAACCGAGACCAGCAATAACGGTTGCTTTAAGAAAATCTCTGCGTCTGTATTTCATTTCTGTTTATTAAATTATTGGAACAGCTATAGTTACAATGGGGGAAAGTAAATTTGCAAACCACACTTTCCTTCTAATCCACATGAAAGACTTCTTCCATATTAGCCCACCATTCACCTTCATCCCGGCTTTCAAGAGGTGACTGACAGGGTTTGCAAACATCCCACCATTTTTGAGTTACCGGATCTGCTGCCATTTTAGCCATATCGGCATCAAAATCATTCCCCACATACTCGAAATAGCTAAAAAGGTAATCATCTTTCAGGTAAATTGAATAATTCCGGATATTGCAATCACTGATCATTTTTAAAACATCGGGCCATACAGTTGCATGAAGTCTTTTATATTCTTCAATTTTTCCGGGCTTTACTTTTATGGCCATTCCGTAACGGCGCATGATAATTGTATTTAATGGTTTATTTAAATTTCTTCATCGAAAGAATCCAGTTGAAGAGGATATTTTCCATACTCCCGAACCAGTTTTACAATATAGTCATAAGTGTAACCAGACACTTCGCTGGATACGGAATGATCAGATTGGAAAATATACCCACCCCCTTTTGCAGCATTAAGTTTTCGCAATACTTCTTTACGGATCAATTCCCTGTCACCTGTTTCCCAAACCTGAATATTACTATTCCCGCAATAGCCAATTTGATTACCAAATTTACGTTTTAACTCAACAGCATCCATACCTGCTTTTGCTTCAAGCGGGTTGTAGGCATCAATGCCAATTTCAATAAAATCTTCAAATATCAAATGCACATTTCCACAACCATGGTAAATTACGTATAATCCGTGTTTATGGCATTCTTCTGCCATTGCTTTCACCCAGGGTTTGAAATAAGTCCTCCAATATTCAGGATCAAAGAGCATGGTCTGGCTATAAGCAACATCACCCCAAATGACCATCCCATCCAGCAGCCCATCGGCAGCTCTAATTTGAGCTTTTAAACAGTCAAGGTAGAACTGCCCGATCCTGTTTATGCATTCCCCCAACCGATCCGGATACATACCTATCCAAAAAAGGGCGTTTTCCTGCCCGATTAAGCGTGTTAAACATTCAGAACTTTCCATCATGCTGCCATATACAGGAAAATCGGGGTGCAGCTTTTTTACAGTTTCGATCCACGGAGGCGAATTCCGTTCAAATCCATCGCCTACACCGGCGATCTGATTATCACCGGCCTCAAAATAGCGCCTCCTGTCATAAGGGTTGTCAAATACAAACGCTTCTAATTTTTCAATTGTGTCTGTATCCCAGGAAATAAATTCGGGCATGGGAAAATCGAATTTTTTCCGCATGGTAGTCCTGAATCCTGTTTTAACAACTACCTCAGTTTTATCCTCTTGAAGAGTTTCAAAGGACTGAATTTTCGGATCCATATTCGGGATTGTTACTATCCAGTCAAGGTCGTAATAATCATAAGGGTTTTCGTCATCCGGCAGATTTAATTCTTTTCTCCACCGTTTTAAAAACCCGCCCCAAAAGAAATCACTAATTGGAATCTGATCAGCCTCCTCATGGTTTAAGGTTTTATTTAACCGGTCAAGTTTCCCCAAACATTTTTCTGATCTTTTCATATTCCTTATTTACCTTTATTCAAATTGAAGATAGGGACTTTTCTGATATTTAAACTTTTCATCATACAACCTGTTTGCTAAATGCTTCGATATTCTGTAATATTGGATACTATGAAAAGAATTATTTGTTACGCATTCATCATAATGCTGGTTACTCTTTCAGGATTTGCTTTGGAATATACTTCATGGGATGGTGAAAAACTCACCCTTGACAATGGTTCCCTGCAGCGGATCATAATATGGGATCAGGAGAAAGGCAGCTTCACAACTGGAAGTTTTCATCCAGCAAACAGTAACAAAAGTCTTACCAGGGAAGACAGTAAAGAATTTTATTTTCTTCTGAATGATAAGGTTGTAACGGGTCAAAATAAATGGAAGGTAATTTCGTATAAGACGGTCATCAATAATGATGGCGGACAGGGATGTATCATAACGCTGGCAGGTGACGAGGAGAAAATTAAAAACCTGGAACTCTCCCTTACCTATATGCTGTATCCTGATCTGCCCTTGATCCGAAAAATGTTGACTTTTCAAAATACCGGGTCCAAGTATTTCAGGATTGAAGCACTGGATGTTGAGCACCTGAAGCTTAACTGGTCCGATACGCATTGCTGGACATTGAAAGACTATGGCAGGTACAGGCATCTTGGTCCCTACACGGGGGACTGGCACGATGCGGTTGTGACTGTCCATAATGTGCGTGGGGAGGAAGGAATTGTACTTGGCAATGAGGCACCGGGTGTCACTAAAAGGACCACGACATTTCTGGATGACCGTCCCGGCTCTGTTACTATTGGCCTGACCCATCCGGAACAGGATTACCCATTCAGAAAGTGGTTGGTTCCACGCGAACAATGGGAAAGTCCCTATGCTTTTATTGCCCTCTACCATGGGACCCCCGATCCTTATCTCTGCCTGAATACGACCGTTGCGGATTTCGTAAGAAAATACATGGGTATCCGGCTGGCAGAACTGGATAAAAAACCGGCCTTTGTTTACAATACCTGGATACCCTTCAGACACCAGATCAATGATACCCTCATTTACGAACTGGCTAATGCAGCAGCAGCCTGTGGTGCGGAAGAATTCATCATTGATGACGGCTGGCAGACCAATGCGAACCCTTTGGATGATAAAATACAATACGGCGACTGGGAAATTGATAAAAAGAAATTCCCGGACGGATTAAAACCGGTATTTGATTCTATTAAGGCCCTGGGCATGAAGCCCGGGTTGTGGATCAGTATGGCCGGTGCATCTCCTGACAGCAAGGTCTTCAAAGAACATCCTGAATGGTTCATCCAGTATAAGGATGGAAGCCTGGCAAACCTCCACAGTTCAGGCGGACATTTAAAAACAGCCTGTTTCGGGACCGGATGGGTCGAGCATATCAAATCTAAGATATTGTACCTGGTGAAGGAGCATGGACTTGAATATGCCAAACTCGACTTTGCCATCGTTACCAGCGCCTACCGGTACGACAGGTCTTATTCGGGTTGCTATGCCACAGATCATCCTCACCACAGGGGCCGGCCCGAGTCATTTTTAAATCTTTACAGGAGGGCATGGCAATTGTTTGATGAATTGCATTCCGAAGCCCCGGATCTATTCATCGATTGCACCTTCGAAACTATGGGTGCCCTGCAGATGATAGATTTTGATATGTGCAAACATGCAGAAGGGAACTGGCTGTCGAATTTCACGTCTCATGTACCCATGGGATCCCTGCGTGTGAGACAAATGTCATGGTGGCGTTCTCCGGCTATACCTGCTGCAGCAATGGTTATTGGCAACCAGCAGCTGGATGATCCCAACATTGAATTATCCATCATGTCGCTGGCTGGCTCATTCCCGATTTTCCTGGGTGACCCCCGTAAGCTATCACATGAAAAAATAACCAGCATTAAATCATGGTCGGACTGGCTCCGCCAGATGCAGGACAGGTATGATTATATGATGTACCGGCAGGACCTGGCAGGTTTCGGTGAACCTCAGGAGGGACAGTGGGATGGTTTCCAGCGCATCAATACCGATACCAAAAACGGCGGTATTGTAGGTGTATTCAGGCAGGGGGGGAAGGAAAACCAGCGCCGGATCATCGTTAAGTACCTGGATCCATCAAGGAGTTATAAAATTTACAAGGCTCCTGGTGGACTGGAATTTGGCAGCATGAGTGGGAAACAAATGATGGAGGAAGGATTCGATGTGATCCTGAAACAAGAATATGATGGTGGATTATTTGAAATTCATGCCTCAGATTAAAAACAATTAAAATGAACACATTTTCTAAGGAACAGTTGAAACAGTATCATCAGGATGGATATCTCCTGTTGAAAAGTCTTTTCAATAGGGAAGAGATTGGATTGCTTCATAAGTCTGCCACTGCGGACCGTACACTTGATAACCAATCCTACGGGTGGCAGGACGGAGAGGGTGGTACTGTACGCCTGTCACTCTGGAACCATCCCGGAGACAACATCTATGGAATGTTTGCCCGCTGTGAGCGAATGGTTATGAGGGCTGAACAAATCCTGGACGATGAAGTATACCACTATCATTCCAAAATGATCCTGAAAGATGCCAGGATAGGGGGCGCCTGGGCCTGGCACCAGGATTACGGGTACTGGTACCAGAATGGTGTGTTGTATCCCAACCTGGTAAGTGTGTTTATCGCCGTGGATCCTTCCACGAAAGAAAACGGTTGCCTTCAGGTGATTAAAGGTTCCCACCTGCTCGGACGAGTTGATCATGTGCTCACCGGGGAACAATCCGGTGCCGACTTAGAGAGGGTTAATGAAGCATTGAATAGACTGGACCTGGTTTATGTAGTTATGGAGCCCGGTGATGCAGTGTTTTTTCATGCTAACATGCTGCACCGTTCCGATCAGAACAAATCCGAAAATTCCAGGTGGTCAATGATATGCTGTTATAATGCAAAAAGCAATGATCCGTATAAGGAATCACATCATCCGCGATATACACCCTTGAAGAAAGTGGATGATAATGCGATCAAAATGGCAGGTATTTCACGGTTTGAGAAAGATGGATCAGATGCTTTTTTAAATCCGGATGATGATCATAGCGCAAAAAGCCGTGAACCTTAAGATAAAACCATTTATTATGAAAAAGTTCGGTTCCTTACTGGTGATAGTGTTAATTACCCTGGCTTCGGTAACCGGGCAGGACAGGAGTGATGAAGCCTTACGAAAGGTCCATTTGGTTTGCAATGCCCATATTGACCCTGTTTGGCTCTGGGAATGGGAAGAAGGTGTTGCCACAGCCATCAGTACTTTTCGCGTAGCTGCCGATCTGTGCGAGCAGTATGACGATTTTATCTTTAACCATAATGAAGCTATCCTTTATCAATGGGTTGAAGAGTATGAACCGGCTCTTTTTAAACGGATACAGGATCTGGTAGCACAGGGAAAATGGCATATCATGGGGGGATGGTACCTGCAACCCGATGGCAATCTACCCTCCGGTGAATCCTTTGTCAGGCAAATACTCCTGGGAAGAAATTATTTTGAGGATAAATTTAAGGTAAGGCCTGCGACTGCCATTAATTTCGATCCGTTTGGGCATAGCAGAGGACTGGTACAAATCATGGCCAAGTCAGGATATGATAGTTATATCTTTTGCAGACCGGCAGATTATAAAAAAGTAAGTTCAAATTTTATCTGGAAAGGTTTTGATGGTTCGGAGATCATAGGGTTAAAATCAATGACACATTATAATTCCCCATTAGGAAAGGCAGAAGAAAAAATCAGAAGTGTTATGGAAGAACATCCTTCTGATAATCCGCTTTTAGTACTCTGGGGTGTAGGAAACCACGGCGGAGGGCCTTCCAGGATAGATCTACAGAAAATCAGCGATTTAATTGAGAATGAGAAAAATGCAAACATTATACACGCTACCCCTGAAAGCTACTTTGCAGAAATAAAGAAAATAAAGGAGGAACTACCGGTCCATGCGGATGATATCAACCCGGTATTTCCCGGTTGTTATACCTCCCAGATCAGGATCAAGCAAAAGCACCGGGAATTGGAAAATGAGCTCTTTGCCACTGAGAAAATGGTGACCTCAGCCTGGGTACACGGACTGATCAAGTATCCGGTATCGGAGCTAAATGAAGCAATGGAAACACTGGCTGCGAGTGAATTTCATGATATCCTGCCAGGTTCATCCATCCAGCCGGTTGAAGAGACTTCAGTGCGGCTAATGGATTACGGGCTGGAAATCCTCTCGCGGATAAAAACAAGGGCTTTTTATGCATTTGCACGGGGGCAGGAAGTGGCCAAAGAAGGTGAAATTCCAATCCTGGTCTATAACCCTCATCCTTTCCCTGTGGATGATGTTTTGGAATGCGAGCTCAATCTTCACGATTTTAACTGGAGCGGGACTTTTGGAGATATCCATGTATTCCAGGATGGTCAGGAAATTCCTGCCCAGGTGGAGCATGAAAAGAGTAATCTATATGTAGACTGGAGAAAACGTGTCGTTTTCAAAGCAACCCTGGATCCCTTTCAAATGAACCGTTTTGATTGCAGGGTGGAATTCCTGCCGGAAAAACCTGCTCCGGTTGTAGATGAGACAGGAGGTTATATTCATTTTAATACCGATGAACTGAAGGTAGAGATTAATAAGGAAACCGGGTTGATTGATGTATTTAAAGTGGATGGTGAATATTTTCTCACAGCTGGTGCATTTAAACCCATTGTTATCTCGCACAATCCCGATCCCTGGGGAATGAGATATACCGAGTTTCGCGATGTAGTTGGCAGTTTTTCCCTCCTGTCCCCTGAAAAAAGTGCAGAAATATCAGGCATAAAGGCAGGTAGTATAACCCCTGTTCGTGTTATCGAAGACGGGGATGTCCGCACTGTTGTGGAAGCAACTTTCGGATATAATGATTCCTATCTGGTTCAGAGATATTACCTTCCCAGGAAGGGATCCTGGATTGATGTGGAAACCCGTGTATTCTGGAACGAGAAAGACAGGATGTTGAAATTGTCCCTGCCGGTTCAGATGGAAACACAGAAAGTCCTCGGACAGGTTGCTTATGGTGTCCAGGAACTCCCTGTGGATGGAACAGAATCTGTTGCCCAAAAATGGATAGCTGTAGTTTCGGATGAAGAAAAGGCTTTAACTGTTCTCAATAATGGAACCTATGCATGTGATTTTAAGGATAATGAACTGAGACTGTCCCTGGTCAGATCCCCGGCATATTCCGCTTTAACAGATGGGAAGAGTGAATTTGTACCACAGGACCGCTTTTCACCAAGGATTGACCAGGGGGAAAGGCTTTTCCGGTTCCGGATCAGTGCCGGTGATGCTGCCGAACGTCTTTCTCTTGTTGACAGGGAAGCTTTGGTATATAATGAAGAACCTATGGCAGTATCCTTCTTCCCCTCCGGGCAGGAAAAGCCTGCGGGTATGCTGTTGCAGCTAAGTGATGATGTTGTCCAGGTTACTGCAGTTAAGAAATCGCAGCAGGGGAATGACCTTGTTGTCCGGCTTTTTGAACCCACAGGTATAGATAGGAGCACCAGGCTTCTAATCCCCTCAATGAACCTGGATCAAACGGTTGAACTTAAAGGATTTGAAATTAAAACCTTACTTATCAATACGGAGAACCAGAATGTAACAGAAGCAAACTTATTGGAAGAACCATATTGAGGGGCTATTACAGGTTTAAGGCATATCCGGCAATCCCCATCCTTCCCGGTAGGGGTGTCTGATATACTCCTTTGCTGTTTCGAGAGCATTCAAAGACGTGTATTCCGTGTTAAAGTGCGGGTGCCCTTCAATTACCTTGAACTCATTGGTAGTCACCACTTTGAACTCTTCATTCTCTGAAATATTAGTGAATTCCATAGCTTCCGCATCCCATATCAGGGTCTTATTCAGGCCCTGGAGCCGGATGGCCAGGACACCCAGTAAAACCATTTCATTAAAAGGACCGGAATACGCAAAGTTTGATTTGCCTTCAAGCCTGTTTTCAGGGGATTCCTTGCAGGCCCTGATCCAATCCTGTTCGTGCGGACCGTCCACATATCCGATGGCCCCGGGAATCCGGCGAAGATAGGGCTCAATCTTTGGTACCCGTCCGGAAAGCAACCTGGTGTGAAAACCACCGGTATCGCAAAGCAAGCTGTCTTTTGTTCCAACAAACAGGCAGCCACCCATCTGATCGGACATCAGGCTTTCTCCATCTTGGAGGCTCTCCGGCCGGTCCGGAAGCAATCCTCCGTCATACCAATATACGTCTACGGCTGGCATTTTAAGTTTGCCCTTGCGTTGACGGGCCGGGAATGAGAACTTTACTTTTTCCGCCTGTGGTGCACTTTCGGTGTTGAGGAGAGTCGAGCTACCGCTGATCGAATCCGGGAATTCCAGTTTGAGGGCACGATAAACAGGATCCAGTATATGGCAGGCCATATCCCCGAAAGCACCGGTACCAAAGTCCCACCAACCACGCCAGTTCCAGGGAGTATAAATTTCATGATAGGGACGCATGGGTGCGGGACCGATAAATAAGTCCCAGTTAAGGGTCTCCGGTACATTCATTTGTTCAGCTGGACGTTGCAGGCCCTGCGGCCAGATAGGCCGGTTGGTCCATGCATGTACCTCCCTGATCTCACCGATTTCACCGTTCCAGATCCATTCGCAAACCTGATTTACCCCATCCCCGGAATTGCCCTGGTTGCCCATTTGAGTAGCCACCTTGTATTTTGCAGCCAGTTTTGTTAATAATCTTGATTCGTAAATAGAATGCGTAAGCGGTTTCTGGCAATATACATGCTTGCCCATCACCATGGCATGGCTTGCTACGATAGCATGTGTATGGTCTGCGGTGGCAACCATAACCCCATCGATGGAGTCACCTAATTCATCAAACATCTTTCGCCAGTCGTAGTATCTTTTTGCCTCCGGGAACTCATCAAAGCATTTTTTTGAATATTTCCAATCCACATCACAAAGCCCGATGATGTTTTCCGTGTTCATGGCAAGCAGGTTTGGATGGCCCTTTCCACCAATCCCTATCCCCACAATATTCATTTTATCACTGGGGGATTTATGCCCAAGACCGCTTACGGTGAAACTTGGGACAATGGATAATCCTGCGGCTGCCGTGGCAGTCTGTTTCACGAATTCACGCCTTGAAGATCTTATCTCCTGCATTTTAAGTGTGTTTGGTGGTTTACAACTCTTTCAGTTTAATATTCCTGTACCAGACGGTGGTGCTGTGGTTTTGGAGGGCAATATGGCCTTCATTATATTTTCCATAATCCGGGAAATTAGTCCACTTGCCGCTATTCCGCAGCTTCATCCATTCCTCGGAGTATTTTTCATACTCAACCACTACTTCACCGTTAAGGACCTGGGTTACTTTATTTCCATTGACCACCAGTAATAATTGATTCCATTCACCTGCAGGTTTGAAAGGTTTTACTTTCGGTGGGTACATGGCGTAGTTGGCACCGCAGATTTGCAAGTCAGATAAAGTATCCGGCCAGTTTTCATGATCGATCACCTGGAATTCGGGACCGGTTTCATAGGCGTAGGTGTATTTAGGGTCCTCTGCCACCTGGTAAATGATACCACTATTGGCGGCTATATCCACTTTAAATTCAAGAGCAAAGGCAAAGTTTTTGTATACCTTATCGGTAACCAGTCCCTTATTGCTTTCTTCGCCACCCTCGGTGAGTACCTTAAATGCGCCGTCTTCGATTACCCAGCAATCGGGTACTCCATCCATATTGAAGCCATGCCAGTTATCAAAACTTTTACCATCGGAAAAGAGCATCCATCCCAGTTTTTTCTCATTTTCGGACAATTGATTCAATGTTGCCTCCTTATCCAATTCAGCCAGCAGGGAGAGGGCATCCGGATTTTGAACTGTCCCTGAAGTGCAGCAGCTCAGCAGCGAGCATAATAGCATGTAATTAAAAATTGTTTTTTTCATTTTTCTTTTTTTTGGTTCAGGATTATGTAATGGACAATATTGTCGAAAAGCTCAATGAAACAATAAATAATGTAATTTTACTAATTCTATAGTGAAATAATCCAAAATTATGAAAAACCTTCGGACGTATTTATCAGCGATCTTATTATCAATGATGTTTATATACAGTTGCACTGATAATAAGACGGCAAACATCCCGGCATACCTAAAAGATTTTCAACAGGAATATACTGAAAATCCCAGAGATGCAAATTTGAAATGGTTCACAGGTGCAAAGTTTGGCATGTTTATTCATTACGGTTTATATGCCCAGCTGGCCAAAGGGGAGTGGGTTCAGTTGCGGGATACCATACCCGTGGCAGAATACGCCAAACTGAAGGATACGTTTACGGCAAAGAACTTTGATGCGGATTTCATTACCGATCTGGCCCTAAAGGCAGGGATGAAGTACATTACAATAACCTCGAAACACCATGACGGCTTTTGTCTGTTCAGGACCCGGCAAACCGATTTTAACAGCCTGGATGCACCATGCGGCCGTGATCTGATCGGGGAACTGGCCGAGGCATGCGAGGAGAAAGGGCTGGCACTGTTTTTATATTACTCCTATGCTGCTGACTGGAAGCACCCCTATTTTTATGCCAGGGAAGCAGGCTGGAAAAATGCAAGGCCCGCTTATCCCGAGCCTCAACCTGAATACAAATTCCAGAAAAACGAGGATTTCAGGATCTATGTGGAATATGTACATGAACACATGAAAGAACTCCTGACCCAGTATCCCACCATTGCGGGCATCTGGTTCGATCCCATCATGGGGTTTTACAGCCGGCCTGATCTTTTTCCGATTGAAGAAACCTATGCCCTCGTCCGGTCTTTGAGTCCCCATGCACTGATATCCTTTAAACAGGGCGCAAACGGGGATGAGGATTTCATGGCTCCCGAACGCAATGCAACAAAAAGGGTTGGAACCCAATTTGAAGTAGCGAACAGGGTATATGAATTAAACAAAAACAGACCTCGTGAGATATGCACTACACTTCAGCCCCATGCATGGGGATATAATGAACATGTGGACGGGCAGCATATGTCGCCCGATGAGGTCATGCAAATGCTGAAAGATGCCGAAGCATTGAATGCGAACCTGTTGCTGAACATTGGTCCCAAAGCCGACGGTTCCATCCCCGAAGAAGATGTAGCTATTTTGACCGAGGTGGGGAGGCGCTTAGGGTCAAATTAAACTGACGAATTATTAGCGAAGATACCCGGTCTGACATACGGGAACCTGTGTAACATCGTCATTTTATGATGGGCACCAAACTTACTTCCTTCAGGTTCATTAATGAACAGCCGCCAAGCATTTTTGGTTTTATGGTCAGGGTTAATTCATGTGCTACGTCAAATTCAAGATCTCCGGCAATGAAGGACTGATACGTGTACCAGTCCCCGGTATTGTGAACCTTACCCTCCAATACCTGGTCATCCAGAGTTATTTCGAATTCGTTAAGCTCACATCCTGCAGGGGCACCATATTTAATATGTACTTCATACCGGCCATTTCGAATACTGCGTACCTGCCAGCTCATGGTTGCATCCAATTCGTTCCAGTTGTCCACATGATATCCCCTTATGTTCGGGTCATGCCAGACGTTGTGAAATGAGTAGGCAAGTTTCGCCCCTGTTAATGTTGCCATATCAGGGGTCAGGCATGTCCGGTATGCCGGATCAACCAATAAGGGCTTTTCAACGGTCTCCAGGTCACCTTCATATTCAATGGCAATTACTGTATTATGTTCGTGAAAGGCCTCTGAAGGCAGCCGGACTGCAATTATTTCTAACATCAAATCCCCAGCTTCCTGTTTGAAATTTAAAGATTTTTGCCCGGGATCAGCCAGCAGGTACACTTTATTTATTTTGCTCTGAATGCCGGGAATAACCAGCTCACGGTTATCCGGCCATTCAAAAACATGTACGAACAGTTTACCGGGTTTTGATGTGCATCTGCCATTAAACGGTAGTTTTCCCAGGGGACTGGCAGTTGTTCCATAGATACTTTCACCGTTTGATTTCATCCATTTGCCAACCTCCTGGAGGATACGGACCGATGCAGGTGGAATAATACCCTGGGCTGTTGGCCCTACATTTAACAGGTAGTTTCCTCCTTTATGTGCGATATCTGCCAGGTTCTGGATAATGGTTCCGGCAGATTTCCATTCATGGTCATAATATTTATAACCCCAGGTATCGTTCAGAGTCATACAGACTTCAAAGGTGGAACTACCGCTGGGGATGTATTGTTCAGGCGTGCCATAATCTCCCATATCATTGCCGATCCGGTTGTTGATAATGATATCTGGATTTATTGAGCGTACTGTTTTCAGGAATTTAAAACTTTGTTCCTGGCTGATGCCACCGGGTACGTCAAACCACATAATGTACGGATCATAATTGGATACCAGTTCTTCAACCTGCGGCAGGGACTTGCCATCAATGTATATATCCGACTGTTTCTTTGACCTGTCGGGGAAATCCCAGATGTTGTCATGAAACGGACCGTTTGGCGGTCCGGCAACGGCATGTTCTTCGTGCCAGTCCCACCAATGCGAGTAGTAAAATCCGAGCCTGATTTCCTGCTGCTTGCAGGCAGCCTGAAGCTCTTTGCAGACATCCCGTTGGAATGGAGTCCAATCAGCAATATTATAATCAGATATTCTGGAATCATACATGGCAAACCCATCACAGTGTTTGGCTGTGAGCACCATATATCTCATGCCGGCTTCTTTGGCCAGTTTGGCCCATTCTACTGCATCGAATTTAACCGGATTAAAGGTTTTGGCCATTGATTCATATTCTTCAACGGGTATTTTTAAATCATACATAATCCATTCGCCGTTTCTTCCTCCTTTTATGCCATTCCATTCCCCTGCCAAAACTGCATATGGTCCCCAGTGAATAAACATGCCAAACTTGGCATCATTCAGCTCTTTTAACCTTTCCTCCTTACCCATCATGTATCTATCGATCTCAGATTGCGGGATTGTTTCCTGGGCCAGGGACACATGTATGAACAAAATGGATATTATCGGTAGCAGAAGAAATCTATCTGGTTTAATGAATACTTCGTTCTTCATTTTCATAGATCTTATAACAGGACCATTTCCCTGATGGAAGGGATCCCATTTGATTTATTGATAGATAATCTGAATACCTGGCCTTTAACCGGGTCAAAGGTGAGATCAATTTTGTCACCTATCCGCTGACCACTATGGATGTTTGACCAACCTTTCCGGGTTTTCACCTGGAGGTCGAATTCTTCAATACTGTTTCCGTCTTCAAAGATAATCATACGGGATACAGTCATCTTTTCACCCAGGTCTACTTCAATCCATGGTATTTCTTCATCGCCCTGCTGTCTCCAGCCATGCCCAATCCAGTCCCCATCCAGCACATTCTTGGCCTTCCAGAAATGGCTGGTGGATTCAGATGAAGCCGTAGCTGATTTCTGGTAGCTTAATGATTCAGGGTTTACATCCGTGACAGGGATATCCATGGCATCACCCTCAATTTCTATCTGGATGATTGCATCTATCTCATTAATGTCAGATATAGACATGCTGAGAAGCAGGTCTTTTCCTTTGATCTCATGATTGATCTCCCCTCCGGTAAGCAATGAAACATCCCTGATTTTAACACCATTCAATGGAAGTCTTAATGCCGGAGAATCACCAAACCAGTTTAGCAAATGAACGAAAATTTTATTTCCTTTTCTTGTACTGACACCCCAGTCGGTTGGTTTATATGGACCTCCGCGCGTTCCATAAATCGTTTTGCCATAATTTTCAAGCCAGCTGCCCATTTCGGATAAGCGCTCTACCTGTCGCGGTTCAATGCGTCCGTCAGGCATGGGGCCGACATTGAACAAGAGGTTACCATCACCTCCGGCTGCCCGGATCAGGGTTTGAATACACTGGTTTTTTGATTTCATATCATCCTTGGGTTTCCAGGCCCATTGCCGCCCAATGGTCATGCAGGTTTCCCAGGCCGGGTCACTTTGAAAAGTACCAATGCGTTGCTCAGGTGTGCCAAAATCAGCCGCAAGGCAGGTTCGGTTATTTACCACCGCCCCTGGTTGTAACTCATGAACCATATTGATCAGGTTCCCGGCATCCCAGATCGCAGGATCGCAGCTTCTGCTGCCATCTTCATCCACCATTCCACCGAGATCAAACCACATTACGTCAATTTTGCCATACCTGGTCAGCAATTCACGCACCTGGCCATGCATCGTTTCAAGAAACTGATCATGATTATCTGTGAGATAGTTTTCATCATACCAGTCTGGCAGGGAATAGTAAAATCCCAGTGGCATGTCGTACTTGCGACAGGCCTCGGCAAGCTCTTTTACTATATCTCTTCCAAACAGGGCATCCTTGCCGGTCGACTTATAATCCGTATATTCTGTATCCCAGTTGCAGAATCCATCATGATGTTTGGTAGTGAAGACCATGTACTTCATACCAGCAGCCCTGGCAATCTGCACCCATTCTTCTGCATTATAAAGGGATGGATTCCAATGTTTATATAGATTATCGTAAATCTCCAGGGGAGTCTGGCCAGTCCCCGGTCTACCCCTGCGTTCACCTCCACGGGACCAGCCGATTTCCCTGCCAGTCAGGCTTACCGGTCCCCAGTGGATAAACATCCCGAATTTTGCATCACGGAACCATTCCAGCCGCCGGGCCTGGGTATCGAAGAAATCCTGATTTTGAGCTTTCAGGGAGAATGATAATCCCATTGTCAGGGCAAGGATTAAACTGCAGAAAGGATATTTTTTCATTTTCATTTGAATAATTCATTTAATGCAAGTGCTCCGGTATATGAAATGATGCAGGCAAAAATAAAGGCGGTAATCATCCCTGCATTTAATAAATAACCCGCCTTATGTTTTCCCATTAGCTTTTTGTTGTTTACCAGGAAAAATATCCCGCCGATGACAAGGGGTAACACAAAGACTGATGCCACCTGTGTGGCAATCTGTGCTACGATGGGATTGGCACCCATAATGGGGACTGTCAATCCGAATACACAGGCAATAGCTGTTATCACCTTGAACATTTTCGAATTTATGTCCAGGTCCCCGCTCTTATAATCAGCTATGAGAAGGGGTGCCACCATGAGTATGGGGAAGATGGATGAAAGGCCCGCAGACAGCGTTCCCACCATGAAAAGGGCTACAGCAAATTTGCCTGCAACAGGTTCCAGGGTATATACCATATCCAGCACCTTTTCAACTGTTTTCCCCTGATAGAACAGGGCCCCCATCGCTGCTGCCATGATGGACAGATTGATCACCAGCATGAGTATGGCCGAGATCAGGGCATCGCGGGATTGATCTTTCACATTTTCGGCATTCCAGCCTTTTCCTTTGAGCAGCAGGGGCCTTACCACAAAGGTCGGTGCGGCCATGGTTGTCCCTACAAATGCCGCTACCATCAACTTGCCTCCGGGCATTTTAGGAATAGAGGGTATGAGTCCCCGGGCAATACTTCCGGGATCCGGTAAAACAATAAACATCGATACGATGAATGATAATCCCATAATGGTGACAAAAACCACCAGTAACTTTTCGAAAAATGAATATTTCCCTACCAGGAGGAGGCCGTACATGATTATGATCAGCACGATTGCCAGTCCCAGAACCCCCCAATAACTATTTTCAGGCAGAGTAGGAAGGAACAAGCGCAAAACCTCATAGATCCCATGTGAACTGAGCCCGAGGATGCCTGTCAAAGCATTCCACTGGGCAACGATGATGCCCACCATGACCAAAATTGCCAGGAATTTACCCCCCTTCAGCCTGGTTTTGAAACTGTGAATGGATGTGCCTCCGGTAATGATGGCATACCTTCCATAGGCTTCCATCAGCACCCATGCATACAGGCAGCTGAGCAGGAGGACCCATAATAATTGCATACCGAACTGGCTTCCCGATTTTACCATGGATGTGACACTTCCTGTGCCTATGGTATAGCCGATACAGAATATACCCGGACCTATGCTTAACATGGCCAGCCAGATCCTTCGGGGGAATGAGGTCCTGGGAGAATTCATCATCTGTTGATGTGGTGATTGAAATTACCTAATACCTCTGATACTTTCAGTGCCCGTGTATAAACATTCAGCATAGTAATAGTTCCATTCAAATTCTTACCCATGGTCCAATACGCTGCTCCGTTTACTTCATGAAGGTAAGGATTGAACCGGCCCCAGCCAAATTGCCTGTCATCACCGCCATCACACAGGATACCATCTATCACGAACATGATAATTTTCGGTCCGCCGTCAACAATAACACTCATATAATGATCCTTACCTGCCTCCAGTATTCCTTTATCACAATCCCAGGTAGAGGTTGTCCGGCCATCACACATGCTGAGCCTGATCGTTTTCTCATCTGTGGTGAATAGCTGCAGGCCTTTCCCAAATTCATTACGGGTATCGATCAGTATTTGTCCGGGTATAAGATCATCGAGCCGGAAGGCAATATCAAACGAAAATCCTGAACGGATCTGCAAACCTCCATGGTCCTCCCTGCCGGGGTCATGATCATAGAAATGATCAAATTGTATCCCTTCTTTTTGCAAGGGAAATTGAACTTTCCCCAAATCCCATTCAATGGCCAACCCATCAACAGTTTCTTGCCGGTTGTCAATCTGGTTCCACAGGCCTTCCAGCAATCCCTCATCGACCATGTGTACCCGGGCGATGTCTTTTTGTGTTTCGGTAATATAATATTTGCCATTGTCTTCGACCAGGTCGGGATAGCTCATGCGGATGAGGGGATCATCATCATACAGCAGGATCTCAGGTTGGGTCCATTCAATGATCTTCCCTGTGGGGCCCTCCTTCTCAATGCCGCCCATAATCCATGCGGGATTCCTGTCCTGGAATCCCTGGGTCCTGCGCCGGGGATGTTCCCGGATAAACCTTCCACCATGATTGTGGAACCAGTAAATGTATTTGCCATTCTCGCAACGCCAGGCAAAATTCGCTGCCCGGGGGTGTTTTACAAGACGGCCATTGCTATAGCGTAAATATTTCGGAGTATCCCAGGTATACCCGCCATCCCGGCTGTAAGTAAATACAGGATGTCCATCAATGGTACGGTAAACGCTATAGATGGAACCGTCACTCAATACTGAATAACTCTGTTCGGCCGATATGGGACCCCCACCGGCGGGGGTCCTTAAACCGATGTCTCCTTCCGGCAATGTTTCCCAGCTGATCTTCTCAGGGTCTTTTTCAGTCAGTATATCCGGACTTCTCAACAGTACCCCTTCATTGGAAGTAAAAAATCCATCACCGAAACCACCCACCTTATGCAGGGATACATATCCCGCCCCATCAAGGATAAAAGGTTTCCCAACATTCCAGAAAAATTGTATCTCTCC
>SDBT01006115.1_pt1 | contig 20070 bp, 18 predicted proteins | sample 2277101 | NCBI WGS metagenome assembly SDBT01 (sample SAMN10404973, study PRJNA504765) | marine sediment metagenome | isolation source: marine sediment core GS10_PC15, 103 cmbsf | place: Arctic Ocean: Southern Knipovich Ridge | collected 2010 | reverse complement strand
GCTTGCTGTCGCAACCTCGGGGTTGATCCGGGGGCCTAACGGCCCCCTCAAACAATCGGAGGCCCTGATCCAAGCTTATCCTAAGCGATTTGCTGTCCAACGATCGGGGTCCACCGCCGTGATACAGCCGGGCAGCGAAGGAACGATCACGGTGTAGCCGCCTTCCGGCTCGGGTCGGAGGTAGATCGTATATCTCATCGAGTCCTCCACTCGAATCGACGTCTCCAATGAAAAAGGGTAGCGGAAAACAGGTGTCGAAGCAAGAGAATAGGCAGAACCGCCGCAGCAACTCTGTCTTGCCCATACGCCGGCGCCTGTACAGGACCACCAGGGCCGCGCGGTCCGGGCGGGCCTGGGACTCGAGGAAAGAAAGCTCTTGTTGTCGGTCGATGAATTTCGTTTTTTGTATGAACGAAATTAGACTAATCGTATTCATACAATTTGTCAAGATCAGCACTTACCCTTGTCATGGATCTCCAGTTGTGACACAACAGGTGAACCAGAAAAGGAGAACGATATGAGACGTACAGCGGTATTCATGTTGATTATCTGCCTGGCGGTGTCTTTTGCGGGTTGTCCCGCTGCTCACACCGGCAACTGCCCTTCGGAGAAGCCGGCGGCCACCGAGCCGAGCGATACCGAGGCGCGGGCGTTCATGAAGGCTGCCGAGGACGAGTTGTTACGGTTGTGGATCGCGGCCGAGCGGGCCGAGTGGGTGCGGATGACGTACTTGATCGAGGACACCGCGATTATCGCCGCCCGGGCGCAAGAGGAGCTGATGGGCTTCGTGGGTAAAAAGGCGACCGAGGCGACCCGCTTCGACAAATTGGAATTACCGTACGACCTGCGGCGTAAGATCGACAGGCTCAAGACGTTTCTGAGCATGCCTGCTCCCAAGGATTCGGCCGGGCGGGCCGAGCTGGCGAAGATCGCGACCCGGATGGACGCCCTGTACGCCAAGGGGAAGTACTGCTCAGAGCGCCAGGGCGGAAAGTGCCTGAACCTGGGCGAGCTTTCCGAGATCCTGGCCAAGAGCCGCGACTACGACGAGCTGCTGGACGCCTGGGTGGGCTGGCGCACCATCTCGCCGCCCATCCGGCCCCTGTACCGGCGCTTCGCCGAGCTGGCCAACCAGGGCGCCCGGGACATGGGCTACGCCGACCTGGGGCGGCTGTGGAACTCGCGCTACGACATGGACCCCGCGGACTTCGAGGCCGAGACCGAGAGGCTGTGGCAGCAGGTCAAGCCGCTGTACCACGAGCTGCACTGCCACGTGCGGGCCAGGCTGGCAGAGAAGTACGGCCAGGACAGGGTGCCTCCCGGAAAGCCCATCCCGGCCCACCTGCTGGGCAACATGTGGTCCCAGGAGTGGAGCAATGTTTTCGACTTGCTGGCGCCCGACAAGGCCGGCGCCCTGGACATGGAAAAAATCCTGGCCGAGCGGAAGGTCGACCAGGTCGGCATGGTGCGCCGCGCGGAGGGGTTCTTCACATCCCTGGGCCTGATGAAGCTGCCCGGGACTTTTTACGAGCGATCCATGTTCACCAGGCCCCGGGACCGCGAGGTGGTCTGCCACGCCAGCGCCTGGGACATCGACCAGATGCAGGACGTTCGCATCAAGATGTGCATCAAGATAAACGGCGAGGACTTCACCACCATCCACCACGAGCTGGGTCACATCTACTACTTCCTGGCCTACCGCGACCTGGACCCGCTGTACCGCAACAGCGCCAACGACGGGTTCCACGAGGCCATGGGCGACCTCATGGCCCTGTCGGTCACCCCCGCCTACCTGAAGAATACCGGCCTGATCGACGAAGAGCCGCCCGAAAATCTAAATCCCCTGATGGCCCGCGCCCTGGACAAGGTGGCCTTCCTGCCCTGGGGCCTGCTGGTGGACCGCTGGCGCTGGGGCGTGTTCTCGGGCCGGATCAAGCCCGAGGACTACAACAAGTCCTGGTGGGAGCTGCGCACGAAGTACCAGGGCGTGGCCCCGGCCGTTTCGCGGACCGAGGAGAACTTCGACCCGGGCGCCAAGTACCACATCCCGGGCAACACGCCCTACACCCGCTACTTCCTGGCGTCCATCCTGCAGTTCCAGTTCCACCGCGCCCTGTGCAGCGCAGCCGGCCACCAGGGCCCGCTGCACACCTGCAGCATCCACGGCAACGCCGAGATCGGCGCCCGCATCGACAAGATGATGCGTATGGGCGCCTCCAGGCCGTGGCCCGAGGCCTTGCGGGTACTGACCGGCGAGGAGAAGATGGACGCCGGCGCCATGATCGAGTACTTCCAGCCGCTCCACGACTGGCTCAAGGAGCAAAACAAGGGCCGCAAGTGCGGCTGGTGAGCCGGTCTCCGTGTCTCAGTCCCGGTCGGTCAGGAAGAAGGTGCTGGTGCGGGCGACCAGCTCGAAGAAGAACGGGACCACCTGGCCGTAGAAGGCGAAGTCGTTGATGATGTTGACCGTCTCGACCTTCCTGCGTTTGCGCACGGCGTCGAAGATGAGCCGGCCGACCTTCTCGGGGCTGTCCGAGTAGTAGGGCAGCAGCTTCATGCCCATCCTGCCGACGAAGGTATTGGCCTCGATGTCCTTGTAGAAGCCGGTGTTGACCATGTAGGGGTAGACCGTGGTGACGTGGACGTCGTGCTTCTTGATCTCGAAGTGCAGTATCTCCGACATCACCGCCAGGGCAGTCTTGACGGCCGCGTAGGCCCCCCAGGTCGGCAAGCGCAGGAAGGCCTGGCCCGAGGAGACGTTGACGATGTAGCCGGACTTGCGCTCGATCATCGAGGGCAGGAAGGTGTAGATGTGGTTCAGCGGGCCCATCAGGTTGACCGCGATCAGCTTCTTCCAGGTCTCGAGGCTGGTCTTGGCGATCTCGCCGTTGTGACCGATCCCTGCGTTGTTGATCAGCACGTCCAGCCCGCCCAGCTCGTCTTCGATCCACTCGGCCAGCTCCCGTACCGCCCCCTCGTCGGCCACGTTCACCACCCGGGTATGCACCTTCGCGCCGCTCCGGCCGAGATCGGCCACCGCCTCCTGCAGGGCGTCCTCGTCCAGGTCGGTCAGGATCAGCTCGCTGCCCGCCGTTGCGAACCGACGGGCCGTGGCCAGCCCGATGCCCCGGGCGCCGCCGGTGATCAAGACGCGCTTTCCTCTCATGTCAGCCATGTTCTTCCCCTTTCGGCTTTCCAAACCCAAAAAATGCGAAATCCACCAGTTCCTCGATCATCTCCTCGATCGCCACCTCGCCCAGGCTCCCGCCCAGCCAGCGGTCCACCATCCTGAGCGCGATGCCCACCAGCGCCTGCGAGACGAGATCGCTCCGGCAGGGGCGGGCGAAGCCGCGCTCGATCGCGTGGTCAAGGTAGAACCGCGCCTGGTCCGCGAACCGGTCATACGTGGCGGTCAGCTTTTTCTCGAACCGTCCGTCGATCGAACGACCCTCGCGCAGGAACACCAACACCAGCTCCCGGTTGGCCCGCACCACGCCCGCCAGCCGCTTCACCACCGCCAGCGAGGCCTGGCGATACCCGGCAAGGCTTACGGGCAAGCGGCTGCTCATGGGCGCGAACTCCTCGATCAACTCTCCCAGCAGCCGGTCGAGCAGGGCCTCGAACACGTCGCGCTTGGACGAGAAGTGCCGGTAGAAGGTCCCCTGACCCACACCCGCCCCTGCCACGATGTCCGAGATTGCGGCCTTGTGGTACCCCACCCGGACGAACACCCGCATGGCCGCGTCCAGCAACCTCGAACGGGTGCGCTCCTTGCGCTCGGCATTCTTATGTTTTCGCAGTTCCGTGGGCAAGGCACACTCTCCAACCCGTTACGGTTTCATTCATAATCGAAACGGACGGACTAGTCAATCCCATTTTTCGATTTTTGGGGTTGATTGATTTGCGATTTGTATTCATTCGAAGTTGGCGAAGATGGAGGCCAGCTTCTGGGCCACGGGGCGGTCGTGCAGGCGGCTGTCCACGTGGACCAGGGTGCGGCCGCGGACCGTGGTGACCCAGAAGCGGCCGGGCGGCCATTTTTTCTTGTTCAGGACGGTGCCGGCCTCGACCGCTTTGATGGTCGACTTGAAGTTGTGCAGGCACAGGAACATGGTGGTCGGGTGGTGGTAGGCCTCGAAGCAGGAGCTGGACTCGCGCTTGCGAAGACGACGGACCGCCTCGATCCGTGCCTTGGTGGGTTCCAGCCGGAAGCCGGCTTCGAGGAGTTGCACAAGCAGGCGTTCGTCGGGTTGCAGGACCGGATCCTCGCAGCAAAAGGTCAGCAAGGCGATGACCAGGAGCCCCGGAATACAGGCGGCCTTCGGGATATGCGTCTTGAAAAAGCAAATATCCACAAATAACCTTGGTAGATGACTATTTATCTATCAAAACAAGCAGATTCTGGGGTTTTTTGTCAAGTGCGTTGCGATTTGCATCCGGCCGGGAAACCAATGTACCATCGACGGCCAGGAGTGGAACGGCGTGTCCAAGGTGGGAGACATAATAGTACTTCGGGTTTTCCACGAAGCCAGCCAGTGGGACAAGGACGGCGAGGTGGTCCTGCGCTCCGGCAGGGAAACCGGGCGGGTGTTCTTCACCGCCGGCAAGATCGCCTGGGCCATCGCCTCCAGCAACGATCGGACCTTCACCAGATACATGACCGAGCATTCACCCCTCAGCGAGGAGGAAGTCCAGGAGGTGTTCAGGGACTGCCAGAAGACCGGCAAGAACTTGGCCGAGACCGTGATCGAGTGGGGCCTGCTGGACGAGGAGACAATCAGGCGGCTGTTGCTCGAGCACATCGCCGAGTGCCTGCTGGAGATCTTCTCCTGGACGCAGGTGGAGGCCATGTTCATGCCGGAGGGCCGCACCTACGAGCACACCCTGACCTTCGACTTCGCCGAGGCGCTTCAGATGGCGTCCAGGTTCGACGTCGATGACAAGCTGCCCTTCGGCCGCAGGCCCGTGGAGCAGGTCCTCGAGGAGCTGGGCGAGTTGGAAGACAAGCGGAAGATGCTGGGTAAAAACAGCCTGCTGGAGCCGAGGAAAAAGACCCGCGGCAAGTTCGTGGCCTTCATGGTGGCGGTCCTGTTGCTCGGTGCCGCGGGCGCTGGCATCTGGGTTTTCCGCAGCGAGCTGTTCAGCGCGCCGGCCAGGCCCCCGACGACCACCGGACCGGCTCGGACTGGACTCGTAACCCCCGATGCCGGCACGGCGGACGGCGGGCAGGAGCCGGGCGACGCGCGACCGGCAGACGGCGCGGCCGCCGTCACGGGCTGGGGAAGCATCCGTGTGACCAGCAAGCCGCCCGAGGCCAGGGTATTCCTGGACGGAGTTTTCACGACCAAGCACACCCCCGTCACCCTGCCCAGGGTGACCGCCGGCCGGAAGCACCTGATCATGGTCGAGAAGAAGGGCCTGCGCCCGGCGTTCGAGAAGCTCTCGCTTGACAACGGCCAGGAGGCCAAGGTCGGGCTCGTGCTGAAGCGCAAGGGAAAACCCTGGCGTGGAACGACCTTGGTGCACCTGATCTCCGAGCCCCCGAATGCACCGATCTTCAGAAACGGCAAACCCACCCGCAAGCGAACCCCTACCGACCTGAAGCTGCCGCTGGGCAAGGCATCCAGGCTGGAGTTGCGCCTGAAAGGTCACCGGAAGTGGATCCGCACCGTGCGACCCGTGCCGGGCGAGAAGCTGACCATCCTGGGCAAGCTCGAGAAGGAAGTAGCGCCTTGAGCACCGGGTGAAGTCCCAAGGAGGAGGAATCATGAGACGTTGGTTCCCGTTCGTTGCGATGGCGATCTTTCCGGCGATGGTCCTGGCCGGTTCCGAGGTCAAGCCGCCGGGGGACGTGCCGCCTTGCCTGGCCGGGCGGTTCGACAAGATGCCGGAGGCCTGCAAGAAGGAGATGCGGGACCTGGTGGAGGACAACCGGACCTTGAAGCTCGAGAGGGACGCGCTGAAAGAGGAGCTTTTCCAGTTGCGCGAGCAGGTGGAGAAGGGCCAGGCCGTCGTCGTCGACGATGTGCGCCCCCTCGCGGACGGCGAGAAATCCAGCGAGGGATACGGGGAGACCCGCTGGGGGATGAGCACGCAGGAGGTTACGGAGTTGGTCTCCGGGGCCAAGGCCGACAAGGACGAGGACCTGCTGAGCGTCGCCAGGCAGGTGGCCGACCTTCCGGCTGTGGTCCACTTCGGCTTCGTCCAGGGCCGGCTGGCCTCGGTCGAGGTGGAGTTCCACAAGGCCAGATTCGGCAGGCTCGAGTCGCTGGTGGAGGAGTACAACCGGCTCAAGGATCTGTTGAGCGAAAAGTACGACTCGCCCCGGCTGGACGAGACCGACCTGAAGGCCCGGGGCGGCGCGGCCGGCTGGAAGAAGTCCGGCAGCCAGATCGAGCTTACAACCACTTGGGAGACCGACAAGACCGAGATCGTGCTCAACTGCCAGGGCAATGTCCGTGACTCCCGGATTAAGATCGCCTACGACAGCAAGGAGATGGCCCTGGCGGAGAAACAGCGACTGCTCAAAGATCTGTAGCCGGCGGCCCGGAATCCTCACGAAAGACCGCCACCAGCAGTGCGTTGCCGTTGACCATCTTCTTGAACGGATAGAGCAGGTCGAAGCGGCCCAGCATGATGTCGAAGGTGTCCAAAAGGGTGCCAACGGGAGCGAGGATTTGCTACCTTGAACAGTGCAGCCCATCTTGCGGGAGGAAGTATGGAGATCGGAACGCGAATCACATGGGGCCGGCCGGTTGGAGTCGGCCCCATGGTCTGGCTGGTCTGGCTGGCGGCCTTTCTGGTTTTCTGGCCGGCCCGGGCCGGTGAACGGGTGGTGGTGGAGCTGGGCGATGGTGACAGGATCGAGGGCGAGTTGCTGCGGCGGGACGCCGATCGGATCCACCTGCTGGTGGGCGGCGAGATCGTGGGCGTGGAGGTCAAGAGGGTCAAGCGGCTGCGCGGGGCGCGGGAGCAGGACTCCGGGCTTGCTCGGATCCGCAAGTACGAGCTGTACTCCACGGCCAGGCGGCCGGTACGGGACGTGCAGGCGCTGGTCGAGGAACTCGGGCCGGCCATCGCCGTGGTCAAGACGCCCAGCGGCCTGGGCACCGGCTGGTTCTGCAACCCCGACGGCTACCTGGTCACAAACCACCACGTTGTGGCGGGGGAGCGGACCATCCGGGTGACCCTGTTCCCGCGCCAGGGCAAGTCGCTGGGTCGCAAGGTCTTCCGCAAGGTGCGGATCGTTGCCTTGAATGGGAGCTGGACCTGGCCCTGCTGCGGATCGAAGAGCCGATCGAAATGCGGATTCCCCAGCTCTACCTGGGAGACTCCAGGGCCGTCAAGGTCGGCGACAAGGCCTTCGCGATCGGCAATCCGCTGGGGCTCGAGCGGTCCACCTCTCAGGGCATCGTCAGCAAAGTGGGCCGGAACATCGGCGGCCGTCTGTTCGTCCAGACCACGGCCCCGATCGCGCCGGGCAACTCCGGCGGACCCTTGTTCAACCAGCGGGGAGAGGTGATCGGGGTGGTCTCCCGAGGCGCGATCTTCCTGGACGGCCTCGGCTTCGCCATCCCGTCCGAGTACGTCAAGGAGTTTCTAGACAACGTGGAGGCGTTCGCCTACGACGAGGACAACCCCAACACCGGCATCGCCTACATGGAGACACCGGTCAGCACCACGGACCGCAAGATCCGTTTCACGGCCTCCGATTTCATCCGGGTGGGGCACGGGCTGTGCTGCCTGAACGTGGTCGACCTGGGCCGCGACGGGGTAGCCGAGGTCGTATTCGCCGACAACAACAAGTCCGAGATCGGAGTGCTGCGCCGTAGGGCCAGGGGCGAGCTGCGGCGCGACACGGATGGTTGGGACATCAACCAGCTGCCCGAGAGCCGGCGTTTCAAGCTCGAGACCATTCCGGTGGCCAGCCGGATCTCGTCGATCGCCGTCGGCGACCTGAACGGCGACCGGCTGCAAGACGTGGTGTTCCTCGGCGACCTGGACGGTCTGTCGGTCCTAGAGGGAAACGAGCGCGGCGGGTTCTCTCCGGTGCGCAAGATCGACGATGTCCCTGCGTCGGGACACGAGCGGGCCGTGCGGATCGCCGACATGGACAGTGACGGAAAGCAGGATGTCTTCGTGCTGGGCAGGGACGTGTTCACCGTCTTCTGGGGCGGGAGTGAGCGGGCCGAGTTCCCGCTGGACACGGCCATCCGCTCGAAGGTCAAGCAGTTCGAGCTGCTCGACGCCGACGGGGACGGCCGGCTGGACGTGGTGTTCTTCGTCACCAGCGGGCACTACGGCGCTCACCTGCGCTTGCAGAACGGGGTCAGGCGGTTCCACGAGGGACAGCCGCTCAAATCGCAGGTGAAAGGACCGGTGCGTATCATCGGCCCGAAGGGCGGACGCCGGTTCGTGACCCTGGACCCGGCCATCAACCGGGTGCGCGGACTGCGGCTTCGGACTCGCGGGCGCACAGGCCGTGGTGCGGCGCGGACACACTCCCTCTATTCCCTGGCCGTGGAGTCGGGTACCGGAGCGGGCATGCCGGTCGATCTCCTGGACGCGGACGGGGACGGCAAGCAGGAGATCCTGACCGCCGACCAGCACCGCAGCGAGTTCGTCTACATCAGGCACACGAAGCGCGGCTTCGAGATGGTGCGATCGCCGGGCCCCACCAACCCGGTCACCTTCCGGCTCCACCGAACTCCTGAGGGGCGGACCGTCCTGTTCAGCTTCTCCAGGAGCGACAAGCTGTTCGGCGTCAGCCGGGTCGAGGACGGCCGGATCTCGTTCCCGCGGCCGATCCACACCCAGGGCCCGGTGACGTGGATGCAGCTCGAGCTCCTGCGCGGGCTCGATGGGTCGGACGACGACAAGGCCACCCTGCTCTGGGTGGAGAAGTCCGGCTCTAGCCAGGTGCTGCGGATGGCTCCGGCCGACGAGGTGGCCGGGGCCGCCCTCGCCGGGCAGGACGGCTCAATCGACGTACAAGCCCGCACCCTGACCTTCGGGCCGGACCTCGAGCACCAGCAGGCCCGACTGGGCGGCAAGGTCAAGCGGTTCACCTTCGCCGATTTCGACGCCGACGACCGGCTGGACCTGGTGATGTTCTGGGCCTACTCGGGAAAGGAGAGCCTCTACCTGGGCCTCGGCGGCGGGCGCTTCAGGGAGGTGGTCAAGCAGCAGGGCATCATCGAGGAGGAGGACCGCCAGGCATTGCTGGTGCAGGATCTGGACGGAGACGGCAGGCGTGAGGTGCTCCAGGTCCAGCCCGGCTTCGTGCGGGTGCTGAAGGTGGATCCCAAGGGCCGGTTGTACATCCAGAGGCAGCTCAACTGGGCCCACGGCCGGATCGACCGCCTGGCGCCCTACACGCACGGCAAGGGCGGAGCGCGCCTGGTGGCCCTCAGCGGGAAACAGGCCCGGATCGTTCAGCTCGACAAGCGTTCGGGCGGATTCTCGTCGCAGGCCCTGGTGGACCTGACGGGCATCGAGATCGACCGGCTGGCGGTCGGCGACGTGGACGGCGACCGGCGTCCCGACCTGGTGGGCTGGTCCAAGGGTGTCGTCAGGGTCCTGCTCAACCGCCCGCAGAGGCTCGAGCTGGCGACCAGCATCGTGCTCAACGCTTCTGTGAACAACTTCAGATACTTCAACCTGTTCGCGGCCGATCTGGACACCGACGGCCGGGACGAGGTCCTGCTGTTCGACAAGCTCAAGTCGGTCATGGAGATCCTGCGCGCTGAGACCGACGGCAAGCTGCGGACGGTGTTCCGGCACCGTTTGTTCACCGCGCAGTTGACCAGGCGACCCAGGTCCGGCAAGAGTACGCCGGACCAGCCGAGCGAGATCGGTGTCGGAGACGTGGACGGCAACGGCAAGCCCGATCTGATTTTCGTGCTGCACGATCGGTTGGCGATATATCTGCAGGATGCGAAGTGAAGGAGCGTCGTTGAAACACATCGCGGTCGGATTTCTGTTTCTTTGGTTGTCGAGCTGCGCGCCCAGGGCGGTTCAGAAGCCCGGCGGACCCCTACCCGCGGAACAGGCCGTGGCTGAGCCCGAGGTGGTGCCGCTTCAGGCCAAGCTGCCCGACGACACGCAGATCTACGTCCGGCTGGATCCGGACAGGGTGCTCGACGAGATGGAGATCTACCTGCGGTTCATCGATCCGGAACTGGCCCGGAACATCGAGGTCCAGGCCAGGAAGGCTTTCGACAGCCTGGTCCGCATGGCGGCCGACCGCGGCTTCCGGCCGCGCCTGGCCGATCACGTCTTTGCCACCCGGATGCACCTGGTCGGACTGTCGCAGGAGCCGGTCTCCGACGACTTGCCCGCAAACCGGGCCGCCACCTATTGCTTGTCGCTGGTGCTCGAGTGCGGCCCCGAGTTGGCAGCGGATTTCCTGAAGCAGGTCAAGGCGGAGTTGGACGACCGATCCGCCGCCGACTCCAATGGCGACGCTTTCCGCTGGAGGCAGCTGGACGTAGATGCGGGAGAGCTGATCCGGCTGGACGATCCGGACCTGACCATCGGCCGGATCGAGGACTTTCTGGTAGTCTCCGCCGGCGTGCCACGCAGGCTGTGGACGGCCATCCAGGCGCCGGCCGGAAGCAGCCTGGCAGACACCGAACGATACGGCCGGTTCAGCCAAGGCGACCCGTCCTGGTTCGCGATCGTGTACATCCGTTCCTTCGTGGATGAGGCGCTTAGGAGTGCAGAGGCGGGGCACCGGAGGAACCTGCGGCGCGCCGACGAGCTGCAGGGACCGCAGGCCCGGCTGGCCCGCAAGGCCGCCGAGGTCGCCCACGAATGGGTCCTCTTTTTACAGCGCCTGTTCGGCCCGGAAAAGCTTCGCTCGCTAGGCGTCCGGATGGACTTCCGTACCGGCGGCGACTTCGTGAGGTACGGGATCGTCGGCGGGCTGATCCACGACGAGCCCCTGACGCGGGTGCTTGAGCTGTTGCTCGATGGGGGCAGGTGGTTTCGCCTGCCGGCCGCGGGCCTGGGCAGCGGACTGTCGGTATTGTGGCGGATTGGCCCGGCCGGGATCTATGCCGAGCTGGTCGAACAGCTCGGCTCCGAGGCACTGCAGCAGCTCCAGATCATGGTTAACGCGGTCCAGAACGCCACCGGCTACTCGATCGCCGACCTGCTGCAGTTGCTCTCCGGCGATATGTACCTGTTCACCGACCTCATCGACGCCCCGCCGGACCCGGGTTCATCCGACGAGGCGCGCCAGCCGCGGAGCACCGTCCGAAACCTTCTGCTGCTCGGTATCGGCGACTTCGAGGCGACCCGGCTGGCTCTGTCCAAGGTCTACGAGGCGCTCTCGGCCTCGCCCATGTTCGCCCCGCTGCTGAGCCGCCGGGGCTACCAGGATCGGGAGGTGTACCTGTGGGGACCGGCACGGTCCGAGGGCGAGGTCGACCCTGACGAGGCCGTGGCAGCGGTCCTGCTGGAGGATCACCTGGCCCTGGGGAACTGGCCGGAAGTGACCGACATGATCCGGCGTTGCCAGAACGCCCCGCCGCCGCGGGACGACCTGTTGGCAGGTGTGCTCGACGGGAATCCGCAGGCCAGCTTCCTGCTGGTGCTGACAGAGCGCCTGCTCCGGCGTATTCGGTCCAAGGAGGGCGGGCCCATCGTCGAGGAGCTGATCGCAGAGCTGCGCAAAATGGAACTGGACGGCGACCCGGCTCTCGATGACCTGCGCGATGCCGTCGTAAAGTTGCTCGAGGATATATCAACCCTGTCCGAGAGAAAGGCCACATTCTTCGAGCCCGGCCTGGTGATCCACGGTCGTCATAAGGCCAGGCTCTACGAGCTGATCTTCGAGGCCGAGCTGCGCAAGCCCTGACCGGCAAGGCCGTACATCCGCTCGGTCCTTGCCCGTCAGGCGGGCATTTGGTATTTGTAAGAGTCGAAGTGAATGGGTGGGTTGGAGTGGCGCCGTATCCGAAACCAGGCAGTCTGTTAGGGCGATTCAGGATCAAGCGCAAGCTCGGATCGAGCGGCACGGGCGTGGTCTATCGCGCCGAGGACACCCTGCTGGGAGTGCCGGTCGCGTTGAAGATCTTCAGCCCGTCCATGGCCAGCGACGAGATGTACAAGGTGATCAGCCGGGAGATCCTGCTCACCCGGCGCATCTCGCACCAGGGCGTATGCAGGATCCACGACCTGCACGAGGAGAAGGGTCACCGCTTCGTCACCATGGACTTGATCGAGGGGCCGACCCTCCAGGCCGTGCTGGAAATGAACCGCAAGAAGGGCCTGGCGGTTCCGCGGGCGGTCCTGATCGTCGTCGCGGCGGGCGAGGCCGTGGCAGCGGCCCATATGGAGAAGATCGTCCACCGTAACCTCAAGCCGACCAACATCGTGGTGGGCGAGGACGACCGGGTCACGGTGCTGGACTTCGGCCACGCCAGGGCCCCCGACATGGGCGGCCAGACGGCGCCAAAGGTGAAGCAGGAGGAGCTGGGGTACTTCGCCCGGGAGGTGCTCTTCGGCCAACCGGCCACCGAGGTGGCCGACGTATACTCCCTGGGCGCCATCCTCTATAGCTGCGTGGCCGGCCGCACCCCGCTGGAGACCACCGGGGCGGTCGAGCAGACCACCGGATTCCGGGGCTCCAAGCCGGCCCGGCCCAGCAAGCTCAACTCGCAGGTCACCCGGGCGCTGGAGCAGGTGATCCTGACAGCCATCGCGGCCAGCCCCGAGTCGCGCTACAAGAACGCCGGTGAATTCACTGCCGAGCTCGTGAAGACCGTCGAGGACCTGGGGCACCGCTCCCGGCGGCCGCGCCGGAGCCTGGTGCCCGAGTCCGCCGACGAAGGACGGCGGGAGACGACCGGGGATGGCGGGGAACTGGCCGAACGGATGGAGCGCGCCACGCTGCTGTTCTCGGACATCGTGGGGATCACCTCGTTCTTCGAGGCACACGGCGACATCGCCGGCCGCAGGCGCATCGAGGAGCACAACGAGTTGCTCTTTCCCATCATCCGCAGGCAGGGTGGCAGTGTCCTGAAGACCATCGGCGACGCCATCATGGCCTCGTTTCCGGACGAGGACGACGCGGTGGACGCCGCCATCCGGATGCAGCAAGCTCTCGATAAGCACAACGCGGAAAAGAAAAGGGCGCTGGATCGGATCTGCATCAGCATCGGGATCAACACCGGAGAGACCATCGTGGAGTACGGGGACGCGTACGGCGACGCCGTCAACGTGGCTGCCCGGGTGTGCGCCAAGGCCGAGGGGGAGCAGATCCTGGTCTCCGAGGACACCTACCTGGACATGACCCGCAACAGGGACATCGTCAACCTCCATTCCAGGGTCAGCCTCAAGGGCAAGCGCGACCTGTTCCAGCTCTACCAGGTGGACTGGCTGCTGGCCGACGATGCCTTGCCACTCGAACAGGAACCTCCCGACATGTCCCAGTATGGCGAGGAGGAGACCGCCGACGGCTTCGAGGCGACCGCCGTCGTGGAGAACTTCCAGGAGCGCAAAATCCTGGACCGGGCGATGGGCGCGGCGGACAGCCTGGCATCGGCAGCCGCCAGGATCTCCAGGACCCCCGACTCGCTGATCGACCGTTTCTACGCCATGCTGGGCATGGAGCGAAACACCAAGACGACCTTCGCCCTCATCCTGGTGGCGGTCACCCTGTTGCTGCTGGTCCTGGGAGGGGTCTACGCCGTGTGCGGAGGCGGTACTCAGATCACCATCCAGACCGATCGTTCAGTCGTCGGGAAGGATCACCTCTCCCCACTGGAGCGTCCCTGAGACCGATGACTCAGCTGGCCTTCCCGTTCTCGACTCCGGTTGCCAGGCGCCAGCGCCTGGTCGACCCGACCTTCTCTCCGGCCCTGCGCGAGCAATGGAGCGAGCGGTTTCGCAAACACTATCCCGACAGGCCCTTCAGGGTCTCGATTAACCGCAACACCTCCACCATGATCTCGGTCAAGCAGCGCCACGGGCGGCTGGAGTTGAGCCTGCACCACATGTTCATCGAGGCCGGCGACAGCGTGCTGGCGGCCCTGGGCGAGTACCTGCGCGACCGCCGCAAGGGGGCCGCTCTGCTCGACCGGTTCATCGAGCGCAACCGGAACCAGATCGACAGGCCCCGCATTTCCCCCGACCGTTCCTACGGCAAGCGCTATGATCTGGAGCGTATCCGCGACGCCCTCGGGCGGGCCTATTTCGGAGGTCCGGTGGACGTGCCCATCGTGTGGGGAGTGGATCGCCGGCTGCTGCGGCGCCGCTCCATCAGGTTGGGTTCGTATTCCTTCGAGGACGGGACCATTCGCATCCATCCCGCCCTGGATCAGGACTTCGTGCCTCCATACGTGGTGGTCGGCGTGATCTACCACGAGATGGTGCACCACGTGGTGGGCGCGGAGCAGCGCGGCGGTCGCCGGATGGTGCACACCCTCGCGTTTCGCGAGCGCGAGCGGGCCTTCGTCCACTACGAGCGGGCCGAACGCTGGGAAAAGGCCAACCTCGCCCGGCTCCTGCGCCGCTCGAGGTAGCTCGATAGATCGATTGTTCGCTTGACCGACGCGACCTCATGGCGCTATAATCATCCAAATCGACAAACCAACGGAGACGAGCATGCTATCAAAAACCGTCGTGATCCTGTTTTCCATCGTACTGGCCGCCTGTCTGGCGGGTGCGGGCTGCGGAGGTGTGGACGTCGATCATCAGGGCGCCGATCCGTTGAAGCTGTTACACCTGTCACCGGGGAACGGCGAGAAGGACGTCCCGTCCGACGTCGATGTCGTGGCCGTCTTCTCCGCCAGCATGACCGTCGGGGAGGGGGAGGAGAACCTGAACGAGCTGAACAAGGACACGTTTTTCGTCGAGGACGAAGGGGAAATAAAGCGTGTTGAGGTTGTGGAAATGTCCGACATGGACCCGGAGGAAGCCACCGCGATCATCCGGCTCGATGGCCTCGATGCGGGCGGGGAGTACACCATCGTCATCATGGGTACCGTCGAGGGTGCCGACACCGATCCCCTCGGGGTCAAAGTAGAGGCCACGTTCACCGTGGCCGAATAGACGGGAGGCCGACATGAACCGATGCGCGTTGGCGGGTGTCTTGGTTTTGCTGGCGGCGGTGTTCTGCTCCTGCGGCAACCCGCAGATCACCGTACCTGCGGCCCTAGAGGTATCATACATGCCGCTGGACGGTGCGGTGGACCAGGAGTGGGACGTCGAGGTGTTGATCTACTTCTCCGGCGAGGTCGATGACGGATCGGTCAGCACGGACACCGTCATGTTCGAATCGGCCGCGTTCGACGGTACGGACTGCGGTTTGGAATGGTCGCCCACCGACTTGGTGCCCGAGGTGGACTCGGAGCAGGCCATGATAGTCCGGATCTTCGGCCAGCAGCCTCTGGATGCCGACACGTGCTACCGGATTTCATGCACCACCGACGTCAAGGGCGACAAGCTGGGGCCGCTGGTGGATCTGGGCCTTGAGGGACGCCCGGGCATCGGGGCCGAAGCCGTGTTCCGCACCCGTCCTTGAACGTTCCCGCCCGGAGTTCTCAAGGAGTGACTATCAGGTTGCCCGGCGAGGGATCCTCGTCCGGATCGGGGTCCATCACGCCCGGGTGGGCATCGGGTGTGCTCAGGTGGGCCACGATCTCCTCGGCGCTTCGGAACAGCTTCTTGACCATTCGGTCAAAAAACCGGCTATCGGCGGGCTCGAAGCCCTCGGCGACGATCTGCCAGGCCGCGGCCGCGGCTGGTCTGGCCTGCTCCTCGCGCCCTGTGCGCTGCAGGTAGACGGCGTTTTCCAAAAGGCGCTCGTGGTAGCGCCGGCGCTTCTCCTCGTCGTCCAGCAACGTGGTTACGCCTCCGTCGATGGCCCGCTGGACCTGATCGATGCGCTGCTGGTCGTTGATGGTCAACCGGCTGGACTCGACTTCCTTGATCTTCTCGTCGATGGCCCGGATGGTGTCGGGGTCCGGAATCCAGCCGCCGAACTCGGGCAGGTCCAGCAGCTCGGCCGATCTGGCGAGCAACTGTTCCTGGTCTGTCTGTTCTGCGAAGTCCTCGGCCGGGAACACCTCGGCCGGCGAGGGCGGAGCGGCCCCCTCGTCTCCCTCGTCGATCACGCCCAGGTCTCCGCTGGCCTCGAGGTACTCGTCCGGCGGCGACTTGCCGGCCTCCCGGCAGAGATCCACGGCTCGGGCCAGGTGCAGGCGGGCTTCGGCGTATTCGACCTGAAGCAGCGCCTCGGTCGGATCGGACATAAAATCATGGTTTATCTGGCGGTAACGGTTGCGGCCGACTATGCCGCCGCCGAACTCGGTAAGGCCCTCGCTGTCGTTCATCTGTCCCTGGTGGAGTGCCACCCCGCCGTGGGTATAGCGGGCCAGCAAGACCATCCGGCTGCCGTCGCCCGACACCGGCGAAAGGTAGCAGGGCAGCGGCTTCTCATCCACTTCCACGGCACGGTCCAGAACCGATGGGCCCGTCCCGTCGGGCACATCCACTGACAGGCCGCGGCTGCGCAGCCGGTGAAGAGTCCGCTTGGCCTCCTTCTTGACCTCCTTGTCGGAGGTCATGCCCAGCAGGTCGCCGATCAGCTCGTCGTCTTCGTCCGCTTCGGCGATCTTCAGAAAGGCGGTCTGGAACGGCGCCGGCAACTCGACCAGCTCGCGCGGGTCGGGGCCCTTGTTCAGCATGTCCAGCGCGGAGGAGAAGGCCGCTTCGAAGCGCTCTGGAGACATGTCCTCCATGGCCGCCTGGCCGGATAGATCGCCGGGCTGTCCCTGTTCGAGCCGCTTCACCAACCGGTCGGCGAACGTTTCACCGGACTTCTTTTTCTTCTTCTTCTTGCCCATGGACCCAGCGGCATTATGTACGACCGGGACTGTATAAGCAAGTCTTGTGCCTCGAAGTCTGCGGCGCTAGTATAGACAGCCGAGAGAGGACATCAGCCATATACGGGAAGGAGTGCCTGCATGCCGTTCGAGGTGGTGGGTGTAGGACATGCCGCTGTGGACTATCTGGGAGTGGTCCCGCGTTATCCCGGTGTGGACACCAAGGTCGAGCTGTCCCGGTTCAGCATGCAGGGCGGTGGCCCGGTGGCGACCGCCCTGGTGACCCTGGCCACGCTGGGTGTTCGGACGACCTTCATCGGCAAGATCTCGGACGACGATTTCGGGGCATTCATCCGCCAGGGCTTGCTGCGGGCCGGGGTCGACATCTCGGGACTGGTGATCGAACCCGGCCAAATCTCGCCGATCAGCTTCATCGCAGTCGAGCAGGGCACCGGCCGCAGGACAATCTTCTACACCCGAGGCGACGTCGGCAGCCTGAAGCCCGAAGAGTTGGGGCTCGAACTGCTCGAAGGGGCGCGCGTGTTGCACGTGGACGGCCTGCAGATGGAGGCGCAGGTCGCAGCCGCGAAGCGAGCGCGGGAGGCGGGCGTCCAGGTGGTCTACGACGCGGGATCCCCGCGCGACGGGATGGAGGAGTTGATCGGCCTGACCGACGTGCTGATCGCCTCGGAGCGTCTAGCGGCCGAGGTCGGCGGGGGAGCGCTGGCCGAGAGCCTCAAGGCCTTGCGCGCCATGGGGCCGGCCACGGTGGTGATCACCATCGGCGAGGACGGATCGGTCGGCATGGAGCAGGAAAAAACCCATATCCTGCCGGCCGTCCCGGTCGAGGTCGTGGACACCACAGGCGCCGGCGATGTCTATCACGGCGCCTTCATCTACGGCATGCTGCAGGGCTGGGACCTGCGGGCGCGCATGAGCTTCGCCAATGCGGCCGCCGGCCTGAAGTGCCGCAGCCTGGGCGGGCGCGCCGGCATCGCGAGCCGGGAAGAAATCCAGCGGGCACTCGACGGTGAATTCTAGTTGTGTCGAAAAACCAGATCCTTACAGTCGCCGAAACCCAGGCGGCAACGGCCTTTGCGGGGCGACTATGCCCGATCGACCTTGATTTTTGCGGGTGGGATGCATTTTGCACTTGACAGCCATGTTGCAGGTGTCTACACTCGGTCGCGCGATTCGGGGAATTAATTCGAATTCTACGGGGAAGCATTTTCAGAAAATAGAAAACAGAAAACAGAGAAGAAAACCGAGACAAGGGAGGAATCATGACGAAAGCAGAACTGATCAATGCTGTCCTGAAGACCAAGGGTCTGCCCGACCTGAGCAAGAGGGCCACCGGCGAGATCGTCGATGCGGTGTTCGTCAACCTGGCCAAGGCCATCAAGAAGGAACGCCGGTTCGTGTACCCGGGCTTCGGCACCTTCACCGTGCGCAAGCGCAAGGCGCGCAAGGGCCGCAACCCCCGGACGGGCGAGGAGATCAAGATCGACGCGACCAAGACGGTGACCTTCAAGCCCGCACCGCAGCTCAAGAAGATCCTGTAGGGCAACATCATCGGTCGATCCAGACGGGGCCATCCTTTTGGATGGCCCCGTTTTTTTTCCCACACCACCAACGGAGGAGCACATGGATCCCGCCACGCTGACCGATCAGTTCGTCGAATTGATCCGGCAGGCGGCCTGCGATCTGCCGCCCGACGTGGAGCAGGCCCTGGTGGCCGCCCGGGATAGTGAGCAGGGCAGGGCGCGGTCCACGCTGGACTGGATGCTGAGGAACGTGGCCGAGGCCCGCGAGCGCTCGATGCCCATCTGCCAGGATACCGGCTCGCTCGTCTTCTACGCGGATCACGGTCCCGACGTCCGGCCGGAAGTGATCTCTGTCGCGGCCGGCCGGGCTGCGGCCGAGGCCACCCGGTTGATCTATCTGCGCCCAAACGCCGTGCATCCGCTGAGTGGCAAGAACTCGGGAGACAACGTCGGCATCGGGGCTCCCTACGTGCATTTCACCGAGGTGGACCGGCCCGGTGAGCTGACCGTCCGTCTGATGCTCAAGGGCGGCGGCAGCGAGAACTGCGGCGTGCAGTACACCCTGCCCGACACCGCGATCAAGGCGGGCCGGGAGCTGAGCGGGATCAAGCGCTGCATCCTGGACGCCGCCCTCAAGGCGCAGGGCTTCGGCTGCGCCCCCGGCGTGCTCGGGGTCGGCGTGGGCGGCGACCGCTTGACCTCCTACCTGGAGTCCAAGGAGCAGTTCTTCCGCAAGCTCGACGACGAGAACCCGGACGCTGAGTTGGCGGCCGTCGAGCGCGAGATGCTCGAAAAGGTCAACCGGCTGGGGATCGGCCCGATGGGGTTCTCCGGCAAGACCACCGTCCTGGGAATCAAGCTGGGAGTGCGCCACCGGCACCCGGCCAGCTTCTTCGTGTCGGTCAGCTACATGTGCTGGGCCTATCGCCGGCGTACCATGACTATAGAGAATGGCCAGGCCTGGTACAGCTGAGCCGAGGAGTGTCGTGATGATCGAGTTGAAGTTGCCCGTATCGGAAGAAGACATCCGCGCGTTGAAGGTCGGTGACGAGGTCGCCATCACCGGGGTGATGATCACCGCCCGGGATGCGGCCCACAAGTACATGGTCGAACAGCAGGCCTCCGAGGTCGCGGACTTGCTGCGCGGCGGGATGCTGTACCACTGCGGGCCGGTGGTCAAGAAGGAGGGCGACGAGTGGCGCTTCGTGGCCGCCGGGCCGACGACCTCCAAGCGCGAGGAGCCCTACGAGGCCGACGTGATCGAGCGCTACGGTGTGCGCGGGGTGATCGGCAAAGGGGGCATGGGCGAGCGCACCCTGGCCGCCTGCAAGAAGCACGGCGCGGTCTACCTACACGCCATCGGCGGACTGGCCGTCATCCTGGCCAGATCGGTCAAGAAGGTCCGCGCCGTGCACAAGCTCGAGGAGTTCGGCTCGCCCGAGGCCATGTGGGAGATCGAGGTGGAGCGTTTCCCGGTGGTGGTCACCATGGACTCCCACGGCAACAGCCTGCACGCCGACGTACTCGCCAGCTCCAGGGCCAGGGCCGAGGAAATCTCCAAGACCTTCTAAGAGCTTCCCTACAAATTCATCGGGGAGGGTCTGTCGACGGACAGGGACCGTGCAGGATCTCTACTTCAAGTCGCGTGCGCGCTGCGTTGAAGCGTGAATGGTGGCGGCACGTGAGGTTTC
>SDBT01006114.1_pt1 | contig 20074 bp, 31 predicted proteins | sample 2277101 | NCBI WGS metagenome assembly SDBT01 (sample SAMN10404973, study PRJNA504765) | marine sediment metagenome | isolation source: marine sediment core GS10_PC15, 103 cmbsf | place: Arctic Ocean: Southern Knipovich Ridge | collected 2010 | reverse complement strand
GTATGACGACCTGAAAAACAATATCCAATATCCCATGCAGGAAGTTATAAAAGAATTTGGTATAGCATATTTCCTGACTAACCCATCTTACATGCTGGCACTGGCTATAATGCAGAAACCTAAGAATCTGTATCTATTCGGGATTGACATGGACTTCGGTACGGCAAAGGAATATATGCAGAACGAAAAAGGGAATGTTGAATATTGGTTAGGGCAGGCGACAGGAAGGGGTATTAAATATCATTTAAGTCAGGGGTGTTCTTTAATGAAAAGAAAGGGTAGAAACAATTATTATGGAATGATAGTAACGACAGAAAAGGATACTAACTTGGTGCACTTACAGCCTGAATATAACTGGCCAAACAAAAATCCCAAAAGTGCTTTGAAATATAAAATTATAAAAGCTCAACATAATCTTTAAAGGAGGTTAAAAATGCAGAAAGATATAGAATTTGTTAAGGATCTTGACAAAATAATAATACTTGCACAGGGGCCGAGCTGGTATCAATGCCCGGATTTAGTTCCCGGTAATGATAAGGTGGAAATATGGGGCAGTAATGTAATCTATCGGGAGCATGCCGTAGACCGCCTATTTTGTGCCCATGATATCAGGGGGCATTTTTTCAATGACGATATGAATATATTTGAAAACCTAAATAAGATAGGCATGCCAGTCTACACAACGGGGGTATACAAGCATCTGGTGAATAATGCACAAATACCTATACTGGCATTATTAGAAGAATTTAAGGTAGGGTTTTTCTTGAATGTAATTGCCTATATGATGGCTACAGCTATCCTACAGAGGCCAAAAAGTATTGATATGTATGGTGTGGATATGCGACCCGATGCCAATGAAGAATATTACATCAACGAAAAGGGTACTATGGAATTTTGGTGCGGTTTAGCAATGGGAAGAGGTATCCCAATAAAAAATACCAAAGAAAGTTATGTAATGAAAACAAAACAGGAAGGCAATTTCCCCGGGTTTCGTGCTAAAGTTCCTCAGAACGGATTGTTTGTTTTAATACCAAAAGAAGAAAGAAATCCAATCTCAATGAATAATTATACAATATTACCCGTAGGGGAATTAAAATAAAAAAAAGAAAGGATGTGATTAATTATGGCAAGTATAAGCGGAAAAGACGGAAGTGTTACTTTTAGTGGAGCTGCAACAACGGTAAAGAGCTGGACATTGGCAAATGTGGGTGATGTTCTTGAAACAACTAATTTTGATGATTCAAGTGGGGGTAGAACCTATATTGCAGGTTTAACGGGGTGGAGTGGCAGTTATGATGCCCTTTATTCTACCGCCAATACGGCATCGCCCGGGACAAGCGGTACAATATATTTAAGAAGCTCTACCGGCACTGTTGGTGTATGGTCAGGAACTGCATTTATCACAGGAATGGATGTTACAACCCCTCGTGATGGGTTAGTTACTCAAACCTTTACATTCCAGGGTTCTGGAACGTTAGCAGGTACCAGTTAAGAATGGCGAATTATAAAAGTGAGGTGATATAAATGGCAGCGATAAGTGGTGAAAATGGAGCTGTATATTGGAATGAAGAATTAACTGATATAGCTACTTCTGGAACACTTGTCTTTAGTACCGGGAAAACCATAAGCTCCTGTGGTGATGCTATAGATTTTGAAAATAGAGGCTATTCAAGTGGAATGTTGGTTACAGTTTCGGGTTGTGTTACATCCACAGGAAATGATGGAATATTCACTATTACAGATGTAACTGCTGGAGTGCTGACTGTAAGTGAAGCAGTTTTAGGAGCAACGGAATTATCTACAGGCGTAACATTCACTGAAGCTGACCCCGGCGTTCCCGTGCTTGGTTTCTATAACTGGTCAATAGGCCGGACTGGTGATGTGCTTGAGACCACTAACTTTGATAATTCTTCTGGTGGTAGAAACTATATTTCGGGTCTAACTGGCTGGACGGTTACAGCAGATAAGTATTTCCAGACGGCCGATACTGAAATTGATGAATGGCTTGGACAGACCGTTGAGATTAGATGTTTCCTTAATTATGTGGCGACACCTTCAACGGGCAGTCCATCACAATATTGGGATGGCGATACTGTAGTTACCGGACTTGACCATTCAACTCCGGTAGATGCACTGGTAACACGAAGTATTAGCTTCCAGGGTGATAGGGCACTGACACTAAAGACACAATCACAGGCTTGGAATTTAGGGCTTAGTTAATTTAATATATGGTTCAAGTAATTAAAGTAAAATAAATAATAAATAATGATAGGAGGTTATCATGAGCGATAAATTAGAAAATATCACAGCCAGTGGTATTCCTATAAAAATTAAGGGCAAAGAATATAAGCTTGGCATATTTGGCATGCGGGACTTAGCAGATTTTCGGCAATATGTAAAAGGACAGCGGATCAAGCTTATACAAGATACTATCAACAATGCTGATGAAAGAATAAAAATCATATCTGGTCTATTAGACGGCAATGTAGATGAGATGAAAGAAATGTCTACTATGGACGGGGTCTGCTTTATGCTGTGGAAAAGCCTGCAGAAATATCAGCCCGATATTACTTTGGCTGATACTGATAAATTAGTCGACATGGATAATATTAAAGAAATATCTACAGCCATAACACAAATAGGTGGGCAGGTAAAAAACTCCCCAAAAGTGAGGGAAGCAAAGAGCTAAGTTGGGCTCTTTCCTTCACTCTATTATCGAAGTATTACGGATTTACAATTGATGAAATTGGTGATATGACACTATATCAATTTCAGAGTTATCTAAATAATATAGCTGAAATTGAAAAGATGTTTTCGGGTAGCGAATCAAAGAAAGAACCTGTACCCGATAAAGAATTAATTAGCAGGGCAAGAAAAAAAGGATTAAGAGTTCCTAAGCATTATTAAGGTGGTGATGGAATATTAAACTCGGCGAGGCATATGTTGAGATAACTGCAGACCAAACTAAATTAACGACAGGGTTAAATAAAGCTAAAAATAATGTCGCTACTTCTATGAAGACCATCGGTAGAAGTATGGCCATTGCAGGGGCGGCGATAACTGCTGCATTCGGAATGGCTATCAAGACAGCATCACAATTCGAGCAGTCTATGGCTAATACTGCATCCGTTGCAGGTGCAACCGCTGAAGAGCTTAAAAGGTTATCCGATTATGCCCGTGAAATGGGTGAGCAGTCGGTATTCTCAGCCTCTCAAGCTGCCGATGCAATGTATTTTTTAGCTTCTGCAGGTATGAATGTTACTGAAATAATGGGGGCTTTAGAAGGAACGTTGGCTTTAGCTGCTGCTACTGCGAGTGATTTGGCTTATACTGCAGAATCGGTTGCTGTAACTTTAAGCCAATTTGGTCTAGCTGCAGACGAAGCAGGACGTGTCGCAAATGTATTTGCTGCTGCCATATCTGGCTCACAAGCCACAATGCAAAAACTAACCACTTCAATGTCCTATGTTGGCCCAATGGCAAAAAGTATGGGAATGACCCTTGAAGATACTATTGGTATTTTAATGAATCTTTTCAATGCTGGTCTTGATGGATCAATGGCGGGTACAGCACTAAGGATGGCTTTTGCTCAATTACTTTCTCCAACAGATAAAGCTACGGCTGCACTCGAGCGGATGGAAATATCTGTAATAGATTCTTCAGGTAAAATGCGACCCTTTAAAGATATTGTTGATGATTTAGGTGTGGCTGGACTAACTGCCAGTGACGCTATGGATATATTTGGCAGGCGAGCCGGGCCGGCAATGTTAGCCCTTGTATCACAGGGTATTGGTGCCATCGAGGAAATGACCACAAAAATAATAGGTACTGATAAAGCAACCGAAATGGCTGCAATGCAAATAGATACTTTCCAGGGTGCTATGAAACTTTTAAGGTCAGCCTTTGAAGAATTACAGATTACATTGGTACAGGAATTAATGCCCGCTTTAAAAGGTGTGGTCGAATGGATAACCGAAGGGATAAAAAAGGTTACCGAATGGATGAAAGAAAATCCAAAATTAACTGAAACTATTGTAAAATGGAGTGCTGCTATCGGAATTTTAATGCTTGTACTTGGTCCACTATTGATGATATTGCCAGGGTTGGTAACTGGGCTTGGTTTGTTAAAGGGAGCTATTATTGCAATAGGGACAACAGCAGCAGGTCCAATAGCTTTATTTATTGTTGGAATAGTAGCAGCTCGAGTTGCTTGTGGGAAGTTAACAGAATATTTAAGAGAAACTGTAGGAGGCATGCGTGAATTTAGAGAAGAATTAGGAAAAATGGAATTAGCGGTAATAGACGCAGAAATTAAAGAATTAACAGATAGTCTTGAACAATTACAAAAGAGATTTAGCGAAATACCCAAAGGGATTGGACAGCAATATATACTCACTATGATGGATGAAATAAATGAGCGATTAGAGATGTTGTATAAAAGGAGAGAGGAACTTACCAAAGTAGAAGAAAAGGCAATAACCGTAACAGATGAATTAGTTAAAGCTGAAGAGAAAGCGGAAGAAACTACAGAAAAATTAAGTGAAGCCACAGTTGAAATAAAAGATAAAATATTAGAATTAATTGACCCAATAAAATATCAGATTAAATTATTAAATGATGTAATCGAATCATATAAGGAAGCAGGAGTTGCAAGCGATTTATTACAAAAATATTATGATTTAGAAATCGCCGTAATAAATAAAGTAGTCGAAGCAAAACAGAAACTTATAGATGCCACTAAATCATTATCCGATAAAATCTTTGAATTGACACATACTGCTATGGAAATAGCTATCAAAAAATTAGACGAGGAAAAGCAATCTTATATTGATTTGGGTATGTCTATTAAGGAAGTTAATAAATGGTATGATTTGGAAATAGAAAAATTAGAAGAGGCAAATGAATTAAAAGATGATGCGATAGATGTGAATACAAAGTTAGCAAAATCTAATAAGAAAGTAGGAGATAGTATTAAAGGTATAGGAAGGGAAACAAATAGAACAAGTGAGACTTTCGAGAATATTGCAAAAACTGCAACAAAAACATTTTTAAGTGTTATTCCATACGCTATCAAGCAAGCCAGCCAAGTAATGAATCAGTTTACATTAGAATCGTTGGCTGCAGCCATTGCTAATATAAAGATGAGATATGCTCCTACGATTTTTAGAGCAGAGGAAGACATAAGAACTACTACTGTCGTACCTATTAGAACGATGTATGAAGCAAGATTACAGGCTGTATTAGAGCAGATGCGGCAAGAGATAAGTATTATTACGAGTGGATTCAAGGATTATTTTAAGATATTGGCAGGGTTGACTGGCGGATCAGCGGGAGCTTGGCCAGCAGGTTTTTCTTTTCAACACGGCACTCCCTATGTGCCACAAACAGGTTTAGCTATGGTGCATAAAGGGGAAGCGATTATCCCTGCTTCTCAAAATACTTATGACCAAAGAAAAAATTATTCAAGCATAAATATACAGCCAGGCTCTATTGTAATTAATACCCCAAAATTTAGTGAGAATGATGCAGCGGAAATGTTACGATTAATTAAACGAAGGGCTGCGATGCAAGGACAAAAATTTGCAACTATTTAAAGGAGTTAATATATGGATATTTCTTTAGGCACGTCAGGTAGCGAATCAACGTTCACAAATACTGTAGTTGGCATATCACGGCAACCAGTTATATCAACTCATACTGCAATTGACGGTTCTGTTCAGGTACAAAAAGCACCGACTACAAAGAAAGCGTTTGCAGTTACGCTGGTTAAACCTTCTTCTGGCGAGGTCACCAATATTGAAACTGAATTTGCCAAAGATACAACTTTATTTTTTATTCATGATTCTATAACTTACACGGTTAGGTGTGTTGGCTCATTAGATAAGTCGACTGACAGATTTGGCATTACTTTAAGTTTACAGGAGGTTTAACTAATATGCAGACTCTATCCACAGGAAATGTAATAGCTGATTTTAAAGATGAAGCGGTTGTAGTTATCGGCAAAGTGCAAATAGATATAGATGGAGCAGGCGACTATCAGGAATTACCTGATGTAACTGGTTTTTCTTTGGATACCAACATTGAGGATGAAGTTTCACGTTTTTCTGCTTATGCATTCACTATAACTTGCCTAAACACTGATGACCGATTTTTCTCGTGGAATACCGCATCCGATTATTATGGCTGGCTGAAGCAAGGCAGGCGAATAAAAATATATGCTGGCATTAAAGTAAGCTCGACCGATTATTATTACCAATGGATAATTGGCAGGGTAGATAATTATTCCCTATCAACCGTAGCAGGTGAAGAAATCTGTAACATAACTGGTAGGGATTTTATGCGGACTATATTAGATTTTAAGCTATATTCACCCAATACTTATTGGGGGACTACTGAATCTTTTAACACTTCTTCGGGTACGGCAACTTATAGTTCAACAGGGGCGGATTGGCTGGCTTCCAAAGGAATATATATAGCTTATCTTGATTCGATTAGTCCTTATGATGGTAGCCATTTAACCGAAATATATGATGGTTTTGATTTTGGATATGTAGGGGCGGATAATGAATTTAGTTTTTTAGCTGATAAAATTCCTGATTATACAAGTACCGGCGACCCCAATTTAGTAGTCTATTATTATCAGGCTCAAAGCATAGAGGATGTAGTAGGGCATATTCTATATTTAGCAGGGATATTTGCCACTACGGGGGTGAGAGATACTTGGATAGCCAATGCAAGTTATGTAACCCCGACAGGAATAGAAATTGACAGAGTATCATTTGAAATAGGCACATCAGCTTTTGAGGCGATACGATTACTTGCCGAAGTGGCACAGTATAGGTTTTATTTCGATTATGAAGGAGAACCTGTCTTTAGACCAAAGGCGAGTATCGGAGAAAGCGTAGATACTTTTTCAGATGATTGCATAACTGATCAGGACGTAGAAGAAGATGTTGAAGAAGTTTATAATCATATAATTGTTATCGGTGAAAGTAGAGAGACTTTAGGATAGGAGAGTTTTATGAGTACTGAATTAACTGTATACACGAGTGCGAGCGATGGGTATATAAAAGCACAGTCAGATGTATCCTTCCTCACTGTACGTAACGCAGTTATTGGAAATCCTTGGGACGAAACAACACTTGTTAATGTGGGTACTTCACGTAGTAGTAGTACTTGGCAAATATGGAGGGGTTTTTTATTTTTCGATACATCTGCATTGCCAGATGGTGCGACAATAAGTGCAGTTATATTAAGCCTTTATATTCAAAGCCACGTTGTTTCTGGCGGAGATTTTGATATTGTTATCCAGAATGGGCAGCCAACATATCCTCATGATACATTGGTTGCAGGAGATTTTTTATATTCTCACTATTCAGGTGATGGAGGTAGTATTAACAGTGCACCTCTTGTAAATGCTGCATATAATGATATTACATTAAATGCCACAGGAAGAGGATGGATTAGTAAGACTGGGACTACAAAACTTTGTTTGCGAAGCAGTAAAGATATAAATGGAAATGACATTGCTGAAGGGACGGGTTCGGTGGTTGGTATTTATGCATTAGAACAAGGTTCAGCATATCGAGCTAAATTAGTTATAACTTATTCCGTCTCAGCACCCACAGTAACTACTCAAGCGGTATCGGCTATCGATGAGATAACCGCCACTGGTAATGGTAATATAACAGATTTGGGTGGAGATACTGTTACTAAAAGAGGAATTTGTTGGAATACCACAGGTAGCCCAACAGTAGCGGATAGTAAATCAGAGGAAGAAGGCTCTTTTGGAACTGGTGCATTTACCAGACCAATGACTGGGCTTGCAAGGGGAGATAGGTACTATGTTAAGGCGTATGCCTATAATTCGGGTGGTTATGGTTATGGTTCAGAGGTAAATTTTTATACTTACCCTGCAGTAACCACTTATGCTCCGACTGATATTCAACGGGCAGACCCGACAACGGTGACTGCTAATGGGTTAATTGAGCTTGATGTAGTAGAAAATATAACCACACGAGGCTTTAAATTTGGCTTGACTGAAACAGATACTTGGAGCGAATACGAAAATGGCGGTGGTACTTATAGCGAAGGGGCATTTTCCTTAACAATAGATACTAATATAGTTACCGACACTACTTATTTTATTCGTGCCTATGCAGTAGGAGCTTGGGGAACGAAATATGGCTCATATGTGGAATTTAAGACAGCATACCCTTACGGGGCTAATAAGGTAGAAATAAAATCTGAAGCGACTGCAAGTAGTGGTGACATAGCCGCAGTGGGTGGCAAGCGGAGCTTAACTATTGAGAATCATTTAATACAGAATCAGACTTTAGCGGATATAATATCGGCTGGATATTTGGCTGACTATAAAGACCAAAAAACAAAGTTGATAGTAACCAGACCAACACCTGCCCCGTATGAGATAGGCGATACAATCACGAGAGGGTCGTTACTATTTTATTATGCTGCAGTCTCGGCTTTAATAAGCTATGCACCTGCAGCCACTGCCGAACATAATTATGGTTTGGCGGATAGAGATATACTTATAAGGAAACTGAATATCAGCTTTAGTGCTGGCAATTATGTGAGTGTGATAGAGTTAGAAAGTAGTTAAAAAGGAGATGATTTTATGGCAAGGTATAAATATACGCAAGAATCAGGAACTGATTTTAAGGTCAATACCAGTGACAAAGCAGATGCAATGGAGACAGAAAACGAAAAACGGCAAATTTTGGATGATCTTGGAGAACTTTTAAATCACAGCAAATTTGACGACAGTTATCCTAAAGACGCTTCTGCAGGTGGTACTCTCCAAATTCCAGCAAGCCTTGTAGAAGTTTCTGAAATATCCACAGCTACCTATGATGATGTGCAGGACTGGATAAACAATACCCAATCTGGCGGCAGAATATCAGGCGGAGTAATTGCTGATGATTCTTCAGGTGGTATTACCATATCATCAGGGACTGGATTCATTAAAACAACTACTGGCGATATCGGATTGATTAAGTCTTTTGATTGGTCTGCAGGTTCATTGGTGAGTACGGGATTGACCGACGCTTCTGCTAATTATATTTATATGGATTATAATGCAGGTACTCCACAAATATTAGCTACGGCAGATAGAACCAGTATTAGGTCTCAAGACCAATTCGACTTGGGTAGAATTTATAAAAGTAGTGGAGATTTGCATATTTTAAATTCGGGAATCAATTTGTACAATGCCGTTCGTAGGATGCATGAAGTAAAAATTGCGATTGGAGGATTTCAAAGGGCTTCAGGGGGAGTGATAACAGAATCTGCAACTACCGAAAGGGCATTAGATTCCACAATAGGCGAATTTTATTTAGGTGATGACCCCATAACCACTACAGCTCAAGACACCTCGACGGGTGGCAGTGATTATTTTACCTATCATTATTATATTAATTCAACCTGGACATCCGCAACTGGGCAAACGGCAATCAACAATACTCAATACAATGATATATCATCTACGGGATTGGAAACCTTGACAGCCAATCGATATGGCGTGCATTGGGGATATATACATTTTGATTCTGATTTGCATATAATCTATGGGCAGGGTGACTACACTTTAGCACAGGCAGAGGAGGCAATAATTCCAAGCAGCCTACCTTCTATAGTGGAAGATTTCGGCATATTGGCGGCAAAAATAATAATCCAAAAGAGTTCTACTGGCTTTAAGTCGATTGTTACCGCCTACGAGACATTATTCCCAGTCAGCAGCCCTTCAGAGCATAACGATTTGGGGGCATTAGATACTGGCAACTACCAGCACTTAACCCAAGCAGAGCATGACGAAATAACCCAGTGGGCAGGTGCAGTAACTTTATCGACTGGCGGAGCTATCAATCTGGTCACATTTTCAACAGGCGGGACGGTTAATATACCGAGTGGGCAAGAATATCAGATCAATGGCAGTGAGGTCAAATTAGATGACTGGGCTACACCCGATAATAACACCGATTTAAATGCTACTACTGGACATCATGGTCTATTACCAATCGGGGATGCCGATGCTACCCATTATTTAGATGGTAATCTTAGTTGGGTTTCAACTACTGGAATAGTTCTTGACAGCTTGGCTACTCCAACTACCGGTACAGCCTTAAATGCAACTACAGGTGTTCACGGCTTATTATTGGCACTCGACGGTAATACTTCTAATTACTTACGAGGTGATGGTAGCTGGCAGACTCCACCTGGTGCAGGAGATGTATTTTTAAGTGGTGCATTTACAGCAGGAACATTAGTTGAGATATCTACAACTGGCGGAGTTATTAAGGCATCACCATTTTTAGTAACTACAGGTGATGTAATGGACTTTGGGGCACATTCAGCAGGGTTTACCGAACAGGCGGTAGCGACCACGACAGGAACGGTGGCTATTGACTGGAACGATGGTAACAAGGCACTATACACCAGAAGCACGGGCACGGCAGGCGGGGCGGCAACATTTACCTTTACTGCTCCAGTCAAGTCAATGAACTTATGGCTGATAGTTAGGGGAAGTACTCTCGGCTGTACAGGTGCGGTAACCTTACCAACAGTCTACTGGGGAAATGCAACCTATCCAACTTTCTCAACTGGAGTAAGTGCTATTGATGGAGTTGCTTTATATTATTCGACAGGGCTGACAAGTTATTTAGGAATTGGCTCGGCTAATTTTAGTACAGTATAAAGGAGATATATTATGTCTATGAGATATGACGGAACTGATTATTGGTGTCAGGCTACAGAATGGGAAGCATAAGAAAGGAGATAAATTATGGCAACTTATACATCACAATATCCGCCAGCACATAACGACACTTATGTCAAGGCAACTACAAACGCTACTAATAATGATCCCTGGTATGCTACTGACCCTACAAAATCATTGACAGGATCGGTTACTGCTAACGGGTGGTCATCTTATCACATTGCTGGTGCTGATACAGACCAGCGCTTCCACATTGATTTAGGAAGTGCAAAAACGATAAAAAGGATATATTATGAGAATGGTCATCATAGTGGGGGCTACACAAACAGAGGTGCTCAAAACTTTACTTTCTGGGGAAGCAACACAGCGGGCTCTTTTACTGAACTTACTTATGGAACAGATACGGGGTGGACACAAATTACACCTGCTCAGTCTACATTTGATATCCACGTTTCAGCAGATGAAGCTGACCCAAAATATATAACTGTAACCAATTCTACAGCATATAGATATTACGCCTTCAAATTTGCTGATAATTATGGTGATACGGATTATATACAAATCAGAAGGATAGAATTGCAGACAGAAGATGAAATAGAAGAAGTTAACAGCATTTTCTTTGGAGCAAATTTCTAATGGATAAATTATTACATTTTACTGCAGGTATGGTTATATTTTGGGTAGCCAGTTATTTTATGGCTTGCCCGATAATTCCTGTAATTGTGATAGGAATGTTGAAGGAAGTATATGATGAAGTGATTAAGCATAGTTATGCAGATGTATGGGATATTGTAGTTACCGTTGCGGGTGGACTGGTTATGTGGCTAATTATATTTATAGATTTGGTGGTGGTTTAGGTGTGTTTTAAAAAACCTAATAAGTGGAAGTTATTTTTAGCGACTACTAAATATCTAAACGTAGTTAAAGAGTTAGATACGGTAGAGAAATTATACTTATATACTCGGTGGTTTAATTTCATTGCCGATATCAAGGATATGTGGAAAACCCCTATTGAGCTTTTAAATGATAAATTTGGAGATTGTGAGGACTTTGCCCGGTGGTATGTAGACATTTTAGTGAGGGTAATTGGTATCAATGGGGCAAGATTCGTTCAAATATACGGCTATAATAAGAAGAAAGAATACACTGGACACGTTATATGTATTTTTCCTTATCAAGGCAAGTTGGCTGTATTCACCAACAACGTAGCAATAAGAACAGGATATAAAGATTTTGTTGAGATTGGGAAAACCTTTTTTTCTAATGGGTTGAAGCGTATGATAGTGAGGGATTGGCAGGGTAAAGTAGTGGAGAAAAAATATAAATTGATAGGGGTATATTAGGCGAAAGGAGATGATGTTATTGCAAAAGTCGAATAAAGAAAGATTGGCCACAATAGAAGGAGCAATTGTCAATATAGACAAAAATGTTGATGAAATTAAAGTTGATAATAGAGAGCAGTGGAAGCAGATTAACAAAAATGCTCAAAATATATCGGGTATGAAGGCAGTTAGTGGTTTTATATCAGGGCTTGTTTCGCTGGTTATTGCCGGGGTGATAACTTATTTTGGGGCTAAACACCAATGAATATTAATGACTTTATTAATAAATATCATTTAATACGAAGGATACTCGTTTTTGCAATATTATATTGTTTCCTTAAAGTTACCCTGAATATCTTTAGTGGCAGTATCGAATTAGATACATTCTTGACGGCTGTATACGGTATATTTGCTGGACTGGTTACACTGATAATTAAGTTTTATTTGCAGTCTAAAAATGATGAAGCGGAGGGTGATTAAATGAGCATTTACTTTGGTCGAAATTTCCGTTTTTCAGAAATTGCTTGCCCAGACTGCGGGAAAATTAAGCCACTTGACCCTAAATTAATCTATCTATTACAATCATTAAGGGAGAAGATAGGAAAACCCATTTATATAACATCTGGCTTGCGGTGTAGAAAATATAATAAGAAAATTGGGGGGTATATTTACAGTCCGCACCTAAAAGGCAAGGCTGTGGATTGTAGAGGAAAACATATAAGTCTAATTGACTTTGCGAGAGTAGCAAGGGATATTGGATTTTCGAGGGTTGGTATTTATAAATCATTTATTCATATAGATACTGTTAGACCATATAGAAATTCAAGCTGGGTTCGGGATAAAGTGGGGAAATACCATTACTTCAAAACTTTGGAGGATTCAATTACATTTGCAAAAACCATTCAATTATAATAAAATATATAGGGGAATATAAAGATGAAAATGACTGATGAAAGATATTGGGAATGCCCGAATTGTGGATTTGCTATATCTTTTACTCTTAAGGGGGACATATATACCAGTTTTTGTTCTTTTTGTAGGGACAGATTGGAGATAACCAAAGAAGAATACGAGAACGAGGAGAATGATGGCCTCGAAAGATACTTTGAATTTGAGTAATTAAGGAGGAGGAATGATGTTAAGCATAAAATGCCCAGAATGTAAAGGTACAGATTGGATTTATAGTGGGTATGCGAAACCAAAAAAGGGGGAAACTACAAAAGCACAGCAATTTTACTGTAAAGACTGCCAAACCACTTTTACCGATAAAAAGATTTTAGACCAATTTCCCGATGTAGATATCGAATTATTAAGAGAAAATATTAGGCTTGCCAAAAAGACACAGCGGTTTGCTGACTCCAACCGGATAGAACGAAAAGCCTTCCGGGAATATGCAAGAATAGATAATGCTGTAGCTGAATATAATCAGGAATTAATTAAGATATTGGACCGATATAACCTTGCTAAATTTACCCTGAAGCACAAGAATTATCAGAATGAAGCGGCGGGGATATTCCATTTAACTGACCCACATTTTAACGAACTGGTCAATCTGGCTATTAATAAATATGATTTTAGTATAGCCTCAAAGCGGTGCAAATTATTCATCGAGGAAGCGAGGGAATATTTTAAGCTAAAGAATGTTAAGAATGTTCTATTTGCTATGACAGGCGACTTACTTAATTCTGATAGGCGGTTAGACGAGTTGCTGGCACAGTCAACCAATAGAAGCAAGGCTACTTTTATAGCTGTTCGGATAATCGAATTAATGTTACTTGATCTTAATAAAGATTTTAACCTAACAGTGGCAAATGTAACGGGTAATGAAAGCAGAGTAGCTAAAGATATAGCTTGGAATGATATCGTAGCAACGGATAATTTCGACTTCACGATATTTAATATGTTAAATTATCTATTCAGGGGAAGCAAGGGGATAAAATTTTTAGCCAATGAAGATCCGATGGAGCAGATTGTAAAAGTAGGCAATAAGAATATCCTGCTTATTCATGGACACCAAATTAAAGGGAAAACTGAAAAGGCTATACAGGGGATAAAGGGCAAGTATGTGGCTAAAGGGGTAATGGTGCATTTTATAATATCCGGACATTTACATTCTGCACGATTAGGTGATGTATATGCAAGGGGTAGCAGTGTTGTAGGGGCTAACGAATATAGTGAAAGAGGACTACAGTTAACCAGCAGGGCAAGCCAGAATATACATATCGTTTATAGCTCGAATAGGATAGACAGCGTCAAGATAGATTTACAGCATACGGAGCATATTGAGGGCTATAATATCGAAACAGAAATCGAGGCCTATAATGCAAAGAGTAGCGATAAAATTAGAAAGAAACGGACAGTCTTTGAAGTAGTTATATAAAGATGATATAATAGGTTTGAAGGAGGTAATTAAATGCCTAAATTAGGTAGCGGTGGCACGAAAAAAATTGGCCGGAATAAAATAAAGTGTGCTAAATATGCACAGGATGATCGTAGAGAGAAAAACAAGGTTCACAAGTGGAAAAAGATAATCAAGAATCTATTGCCCAATAATCCTACCAGAAAAGATTTGGAGGCAAAAATAAAGTCTATTGAATCAAAAATGGGGGTGTAATATTTGACAGATAGAGCGTCAACTATGTTGGCAGTCCTTTCTGGACGTGGGTAACTCCCACCACCTCCACCATATTGCAGGGAATACCTTCGGTAGGGTAGCTGGTCTCATAAGCCAGGCTTAGCGGGTCCGACTCCCGTCCCTGCTACCATATACACTAACCATGCCTCTCAACGATGCACAAATCTGGCGTTAGTGGTATAGGAGTTGCTATATAGCGGATTTACGTTAAATCGTGAGTCTTTGTGTGCTGTATGGTTGGGTAGACCGACTATAGCGGTCAAGCACTTGGGTGGGTAGGAGTGCAAAATTGACCAATGCGACATTGACCTAAAAAAGTGTTTTAGTCAATAAAGTGGAATAACGAAATCTATATTATCATTTGAGCCGTTAAAGTAGAATAAGCTCTGGCTGTACTCTGGCCGTAGCTCTGGCTGTTATAGCGACACAAACCTACGGCAATAAACCAAATTGCCGTAGGTTTGTAGTGAATAATTAGACTTATAAAGATGAGGTCACGATTTGCAACCTCAAGTTGTGACGATTTAACATAATATAAGTGTGAGGGCTTATATTAAAGGGTTATAAGTCACAGGGCTTATATTGGGATGTTACACATTATCTAAACCAGATGTAACAATTTGTTACACATTATGCAAACCTAACCTTACGTTTTATCACACATTTTGCAAGGTAAGATTCACAAAGACACGGCAATTAGTGTTCACGACGTAGTTATGGTTCACTAATAAACATACATTTAGCATAATAGTAGCGTGAAAGTGAATATAAGAACAAATAATATACATTCTTGTTAACTATTTGGCTAATATAATCATAAGGATAATATTTTAGGAGGACTCTATGACCTACGAGGAAATATGCGATAAGCTGGAGAACGGCACGCCAGAGGAGAAGAATGAGGCTGAGTTGGAATTGCTGGGCAAGTTAGATTATTATAATGGCGACTAATATATAATACCCATCAGCTAATATAATAGTTTCAGTAGTTGCTGATTGTGGCATATAGACTGAAAGTATGTTTTATAGCATGTTGGGGAAATCAACCCTGCATATTCAACTATCTATGTTAAGAATATGGGGTGACAGCCCATAAATACTACAATCGTAGTAGGTTTAGAGTACAGTCTAAAAAAGTCACAACTATTGGCGATTGGGTTGGCATTAAGTTGGCGTAAAGTTGGCAATTGAGCATACCGGAATTACCGGTCAGTTGAGCATACGAGGATTGCTCGGTAGTTCATGATTGGCTTCACAATTATATACATGATGATAGACAATAGTGTCAATGATGGTGCATAAAAACAAGAAATGAAAGGAGGTGAGAAAGATGACAAAGATATTAGAATTAATTGGAGTAGTAGGAGGTTTAATACCTGTAATATTGTCTTTAATCAAGGAATTTGAGACCCCTGGCTTTGGTGCTGAGAAGAAAAAGGTAGTTTTAGACGCTATCGAATTGCTTTATGATCAACTGGGAATAACTGCTATTGCAAAAGATAAACTTTTAGGTATTGCTGGTAGCTTTATTGATATAGCCGTAGCGTTCTTCAATGTAGTTGGCTGGTTTAAAAAGTCAAACCCTACGCCTTGAATTAATACCATATTTATGATATAATATTTGTATGGATAAAAAAATATATTATATTAAAAAGAGAAGTATGATATTAAATAAAAGTAAGAAATGGGCTAAAGAAAATCCCGAGAAAAGGAAAGAACAAACAAGGAGGTACCGGAAAAAATATCCTGAAAAAGAAAAAGCTCGCCAGGCAAAATATCGTATTAATAACCTCGAAAAGATTAATGAATATAGCAAATCATATTATGGAAAAAATAAAATAAAAATAAAAGAAAAAGCTAAAAAATGGCGTAAAGATAACCCTGAAAAAGTTAGAGAATATTTTAATCAATGGGAGAAGAATAGGAGGAAAACCGTTCCTAAATATAGTTTGAATAAAAAAATGAGTAGAATGATAAAATTATCTTTACAAAATAATAAAAATGGTAGACACTGGGAAGATTTAGTAGGTTATAAATTAGAGGATTTAATTAAAAGGTTAGGGGAAACAATACCAGAAGGTTATGCCTGGCGAGACTTTTTAGAAGGGAAATTACATATAGACCACATTATACCTAAATCAGTATTTAATTATACAAAACCAGAACATCTCGATTTTAAAAATTGTTGGGCTTTAAATAACTTGCAATTATTACCAGCCAAAGAAAACAGAATCAAATCCAGTAAATTAACCAAACCTTTCCAACCAGCATTAAAAATCTAATTTATTATTTTTGGGGGCGTATGAATAATATATCAAAAATATTTAATCTAATCCGGGCTGTATTTAGCCTTATCTTTCCTTTAATTAATCAATTCGAGACTCCAGGATGTGGTAAAGATAAGAAAAAAGCAATATTAAATATAGTTGCAATATTTTGTGATAAATTGGGGCAGGAAAATTTAACTATATCTAAGGAAAAAATATTAAATATTGCTGGAGAATTTATAGATATTGTTGTAGGTTTTTATAATATAGTAGGTTGGGTTAAATATGATTCACCTTATAGACAATTTTTAGGTGACTCATTATTAGAGAAAAAAACTATCCCTATTTGGGAAAAATTATTTAAAGGATGGGGAATATACAATCAGGACTTTCACGAGAAATTTAGGGAGCAAATTCATAGCGGAAGGTATAAAGTTTATATAGATTTAGTAGAGGGGTATATAATAGAAAAGATAGAGTCAGTTAATAGAAAAAAGATAGATGGGTTGATGAAGGAAAAATTTCCTCGACCAGAATTTAAGATAGAAGATAATAGATGATCCTCCCCGGCCGGCCTGGGGCCAAAATCAGGCTTTCATTTTTCCCTCCTTACTGCCCGGAATGCAAGTGTCCGGGCAGTTTTTTTATTTGCTGCTAAAAATATCCCTCATATCCTGATTTGGCTACACATTTGCTAAAATGCTCGTTAATCACCCCATAAATGAATAACTTCATACCAAGATAATTCTTGCCTCAATTTGACCCCTTTTTGTGCGATTTAGAGGGGTATGGTCTACAATCGTTATATAGCAAAGGTTACAGAGCATTAATATAATTATTTCAAATTATTTGCATTTATTTTCGATTTGGGGGTTGACAACCTGTTTTTTGTCCTATATAATGTGTGTGTAGACTAAAATATAAAAGGAGGTAAGCGATGAAAGAAAAGAAAGAACAGCCAATATGCCCAAAGTGTAATTGCAAAAATATAATGGCAAGAATAAAGACTGGTGAATTATGGTGTAGGCGGTGCGGCTATATTGGGAAGAAAGAAGAATTCTTTAAAAAAGGAGGGTAAAATAAAATGAAAATTTATTGCCGTAAATGTAGTAAAGAAATCATTGTAGATAGACAAAATTTTAAACATATGGGTAAATATACATATTCTTATACAGATGGGTATGTTTATGAAGCATATGAACATATTAACTGCAATGCTCCATTATTACCCAAACCGAAAAGTTTTAAAGGTTTATGTAAAGAATTAAACAAAGTTATTGAATAAAGGGGTTTAATATGAATACAAAGGAAATGATAGAGAAATTAAATAATGGAAGTAACGTTTTTAATACAGACAGCATATTTGGTATAAATATATTGGAACTTATTGACCTACTCAAGCGTGGCGGAAAGTATGAGGCGATGTGGGAGAAATTATGCGATAGAAACGTTGATGATTCAGATGAATATGTTTATAGCTGGACAGAAGAATTATTTGAATTAATGGTAAATATACAGCAAAAATACTTCCCGAAGGAGGCAAAATAGTATGAAACGTCGCTGGACTGATAAAGAGATAGAGTATTTTAGAAAGTCTACAAAGCGAACCGAAGACACTAATGAATGGTCATGGTGGGCATTATTCGGGGCGGTGGTGGTAATGGAGGTGATATTTCTACTGAAAATTATGGAAGTAATTTAAGGGGGAAAATATTAAGTAAAGGAGGATGAAATGACAAATTTTAAAAAAGAGGCAGTTAGAACACTATCAAATTTGTTAGGTTCTGTAAATAATTTGATAACGGCAATAATGGATGAAGAAGAAGACGGTATTAAATATTGGAATGATAGTATAAAAACCTGGAAAAACTTGACAGATAAACATATAGCAAGGGTTTTAAAAGAAATGGAAAAGGAAGAAGAAAATATATTAAAGGAGGAAAAATAATATGCCAAAGGCAGTATGCGAAAGTTGCAAAAAGGTGTGGTACGGCTGGGCTTTACTGCAACCAGAACATAGAATTTGCACCTGTGGATATCGGTTAATTTTAGTAGAAGAAAGTAAGTAAATAAAATATAAGGGGAGGAAAAGTAAAACAAATGAAAATCGAAATCGTTTTAAATTCAATGGGGGGTTCAGGTTGGTATGATTTGATAGTTAAGGATAACGATATTTCAGAAGATGTTATTTTAAAAATGTCAAAAGGGCAACCTTATAACAATGCAAGATTGGAAGCTGAAAGATTAGCAACCACATTGAATTGTGACTTATACGAGAATGATGAATTAATTAGAAAAAGCTTACAAAAAGCATAAATATTATTTAAGGAGGAAAAGTAAATGACTAAAACTCTGTACTTTAATGAAGATAAAGACTATAAGAAACTTTTGCAAGAATATTATATTCATCCAGGGGATTATCAAGTTGGTAGTGGTTACAGTAAAGATTGGTTATATGGTTATGTAGCGTGTTTATATGGAAGTATGATAATTGACGATAAAAAACGGCTCGAATTAAATAATTTTATAAAAAATTTAAAGGGAGGAAAAGAAAATGGCAATGATTGAGATAGAGTATAAATGTGATAAATGTAGGGAAGAAATTACCGTAAGTGTAGATGATTATTATCTAAACGATATACCTAGATGTCCGGAATGTGGATTGCCTATGCATGAGGGCTTTAGAACACAACCAGACCCTTGCGAAGTAGAACAAGACCAGAACGAACGTGATAGAAGATACTAATAAAAAGTAAATTAACCAAGGAGGTTAAAAAAATGAATTTAGAAAAAAGTGGTAAAAGAGTCAAGGCACATATTAGATATTTAAACGAAAGTGGGAAACGAGTTCCCGGAGTAACTACATTTATCGGTATTTTAAGCAAGCCAGCATTAGTTCCTTGGGCTAACAATTTAGGGTTAGAAGGGATAAATGTAAAGGACTATGTAAATGATAAAGGTGATATTGGCACATTAGCCCATGCGATGATATTTTCACATCTAAAGAAAGAGGAACCTGATTTATCTTTCTATTCACAAAGGCAGATTGATTTAGCTGAAAATAGTTTTTTGAAATATTTAGAGTGGGAAAAGAAACATACCTTAAAACCGATTCTAT
>SDBT01006112.1_pt1 | contig 20077 bp, 16 predicted proteins | sample 2277101 | NCBI WGS metagenome assembly SDBT01 (sample SAMN10404973, study PRJNA504765) | marine sediment metagenome | isolation source: marine sediment core GS10_PC15, 103 cmbsf | place: Arctic Ocean: Southern Knipovich Ridge | collected 2010 | reverse complement strand
GTGGCAGCAATCTCGGCGCCACCTATCTCAGGTCGGAGAAGGGGTTTTACATCGACAAGGCGTTCCAGGACACACGCGCGGGCCTGGCCTGGCGAATGAATGCCCCCCCTTCGCCGACGGTGCTGGCGAAGATGTCACTGGGTGACGAACACTTCGGCGGCACGCTGAGCAAGGTAATGGGCGACGACGGCAAGTACCACTTTCGTTTTGTCGTTGGCCAACCGCATTGCTCAGTTGTCGAGCTGCACGGCCTGGAGAAGGTGCGGAAGCTGCGCGGCCGTTCCGTAACCGTTACTGCCGAACACCTGAAGCAGGCGGAAGAGCTGCGACAACTCCGCGCCTTGAAGACGCTCCAGCGCAAGGAATACAGCATCAAGCGCATGGCCAACGTCGTCATTGACGGCAAGGCCAATGAGTGGCCCAAGGAACGGATCGATGGCTTTGCCCTTGCTTATGACGATCAGAATCTCTATGTCCTGTTCTCCGGCAAGGATGACCGGGCGCCGTTCAAAAACGCCACGACCGACAATTTCCTGGAGGCGTTCAAGAAGGGCGACGTCGTTGACGTGAAGCTCGAGACCAGAGCCGGCAACAACGCCAAACGTACTGCTGGAGCGGCCGGAGACATTCGCTTGAGCTTCGCGGAAGTCCAGGGCAGACCCGCCGCAATCCTATACGACTTCGTTGTCCCGGGCACGCCGCGGCACGCCAGGCTCTCGTTCTCATCGCCCTGGCGAACGGTCTACATCGACCGTGTCACGATCCTGCCGGACGTGAAGATCGCCGTCACCCGCGGTCACAACAACTTCACGCTCGAGGCATCGGTGCCGCTGAACTCGATTCATCTCGATCCGAGGAAGACACCGATTGTCCGCGGAGATGTTGGCCGGGTCCTCTCTGACCAAACCGGCACCCGGAGCGTCGACCGCATCTACTGGAGCAATAAAAACACCAAGATAATGGCCGATGTCCCCTCTGAAGCCAGGATTCAACCCAGCCTCTGGGGCAAGCTGCGGTTCGAGTAATCAGCACCCCTGGAACACGCGATGGTGCGGGTGAGGTAGATCAAGCAATTGAAAGCAGCCAAAACCACAGGAAAGGATGCATGAACGAGCTCATCTTTGACCTCGATAAGGAGACCTCCCGCGTTAACTCGGTGAAACTGTACGGCGAGGAGTTGCTGAACCCAACGCCCGGCGGACAACGGGACCTGCTGGTCAACGGCCTGCCGCTTAAGACCCGGCCCCATAACGATCCAGTGCGCGGCGACGGCGCCGAGTCCGGCAACCGATTGAAGGGCGAGCATTTTGTGGACCATTTCTCCGGCTGGGGGCTGGTCGTCAATCGACAGATCGGCGCACGCAACGGGCTGCAATTCAACTGCACCGGTATCAACTATCTGATCCGTCGGGAACTGGCGGACATGACCGATCTGCCCTGCCCCGGCCCCGGCGGCCCGGTCAATGAGGCGCCGCTGTACGTGGACAGTTTCGGCCTGCTCAACTGGGACTGGCGATTCTGGGGCGACAAGACCCGGATGATCTTCCCGTCATCCCACACCCAGGGACCCAGTGACGAATTCGGCCATGTCGGGTATGAGCACGATACCCCCGCACGCTGCAAGCAGTTTATGAAGAACGTCTATCGCCGTACCTACCCCGGCACGATAGTGATCCACGGCGGGCTCTTCTACAACCAGGAGACCGGGCACTGGATCGCCATCACCTGCCGCCGCGTCCACGTGGGCTACCAGCTCAATATCGAAGATGCCGGCGATGGCGTGGGCTATGACTTCCTGCTGCACGCGCCCTTCAATATCGGCGATTCTCTGCGCCTGCCGGAGATCAAGATCTACCACGGCAAGAGCCGTGAGGAGATGATGCGCTGGCTCGGCTGGTACGTGACCTTCTACTACGAGGAAGCGCCGGCATGGGTATACAAGAAACTCTGGCGCGGCGGCCTGGCCTGGAACAACCAGCCGACCTGGACCCAGCAGGCGGACTACTGGGAAGCCGAACTGGACCAAGGGCTTTACAGCGCGATCAGCTATTCGTTGGTCACCAACCGCCCCGTCCAGTCCGGTACGCTGCCGCTGGGCTATGAACCCGATCCCAACCACGGGACCATCGCCGAATTCAAGGCCATGTGCCATCGCCTGCGCGACCGCGGCGTGCCGCTGTTGATCTGGATGTCCCACAGCGGGCTCTGTCCCGGCGCCCATGAGGTGGATGACGACTGGTTCATCCGTGGCATCGATGGCCGCTGGACCGCGGGCTGGGGCTCGGTGGACGGCGGCATGGTCATGTGCAATCCCGGTCATCCCGGCTACATCGAATACACCAAGAAGTGGACCCACTTCTACATCGTCGAATGCGGCTGCAAAGGCATCTTCTTCGACTGCCTGGGCTGGGCGTTTCCGCCCGACTTCAAGCCGCGGGAGTTCATGCGATACCCCGCGGACACCAACCTGATGACCATGAAGTTCCAGACCCAGATCTACAATTACATCAAGGACTGTGATCCGGAAGCCATTATGCTCGGGGAAGGGGCCAGCCTGGACGGGCCGGTCAACATCTTCTCCATTGCCGGCAATCCCATCCGCTCCAGCGACGGCATGGGGCCGCGGGACTTCTTCCTCAACCTGAACCGCTACGCTCCCAAGCAGATGATCGTCGATCAGGGCGGCGACAATCTGCCCGCCGCAGGCATGTGCAAGACCAGCCTGACTGAATTCAGCGAGGAGCACAATCGCTTCATGGTCGAGCTGCTGGCGCAGAAGGGCGGACCTGGGGCCTTTACCCATCTGGTCGGCGACATCTCGATCATCGACGATCTTCTGTTCTTCCCGTTGCAGGCCGAAGCGCCACCCAATACCGAATTCTTCCCGGCCCGCGACAATATCAAACTCCCGCCGCCCTGGGACACGGTGACCACGCTCCAGGGCAAGTTCCACGACCACGTGATCCACAAAGACAGCGACGCTCTGTTCTCCGGGCTCACCCCAGGTATCTATGAGATGAAACGATAAGAACACGCCGGCGCGGCGAAAGACTGGATATCCGGTGCCGGTGCCGAGTCAAGTCTGTTTCAATCAGGGACCTTGATATTAGGCGGGGGTGGTGTAGTCTACGTTATGCAGCGAACTGACGAAAAGTGTTAACCTGTTGCCAACCCAAAAATGTGCCAGAATTACGTTGGCAGCACAGGAGAATTGATATGAATACCGAGAACGCAATCAAGTCAGCAGCGGGATTCTTCCTCGTCATCTTGGTCGCTTCGCTCATCTCCGCCATGCTCGGCGGGGGATTTGCCGGACTCATCGCCCTGATATCCCCTGAATTCGTATCCGGGTTGTTTGCAAAGGAAGCCGAGCATGGGGTCATAAGGTATTCCTTTGCCGTGGGAATGATCTGGGGGCTCTTCATCGGAGCCGCCGTCTCCGGCTTCGCTTGTTTCCTTGCCGCAATCATCAAGATCATAAGAATTCATCTGCAATACAAGAAAGACCGAGAGTCCGAGCATTGAATCGACGGTAGCAATCCAGCCAGCAGCGGCACTTGCCAGGCCCGCTTCCTCTCGAGGCCCAGCGTTAGTATTTTCCCCAGCCGGTTCATTCGCCACCTTATTATTTCTCTGCAAGTATATCCGGTGCAGGCAACGAGTCAAGTCTTTTTAATGAAGGTGCTTGATCTTGGGCGCGGGTGGTGTAGGGTTGGGGTGAAAGGGTGGAATGGAGGAGAGTGAGAATGAGCAGGAAAGAGACATTTCGAAGAAGACGCCCAAGGATTAATCTTGTCGCGGCTTTACTGTGCGTGTTGTGGTCTCCCTGGGCTGCCTGGGGACGGAGAGGACCTACGCCAGTCTTGAACCCCGAGGTCTACAGGTCCGCATCCAAGGTCTATTCCCTGGTTGTTGACCCGACTGATCTCTACGGTCGCGGCGGGGCCACATACCGGCTCGAAAAGCAGGGGAAGAAACTGTGGTCCGGGAAGAAACCTTTCACCCTGTATGAGGCCAAGGTTACGGACAAAGGAGTTGTCGTTGGCTATGCCTATTCCCACGGGGAAGAGGGGTCTTCAGAAAAGGGCAGGAAGGCGGGCGCGGGCGACTTCAGTATCGTGCTGATCTCTTCAAAAGGAAACGTGGTCGCAAAGCATACGCAGCCCCGCACCCGGAGCGATTTTTTAGACAGCGACCCCAATCCGCTTGCCGAGGGGATCGTCTTACAGGAGAAAATCGGCCGTTTCATCATCCGTGTCGGTGACCCTGATATCAACCGAGCCGCAGAAAAATGGCGGTCCTTCGACCTGGCCACCGGCAAGCAGCTCGGCGTCATTGAGCCGGTGAAGGGCGTGGAACGCGGCAAGACCCGGATGTTCATTGCCGGCGCCCGGGCGTTGAGAGACGCACCACTGGTCCTCGTCCACTGGTGGAAGCAGGCCGGTGCGGTGTTTACGCTTGCTGATGGGAATGGCAAAACCGTATGGCGTCTTGACCTTGATGGCGACTATGCCCGCCCTGGAGATGAAGACGCCGAGTACCGGATTCGGACTAGGATATGGCAACACGGCGCCATTCTGAATGCAGCGCGGCCTTCGGAATTCGAAGTCCTCTTTGCCAAAGCCGCCCAGCGCGTAACCTTCACTGTGACATTAACCGACAAGAACAAATGGGTGGTCAAGGAAACCGCCCGGCATAAAGACATCCCACCCAAAGAAGGCACACCCGTCCCCGACTTTCCCAAGGGCTCTTTACCGTTTCTTGGCTCCTTTACCCTCCAGAGACGTCAACGGGCCGCCCCGGCCGCCATTCGTGATGTTGCCAGTTTTGAATTTGACGGCCAGGGCAGAATCTGTTTCCTGCGGCGGGACCAGCCCCCTTGCCTGGTTTTGGTCGATCAGAAGGGGAAGGTGATTCGTGAAATCTCGTTGGATGCGATCAAGACACTCAAAGGAATCCAATTGTCGAATGTTACATGGGTGGGGAAACAGCGCTTTCTGTTGGCATCATCAGAGTGGAAGCTCGGCACGAAAGCCACTTGTTGGAAAGCCGATTTCAAAGCCGGGACAGTCGTCCGAATGGCCAAGGTTGACTGTCCGCCCATAAAGGCAGTTGCGGGTCGTCCGGACGGCAGCTTCGCCGCACTCACCGCGGCGCGTCATCGGTATGGCTCGACAGACGGGCTTTATTCCTTCGATTCATCCGGAAAGACTCTATGGAAGATTGTGCAGCATGGCTTGTCGCAGGCGCCAGGAGAACTTTTCAGCCCCGAGGATATTGCCGTTGACCCGAAGGGCAATATCGTTATACTCGATAACAGCCGCAAGGCTGTGCAGTTGTTTGACCGAAAAGGGACTTTTCTGCGAGCGCTGAAGCTGGAAAAGACCTGGAAGCGAAAGCCCAGCTATCCAACAGATATTTCCATCGACCGGAATGGCCGCTACGTCATTTACGATTTCCACGGATCCCCGCCCGTGGTACAAATGAATGCGGATGGCAGTATCAGCAATCAGTTCAGCCCAAGGTATCCCGATGGGCGCTACATATCGACAGAAGACGGGATCAAGCCTGCTCCTGACGGCCGGCTATGGGCGACTGACGGCCGCACGCTGATGCGACTGACGACTAAAGGTGTGGTGGACTTGGTCCTTGGCCATGCCTTGGACTATGAGCAACTGAACGAGCCCGACATGATCTCAGTGGGGCCGAATAGCCGTTGCTACGTCCCGGATCGTCGCACCCGCGCCATACACGTTTTTGACCAGACCGGAAAGTTCATGCATCTATGCAAACCCGGTCCGAAGGACATTGGCAGAAGCTCTGATGTCCGCCATCTCTCAGTAACGGCTGCCGGGGATGTGTATGCGGCGCTTAGGGAACTCAGTCCTCGCTACTTACATTTCTCGGCAAAAGGAAAAAGGCTGGGGTGGAAGAAGCTTTCCTTCGGCCGCCCCCCGTACGGGAAATCGTACTTCCAGCCCGGCACCAAGATGCGATGGCTGGTCGGCTATCACAACGTCCGTCTGGTAGATGGTTCCGGGAAAATCACCCGTACAATTCAGCGGCGGCCGGACGGCAACTGGCTTCACCTCCCCAGAGAGGCAGCCGTTGCTCCCGACGGGGCAATTGCGGTCTCGGCCGGCTGCTTCAGCACAAAAGGATACCGCTATACCCACACGGTTAGCATCTACACCTCCAAGGGAGAACCCGTCCAGACAATTGCCGTGCCGTCATCGTGGTCGCTGTATTCCTGGTTTGCATTCAACGGCAAATACTTGCTTATGAAACCCTCGAGGAAGACCATCTACATTGTGGACACCAAGGGGACCCCGATTCTGAAGTTTACGCCTGCGGAAGAGGGTTCTTTCGGACCATATCTGGCGGCCAACGGACGGGAAATGTGGTTGTTCTCCTTCCGACCCCTGAAGTGCTTTCGCTATCGGATTCCCTAACCAATAACCGCCGACGCCGCTTCTTCTCCAGGCCCAGAGTCAGTATTTTGCCCAGCCGGTTCATTCCTTCACCTTTTCTATCTTGTCGGCTGTAGCCTTGGCGAAAGCGGATTCTCGGCAAGTATATCCGGTGCCGGCGCTGAGTCAAGTCTTTCAATCAGGGAGCTCTTGACATGTCGAATGACGTGTTGATATTGGGCTGGGTTGGGATAGGGTTAGGGTATGCCAGGATTACGTTAGTGCCACAGGCATTCTGAAGGGAAGACGGCCGAAATGAAACGAACGCTTGCAAGGCTGAAGAGCGGCGAACACGTAACGATTATCGCGTTCGGCGATTCGATTACGGAGGAGACCTTTCACACGCGCGGCCGCATGAACTGGGCCGGGCTGCTCAGGGAAGCCATCTTTGAAGAATACGGCCACGGCGTGTGTACGTTGATAAACTCCGGGAAATGCGGTTCAAGCTACGAAGAGGGCTTGACCCGGCTTGACCGCGACGTCTTGCGCTTTGCACCCGACCTGGTGATCTGCGCGTTCGGGATGAACGACGCCACCCGCGGCAAGGAGTACGTGGCCACCTTCAAGGGGCAGGTGCGCGAGTGTGTGTGCCGCATTCGCAAAGCCTGCGGCAGCGAGATCTTGCTTCGCACGCCGAATCCGGTTGTAACGGTCCATGGGCTGCCGTCACCGGCCGCCCAGCCGGCGCCCGGCAAGGTTTGGGAAGATGAAGCCCGCCCATTACAGCTATATGCCGCGGCCCTTGTGGAACTGGCGGAGGAGCTGGCTTGTCCGGTGGTTGATCATTACACCTTGTGGAAGGAGAAAGTATTTCGGGTGAAGCATTCCGTGGCTGATCCCACTGGTCTGTGGCCGCGGATGAGCGATGCCGCCCATCCGGGGTGGCTCGGGCACCTGATCTTCTGCCGCGAACTCGCGCCGTTATTTGGGGTCTCGAAGTATTTTCCCTGGGAAGAGATCGAGCTCTAACCCGCATATTTCATGGACGGACGAACGTCGATATGATACGAAAACGCCTTGGCGGCGGCGTAGGATATGCCGTGGAGCGAATGGGCGAAAAGTGCCTGTGCAAACTGTAGAAAGGTAAGACATGAAATTCATCATTCTTCTTTCCGGCAAAAAAGCGTTCACGACTATTGCGGTCTGCTGGGTGATATGGTTGGCGTCGGCGATGCCGCTCCAGGCGGCGGACGCCCGGCTTTCGGTGCTGGCGCTTGGTCGCCCGAAGCGCTTCAGCATCAACGAAAAGGTGGCCGCCTACCTGAAGCGCAACCGCATCGAGATCGTGGTCAAGCCGTTCACCGAGCCGTTCAGCCAGCAGATGTTGAGCCAGTTTCACTTTGTGCTCATGACGCAGTTCGGCGGCCTGCAAGCGCCCTGGTTTGCGCTCAACGACCATCTCAAAGGCTACTTTGTGATGAAGCAGAATATCGCCGAGATCCACCGTTATGTGGAAGCGGGCGGCGGGCTGCTGTTCATTCCCAATCTGGGCGAAGCGGGAGGCGCTGCGGCCACCCAGGCTTTCGCGCCGCTGCTCGAGCCCTGGGGCATCGAGGTCCTCGCCGCCAATGCGCGCGACGACGCCCGCGCCTGGACGACCTACGCCTGGACCACGAACGTGGCCAAGTCCCCGGTCACCAAGGGCGTGAAACGCCTCTACTACCCCACGCAAATGGGGCGCTGGGACGACCTGTATCCCACCCCGCCCATCCAGCTCCACCATAAGCGGTGGCAGCCCGTGGTCCGGGGGATGCCCGGCAGTGTTACCGCGCTGTGCCTGCGCTACACCAAGTGGTTTCCCCTTGCCGGGGCACAGGACCCGCCCATCCTTGCCGCCGTCGCCACGATTGGCAAGGGCCGCGTGGCACTGCTTGCCATCAACCCCATATACCTGCTGTCCGATCCATACCGGGACAAGAGCAAAACCTGGTTCGGTGAGTTCAATACCGGCGTCATCAACGGCACGGTCATCGAGAAGGGCGATGGCGAGCATCCCAGCGATGGCCGGCAGCTGCTGTTGAACATGTTCAAGTGGGTCGGGCAAGCGGGCGTTAAGGCCGGCCTGGGCGGCTTCACCCCCGAGTCGTACGAGAAACTGCTCAAACCCGACAAACCCAAGGTGCCTGCATGGCTGCTGGGTTGGAACGCGAGCTCGGGCGCACGGCTTTACAAGGTCCTCATCGGCGCCCGCAGCAAGTACAGCGACGGCGCCGGCGCCATTGCGGACTACGCCGCCGCGGCGCGCCAGGCAGGTTACTCGATCCTGGTGATGACTGAAACGTTCGAGCATTTCGACCGCGCCAATTGGGCGCAATTTCGCGAAGACTGCCGGGCGGCAAGCACGGACGAACTTGTGGTCATCGCGGGTCTGGATCTGGCCGACGAATATGGCGCGCGGTATCTGCTCTTCGGGCAGTCGGCCTTTCCACAAAAGTTCATGCTCATGCCCGACGGCAAAGCCATCAAGCAGACCCCGTACATGATGCTGGGGCTGACTCCGTCCACGTCGGTTCTTGCCCGGCCCGGCAGCAGCCCGCTGCCGCAGGAGATTTACAAATTCTTCTCGGCAATCGCGGTCTATACCTACCGCGACGGCAAACTGGTAGATAACGGCATCCCGGCCTACCAGTGGCATATCCACAATCGCGGCGATCCTTTCCCGTTAGCCGTGCATGAGGTCTATTCGCCGGAGGGTGTGGCAGCCGCGGGCAAGGGCCATCAACTGTTCATCCCGGCCGATACCCCCCGCAATGCCGCCTGGTATCTGCGCCACGGGCACCAGCACTACTGGGAGGTGCCGTCCCGGTTCCTGGTCACCAGCGGCCCAATCATTCGCGAGCTCACCAGCACCACGTTTACGGTTCAGAATAACGTGCCGAATCTTGTCGACCCGAAGTTTGTGGTCGAAGCAGACGTGCCGATCACCGATATTCGCTACTATGTGAACCATAACCTGCTTCGGCGATGGACCCCGAACGCCACGAAGTTCACCGGGCAGGTTGCTTTGACGCATTCGCAGCGCACCTGGGGATTCCTGATGATAACTGATGCGAAAGGACGGACCTGCATCTCACCCCCCTTGAAGGGGGGAAAGGGACACGGCTACGACTGGCGGTGTTCGGACCACCAGAACTGGTTCGGCGGCGCGATCAATTACACCGGTACGAGGCTCCCGGGGGGAGTCAATATCGTCGTGCCCGCGTTCGGAACGGATGAAGCCAAGGGGTTCTGGCCGTACGGCGGCGGGCCCCGGCGCGGCGAGAACATGGCGCCGCTGATTTCGTTTCCATACAACAGCCCGGCGGTGACGATCACCGACGCGACGATTGACCAACGTTACTGGAAAGCGCTGTGGGAAGAGGTGGCGTACGACGCCAAGCCGTCGCAGGGACTGGTGCGCAGCCGGATATACCAGGGGCGGGTGCGCTACCACGACTTTCACTACGAAAGCTTCTACGCTTTCACGAGACGCCAGACACGCCCGTTGATGCTCATAGACATTTCCCTGCGTCTGCGCCGTCCGGTTATCCCGACCGGCGAGGTGTTTCCGGTTATCGCCCGGGCCGGGCACAACCCCGTCTGCATGATACCGGGGACCGGTGGTCCGCCGGCGGGCGCCAAGCTGACGCAGGGAATCCTCGATCTGCCGGTGGGAGCGTGCGTTGGCTCGATCATTGTCCTCACCCCAGGGCTGCGCGTTGACGCTCGTGGCAACCTTGGTTTCGCGCCGCCGAAGTGGAATAACGGCGCGTTGCCCGTTGATACCGCCTGGAGGGCCGGTTATGTGGCCATAGACCCGAAGAAACACTCGCTCGACGAAATGCGGCGCGTGATGGGCGTGGCCGGCAATACACCCTATGCGCTGCAACTGGCGCGGGGAACGCTCGAGGGCTTCGCATACGTTGCCCGGTTGAAAGCCAAGAACTTCGGCGTCGCCGGCACGGTCAAGCCCTATGCGAAGATGCCTTACGCCCTGCCGTTGCGCATCGAAGGAATCAACTGGAACTGGCCGGCGGCCGTGTGGCAGCCCGGACTCAAGACCAGCATCGTGGCGTTCGGCGTCTTCGAGCAGAACGGCTGGGCACGGCTGGACGTCACGCACGGCGGGCCTTTCTACGCCGGCAACGTCGTTCTGGCCGACGATCCGAGGCTGCGCATCAGCCTGATGAAATGGGACGCCAAGACCATTGCTATCGAAGTCAACAACCCGACCGATGCGAAGCTGACAACGGTGGTGCGTACCCCGAGCGAGATCACCGACCGATTCGCGCTCCGGGAGACCATCGAAGTCCCGGCCGGGACTTCCCTGCGTCTGCGCTTTCCGGGGAAGGACTGATAGACCGGCACAATGCGGAAACGCAACCCGGCTCCGGTCAATTCTTTCTTTGAATCCAGTTCGACAATCCGGACTCCGAAAGTATATTGCGTAGCCGTAGGGTGCTTCCCACCCGGCAAACAGAGATTTTGGGTAGAATAATAAGTTAGGTATCATGACTGAATGAAGAAATTGTTCACAGCTTGCATTGTCTTGGCCTTTGTCCTGGTCCTTCTACCAGGTCTATACTGGGCGCTCATGCCGATGCTGGCCCCACCACAGGGGATTCACAATGCCGATTGGAGTTCAGCCGACCTGATTCTCGACCGATGTGCGTTCTGTGTTGTCAACCCGAAGAAACTCGATGTGCCCGAGGACGAGGTGTATTTCAAGTGGGTCTTTTCGGAGATCAAGGCAAGAGGGCTAATTGTCATCGTCCCGTGGTCATTGGTCCTCGGAATCACCATTTGGCTGACACGAAAGAAGAGAACAGCGAATAACGAACTGGAGAGTACTGTCGCGTAGCCGCGCCTGAGGAGTGACGTTTGCAGGAGAAGAATGATGAAATGGTATCTATCTCTATGCTTGGTCTTGATGGTGGGATGCAATGGAAAAGTGGAACAGGAACAAACGATCCGTGCCAACACAGAGCCTGGAACCGTGAGTACCGGGGCGCCTGTTACGCTTGAAGCACGCATTGTCGAGGTTCATGCTTGCAGGAAGTACTGCTACTATGACATCAAGGTGATCAAGGTCATCAAGAACTCAATAGAAGTGAAGTTGGATTCTCGCGTCAAAGTTGCCAGAGTGAGTTATGAGACTCAACCCGAATTGAACAAGACATATATTCTTGACCTTGATTACTACAATAAGGCCCATCCGGAGTACGGACTGAAGATAGTATCATTCAAAGGAAAGTAACTGCGAATAAGGAGCTGAAGGGACGGATAAATCCGCGCCTTAGCTCCGGAGTTAGATGGCAAGGACATGAAGAACGCGTTTCCACAGCTCATTCTTGCTGCCGCGGCGGCGCTTATCGTATCTGGGTGCATGGCGCCCGCAGGTTCGCGCAGCCAACCCGCTTCGCGACCTGATGCCCCTGTTCCACTGTCCATCATGAGATACATTGTCGAGACCGACTGGCAGACAAGTGGGGGGTGGATTGGTCCCGCAGCCAGCCCGCCATATGCAAAGCACCCCACTGAAAAATTCGTGCGCGACGTGTGGAAGAAGTGTAAGTGTGTACGGGTCGACCTGAATCGAGACGGCTCATCGGAGATTATCGTCGAGGTTGATGTCTCCCCAGGGGTTACTGGCAATACGTCGTTCCACATCATTGTTCAACAGAATGGACAGTGGCGCCACGCGGGATATATTGGTGGGAGAACTTATTTCCTGGAACAGCGTCGTACCCCAACGGGGTACTTGGACATCGTTACCGTTTGGAAGAACGGCGGGGGTGTGCTTACCGTGACCACTCACAGGTATCACAAGGGCCAATACCGGAAGTGGCGGTCACATGTGGAAATACCTTCTGAGGGCAAAGAATCACTCATAAAAGAGAGAAAGGACTATGCGCTCGAGTAGGGCATCCAACAACAACATCAAAACGGACGTGGGTTCCGCTACGCTCCACTCGCGCCGGTGACCATTAACATTCAGTCGATAGGAGTTCTGAATATGGACAGGTCGAGCGACATGAAGGTAAGAATAGATCCCGCGCCGGTGGGCGAACCGTTGTCGGCAGACTACTCGGTTGCGGTAGGTGGAGTGCCTGTGCCGGCGTATTGTTGTCGCGTTTCAGCGGTGCCGTTGAACCAGGTCTGGCCGGGTTACCAACGTCCACCGGACCAAACTGAACTGGCGGCTTTCGCCTCTTGCGACACTGCGGGTCCCCTCTGTGTGCAGGTCACTTCTCACCGGAAGATTGAATCGGTAGTGGTTCGGCCGTTATCCAGCAGGATAAAGACCTCGGTCAAAGACCAGCAGATCGAGCTCGAGGTCCCAGGCCCCGGCCATTTCACCGTGGAGGTGAACGGCTGGCACCATGCCCTGCATCTTTTCATCAATCCGCCGGAGCCCGCGGCGCCGTCGGCTGCCGATCCGAATGTGCGGTATTTCGGTCCTGGTGAACATCATCCAGGCAAGATCGTCCTGGAAAGTGACCAGACAGTATACGTGGCCGGGGGAGCGGTTGTCTATGGCAGCATTCACGCTAAACACGCCAGCAACATCCGGATTCTTGGCCGGGGCATTGTGGATGTCAGCGAATCCGAGCGGGGCGATGGCGGCGGGGCGATCCGGCTGGAGGATTGCACGGACATAACGATTGACGGCCTTGTGTTGCGGGACCCTGACGTCTGGTGCTGCAGCCTCTTCGGCTGCCGCAATGCGACGCTGAGCAACCTCAAGTTGGTGGGGTTGTGGCGCTATAATGCCGATGGTATTGATCTGTGCAACAGTCAGGATGTCCACGTCCGGGATTGTTTCGTGCGCGCCTATGACGATTGCATCGTGCTGAAAGGCTTGCGGTCTGCCGACGGGGCCGAGCGTGGCTCATACCATGAGCGGCCCGTGCGTGGGATTCTGGTGGAGCGGTGTGTGATCTGGAATGATTGGGGCCGTGCTCTGGAAATCGGGGCGGAGACCAGCGCTCCGGAATTCGCCGAGATCGTTTTTCGGGACTGCGATATCATCCGCACCACCCACGTCGCGATGGACATCCAGCACGGTGACCGGGCCGTCGTGCGTGATGTCCGGTTTGAGAACATCCGGGTGGAGGGCGACGATTTCAACCTGCAACCATGCATGCAGCAGACCCGGGACGAGAAGTATGCGGTGAATCCGCAGGACGATTACCGGCCGTATCTCCTGTACATCATCATCAGCCCGAACTGCTATTCGCGGGACCAGCAGTCAGGCGTGGTAAGAAACATCGTCTTCAAGGACATTGCCGTAACCAGCAAACCTTTCCTCCCATCGTCTTTCCGGGGGCTGGATGCTGAGCACGACGTAGCCGGCGTCACAATCGACAACCTGCGCGTGAACGGGCAGCAATGCAGCGGGCCGGAGGATGCACAACTGGAGACCCATCCACATGTATCCGATGTGACCTTCGTTGCTGAATCCCGATAGAATCGGGATAAAAACAGCCGACCGACCATCCATAGGAGAACGCGAACATGCAGAGCACCGAAACCCCGAACCCTTCACCCGAACCGTTGCTCGGACTGTGCCCGATCGGCAAGTTCGTGTTCAGCCACGAGGATGCAATCCGCCAGAAAGAAGCGCTCCAGGACCGGCTGCGCGCCTGGCAGGTGCGCTTCGTTGACCTCGATGACGTGCTGCCGGACGGGTTGGTCCGCGATCAGGCGCACGTCGAGCCCGTGGTACGGCATTTTCGTGAGCAAGGCGTGGATGCGTTGTTCGTGCCGCACTGCAACTTCGGGACCGAAGGCGCGGTGGGCGTGATCGGGCGTGACCTCGGGGCGCCGGTGCTGCTGTGGGGGCCGCGGGACGAAGCGCCGCTGCCGGATGGCACGCGCCTGCGCGATTCGCTCTGCGGTCTGATGGCCTCGAGCAAGGTGCTGCACAAGCTCGGCGTGCCCTTTTCCTACATCGAGAACTGCCGGGTTGACGATCCGCCGCTACGCGCGGGTGTGTCGCGTTTCGTGCGGGCGTGCCACGCGGCGAACGCGCTGCGCACCGGCATGCGCATCGGGCATATCGGCCAGCGCATCGATTTCTTCTGGACCACGATTGTGAGCGAGAGCGAGTTGCTCGAGCGCTTCCGCGTCGAAGTCCTGCCCGTGGACATGGTGCTGTTTATCCGGGACGTACGGCAACGTGCGGCCGCGGCTCGCAAAACCTATGCAGACGAGGCCGCCGGGTTGCGCCGGAGCATGGACATCGAGGGGCTCGACGACGAGATGCTGATCCACATCCTGGCGCTGCGCGACCAGGCGCTCGCGCTCGCGGCGGATAAGGGGCTGGACGCCGTGGCGTTGCAGGACTTCGATTCCCTGATCGAGGAATTCGGCGCCTACTGCGTGCTGGCCAACAGCATGATCTCGGACCGGTTGCCGCTGTCAATGGAATCGGACATTCATGGGGCTGTCAGCACCTGTCTGCTGGCGCGTGCCGCCGGCGGCGAGGAGCCGGTGTTTCTCGCCGATGTCACCGTTCGCCACCCGGAGGACAACAACGGCGTTCTGCTCTGGCACTGCGGCGCTCCCTTGGCGATGTGCAAACCCGGCGCCACGGTGCGTATCGGCCGGCACTGGATTCTACCCAGTCCGGTGTCGGGCATGACCCACTTTCCGCTGAAGGACGGGCCGATCACCGTTGCCCGCTTCGATGGCGACCGGGGGAGCTATCAGCTCGCAATCGGTCAGGGTGAATCCATGCCCGGCCCCGAGACCTTGAACAACTACGTTTGGCTGAAGGTGGACGACTGGCCGCGCTGGGAACGAACGCTGATCCAGGGACCGTGGATTCACCACACCGCCATGACTTACGCCCACTGCGGCGCGGTCCTGGAAGAGGCCTGCCGCTTCGTGCCCGGGCTGGAAGCGGTGCGACTTGACTCAGCGCCGCCGCCGGATATACTTGCACAGAAATAAGAAAGGTACACTGTCATCCTCTAGGATGACAGTGAAAATGGCCCCTAAGCCGTAAGGACCCCCAAGTGATAATCCTCGGTATTGAAACCAGTTGCGATGAGACGGCCGCGGCCGTGGTTGAGGATGGCCACCGGGTGCTGGCCAGCGTGGTCTCGTCGCAAGTCAGCAAACACGCTCCGTATGGCGGGGTCATTCCCGAGTTGGCGGCGCGCGAGCACCTGAAGGCTATCCAGCCGATCGTCGGCCAGACCTTGTCCGAGGCCGGCACGGCGCTGGACCAACTCGATGCGGTAGCCGCGACCCAAGGGCCAGGACTGCTGCCGGCGCTGTTGGTGGGACTCAGCTATGCCAAGGGCTTGGCCGCCGCGCTTGATAAACCGTTCATCGGGATAAATCACTTGCTGGCGCACGTTTTCGGGGCCTTCCTCGAGTGCCCGGAATTGCTGCGCAAGCCGGAGACCTATCCCATTCTGGCCTTGATCGTTTCCGGCGGACACACGGTTCTGCTGTTGATCGAGCGCAACGGACAATCCAGAATCCTCGGCCGCACCCTCGACGACGCCGCCGGTGAAGCCTTCGACAAGGCCGCGAAAATCCTCGAGCTGCCTTATCCCGGCGGCCCGGTCATTGATCGATTGGCGAAAAACGGCAATGCGGCCAGATTGGAGTTCCCGAGGGGATTATGCGGCAGGCCCGGCCAGGCACTCAAGCCGGAAAACCGGCTGAACTTCAGCTTCAGCGGGGTTAAGACCGCCTTGCTGTATAAGGTCAAGGCGCTGGCCAACGCCGACGCGCTGGACCAGCCGCTCGAGCTTTCGGCGCCGGAACTGGCTGATCTTGCCGCCAGCTATCAGGAAGCCGTGGTTGATGCGCTGGTGATTAAGACGCTGTGGGCGGCCGCAGACTTCGCCGCAAAGACCCTGGCGGTCGGCGGCGGCGTGGCCTGCAATACCCGGCTGCGAGAAAAGATTACTGAGGCCGCCAAAATCCCGCTGGTCATTGCCCCGCCCAAGTATTGCACGGACAACGCCGCCATGATCGCCGGGCTGGCCGGCTATAATCTGAGGGCCGGCCAGACCAGCGGCTTCGACGCCGATGCCGTGCCCCGCCTCGCCGAACTCTCCACCGTCCCGTTCACTTCAGGTTTCTGAGTCCGGCGCTTTTTTCTCTGCGGGTCATCCGGCCCGGCAACGGCGGTTTGGGCAAGCCCGGCTTGAGATTGTGCAGCCCGGCTTTATATCCCGCCCGGCATAGGGCGAAGGCCAGTCTGTTCAATTCACTGACGCGGCAGATCGCCTGTTCCGCCGGGGTCATCTCTTTCCACGGTTTCATCCCTTGAGAAACTCTATATCCGCCAAGTCCTGTTTCGAACCTCGGCTTTTCTTGAGGTGGATGAGGTCCTCTTTGCGTACTACTTTAACGCCGATTTTACCCCAGTTGGCCATCTCGGCCCGTCCGAGCATCTCGATATGCTTCTCTTGCTCTGTTAGAAGCATATCGACCATATAAAATTCTTCAGTCTCAGGGATTGGCTTGAGAAAACGCCACAAGGTTAACTCTATATTCTTGAACGTCCGCGGCTCGTTACTTTGAATATAATCGAGGGATTTCATGACGCCAAGGGTTTGCTCAAGATCTCCCGGGTGCAGGAGAAAATCCATGTCGCCAGTTGCCCGTATATGACCGTGCAGGGCCAATGCCAGCGCGCCGATAACGGCGTAACGGATTTGCTCTTCTTCGAGCCTGCGGACAATTCGGTCAAATTCGGAAAACAGATCTTGCATCCGGTCTCTCGCGGCAGCTTTGATCACCGGCAATGCTTGCAGGTAACCGACAAAGTATAGACCTTATTCCGGCCGATTTCAAGCCGCGTTTCCCTGGCATTCTCTCAGCGGCAATGTCTTTCAAATGATTTCCAGGTAATCGCGGCCGGGGAGCGGCGCGAAGGGGGCGTGCGGCGGGGCCTGGTACCAATAGCAGGTCGAGGAAATATCGTCCTGCATCGGCAAAAACCGGCCCTCGCTGCGCCAGCCCAGCGCCTGGATGCTCACCTTCAGATCGGATTTGAAGAAGACCGGGTCCATGACGTGGAAGCGGTACATGGTCATCCGGCAACCGACCTGGCCCGAGCTGCCCGTGACCTGCAGGAATCCGAGGTACGGGGCGCTGAAGTCCTGCGCGCCGAAACCCCAGGCGCCGCCAAAATAGTCTTCGGTGCCGGTGCCGCAGATGGTCGGGTGTTCGCCATCGCCGTCGAGGTACATCTTGATCTCGCCTTCGCCCCACCAGCCGGCATTATTCTGCTGCCAGGCCAGGAAAGTGCCGACGTACTGGCCCTGGCCCTTGATGCCGTCCACGATCAGGTATTCCGTGCCGTATTCGAGCGGGTTGCTCCGCCGCCAGAAGGCGTGGAAGTACAGCGCCTCGTCGGACACTTCTTCGCGGGTGTAGTTGACCGTGTAGAAGAAGCTGCCGAGGTCCTCGACCGGGTTCCGGTTCTCGATGGTGATCTTTGCGTGCTTACGGAAGGGCATGGGGAAATAGATATTCATCGCGCCCTTCGGGTTGACGTTGATCGGCAACGCCAGCACCTCCTGCCGCTGGTTCCAACTGTTGCACAGGAAGTCGCCCACCGGCGCCTGTACGGACGGCGCTTCTTCCCCGTCCCAGTAGACCCGGATGATCGCGTCGCGATAGAACTTCTCGCGGAAGGTGATCCATATATGGCGGATAACGCCGGGGCCTTCAACGTCCATGATCGTGATTGTCTCACCGGCCGGCACGGTGGTGCAGGGCTCCACCTTCCAACCCACGCCCAGGTCCCGCGCCGCGCCCTGGCCCTTCGGGTCGGCCATGGCGCCTTGGCCACGCTCGCCCGTGGGATTCTCCATGCTGAGCGAACGCGATTCCACGCCGTCCCGCTTCAGATACAGATTGCCCAGATTGATCTCATACATGCTCTTGCCCTTTCGGTTTTCGGTTTTCGGTTATTCGGGTTGCCGCTTACCGTAGAAAGGCCATCGTTGCTTGTCAAAGCCCTACCGGACTATTTTTACGTTTGGACTACCAGGTGCGGCGGATGGGGAGGCCAGCGGCGCTCAGTTCGCCCTTGATCTGGGCAATGGTATATTCGCCGGTGTGGATGACGCTGGCGATGATCGCCGCGTCCGCGTGCGCCTCGGTAAACACGTCAATCAAATGCCCTATCGTGCCCGCCCCGCCGGAAGCAACCACCGGAACGCCGACGTTTTCAGCGATCATACCTGTCAGATGCAGTTCATAGCCCGCGCGCGTACCGTCCGCATCCACGCTGTTGACCACGATCTCGCCCGCACCCAAGTCTTCGGCGCGCCGGGCCCACTCGCGGGCGTCCAGGCCGGTGCGCTCGCGGAAGCCGCGAACGGTGATTTCATAGCCGCTCGGGCATTTTTCGAGGTCGCTCGTGCGCACCGGGTCCATGCCCAGCACGATACACTGCGAGCCGAACCGCCGGGCGCCTTCGGTGATAATCCCTGGTTCGCCCACGGCAAGCGAGTTGACCGACACATTCTCGGCGCCCGCCAGCAGCACGGCGTACATGTCCTCGAGGCCGCGGATGCCGCCGCCGACGGCGAACGGGATGCGGACGGCTTTGGCCACCTCGCGCACCATCTCCAGGTCAATAGGGCGATCTTCGGCGGAGGCGGTGATGTCATAAAACACCAGTTCGTCGCAGCCGCCATCGCTGTAGGCCACGGCCATTTCCACCGGGTCGCCCAACTCGACATTGTCCTGAAACCTGACGCCCTTGGTGACCTTGCGGTCGCGCACGTCGAGGCAGGGGATGATTCGTTTGGTCAGCATTTGCCGTCCCACCGGCTGAAGTTGTTCAGTAGTTTTAGACCGAGCCGGCCCGAGCGTTCCGGGTGAAACTGCGTGGCCGCGAGGTTGTCCCGGCCCACAACCGAGGCGAAAGTCGCGCCGGCATAGCTGGTCTCGGCCAGCCAGTCCGTCGGGTTCGCTGGCTCCGGGTAATAGCTGTGGACGAAATAGAACTCGCTCTCGTCCTCGAGTCCCGCGAACAGCGGATGCTTCTGACTGCGGAACTGCACCGTGTTCCAGCCCATTTGCGGAATCTTGTCGAACCGGTCGGCAGGCTGGAACCGCTTGACCCGGCCCGGAATCAGGCCCAGACAGTCCGTGCCGCCGTCTTCCTCGGAAAACTCCAGCAGAATCTGCGTACCCAGGCAAATTCCCAGGAACGGCTTGCCGTCATTGACTGCCGCCACGATGGCCTGGGCCAGCCCGCGCTTCCGCAACTCGGCCATGGCCGCTCCCGCCGCGCCGACCCCGGGAAAGACCACCCGCTCGGCCTGACCAATGGTTGCCGGGTCAGCCGAGACCGTCGCCTCGACGCCCAGCGCCGCGAACGCCAGCTTCACGCTCGTCAGATTCCCGGCCTTGTAATCAACAATCACCAGCATAATACGTCCCGTTACTGAGCCTTTTGCAGAAATGTCCCGGCCCGCCGCCGCCCAAACGGTGCGAGAAAAGTCCGTGAAAGTGCAGGAAAACGCCCTAAAAAGACTTTTCTGGCAGGGAAACTAGGTGCATTCACGGTCAGACCCTCCAGTTTTTTCGATTTGTTGGTTTTTCTTGCAGTTTCTCGCTTCGCCTGCATGGTCGTTAAG
>SDBT01006111.1_pt1 | contig 20079 bp, 20 predicted proteins | sample 2277101 | NCBI WGS metagenome assembly SDBT01 (sample SAMN10404973, study PRJNA504765) | marine sediment metagenome | isolation source: marine sediment core GS10_PC15, 103 cmbsf | place: Arctic Ocean: Southern Knipovich Ridge | collected 2010 | reverse complement strand
ACCCGACCCATTGTTGAGGCGGGTGAGAGCCTGGGATTCCTTCCCGGCGATTTGGAACAAAAGATCAACCCGTATCTCAGACCGCTTTATGACGCCATGGAATCTCTAATCCCAATGGAGTCGATTAAGCGGATGGAAGAGAACCGCATTATCGAAATCGCACCGCTGGCCTATATGCGAGGCAGAACGCTCTCTGACAGTTTCATCATCCTTGACGAGGCACAGAATACGACCCACGAGCAGATGAAAATGTTTCTGACTAGAATCGGTGAGGGCTCGAGGGTTATTATCACCGGCGATATTACCCAGGTCGACCTTCCCAGAAAAAAGGAGTCCGGTCTTATAAAAGTGATTTCCATTCTCAAATCCATCGAAGAGATACGTTTCGATTTCTTCAGTGAACAGGACGTTTTCCGAAATCCTTTGGTAAGGAAAATCGTACAGGCCTATGAAGAACAGGAATGAGCCGGTCACCGGCCCATTAGGGAAGCTCTCCCGACAATGGCAGAACAGCCGTTGGACTCTGCTCATTCTCCTGTTTACCTTTGTACTGGCCGTGACGATTGTCCTGGTTTCCACCCAGTTTGGTTCGGTGTTCCGCGTGATTCGTCCGTCGGATTTCGAGGTGGGGACTGTAGCAGAGCGCGACTTTTCAGTAGAGCGTGACATTATCTACACAGATGACAAGGCCACCCAGCTAAAGCAGGAAGCTGCCGAAAACCTGGTCTTTCCGATTTTTCGAATTAAAGAGGACCTGACCTCCCGCAGCCTGGAAAGGTTCGATCAGTTCCAGGCCACGTTTAAGGCCCTGATAGAAGAAAACTCCGGCATCGATACGATATTCCTGAAGATTCAGTTGAACTTTCCTGGTGCCCTGACGCAGGAAGATCTGGAGAATTTGCTGAGCTCTTCTCTAGTGGACAATCTCCTGACCAAGGCCGGCATCCTGATCGAAGAGGCTATGCATCAAGGCATCATCAGTCTTCCCGAGCAGGAGCTTTTCTCAGCAGGATCGATCGAGGTGTGGCGCTGGAGCGATGGAACTCTGGAAAAGGAGGCCTATGCCCTCGAGCAGGTACTAACTCCGGACACCCTGGACACCTGGCTGGTGGAAAAATTAGGAGATATTGAATCCATCCCCAGACTACACACCCTGTTCCGTGCCTTCGTTAAAGAGAACGGCTTTTTCGACCAGGATCAAACCAGCAAGCACCGTCAGAAGGCGGCCGAACAGATAGAACCTATCCTGGCTAAGCTGGTCAGCGGCCAGATTATACTCCGCAAAGGGGACATTATAAGTGCAGAGGCTTCGGCCCAAATACGGGCTGTTGGAGCATATTCAGTCAGTGTCAATCTGAGCACAATCGGCGGGACAATTATCTACTTGCTGGTGATATTTGCCCTCTCCGTGTATGTGCTGAGCAAAAGAGTTCTCATAGTATCTTTGCGTCTAACCCAGGTAGTATATCTGGCGGGTTTAAGCCTTATCTATCTGCTCATTTCCGCCGTGCTGGTCAAAATCGTGCATCTGCCCGAAGGGATTCCGTTTTCTGTCATCCTGCCGACCGCCACGATTTCAATCCTGGTAGCCCTCGTTATCTCCACGAACGTAGGGTATATCTTCTCTCTCCTTCTTGCCCTTTTACTGCTGCCTGTCGTAAAAATGGATATTTACACTTTCCTCTTTGCCGTATTCAGCGGCATTGCGGGAACGGCCGTGGCTATGAACGCTGAGAAAAGGATCGATCTGATCAAGGCCGGCGTCTATCTGTCCCTCTGCAACTGCTTCGTTCTAGGAGGTTTAAGCCTTATCGGCAACTACCGATCAGGCTGGTTTTTGCCGGCCTTGGGCTGGGGTATTGTCAATGGCTTTGCCGGCGGAATAATCAGCATGGGCTTTTTACCCGTGTTCGAGCATTGGCTGAATACTGCGACCCGATTCAGATTGCGCGAGCTGTCGGATCTTAACGCTCCAATCCTGAAACGGATGCTGTCCCTGGCCCCCGGCACCTACAGCCATTCCATCAGCGTTGCCAATCTGGCTGAATCTGCTGCCAGCGAAATCAAGGCCAACGCGCTGCTGGCCCGAGTCGGTGCTTATTATCACGACATCGGAAAAATCGAACAGGCCGAGTACTTCATAGAAAATCAGCGCTCATTCAACAAACACGACGAGCTCAAGCCCAGCCTTTCAGCGGCTGTCATCAAATCGCACGTTAAGATCGGAATAGAGAAGGCCAGGGAACTCTCTCTTCCGGCTGAAATTATCGACATAATAGCCCAGCATCACGGCGGAAGTGTCATCAAGTTCTTCTACCAACGCGCCGTGGATAATAATCAGGATAAAAAAATAGCCGCAGAAGACTATTCCTACCACGGCAACCGGCCAAAATCCAAAGAAGCCGCCGTGGTGCTTCTTGCCGATACGGTGGAAGCAGCTTCGCGAACCCTGAAGCGGCCGACTATCGCCAAACTGGAGAAATTTGTTTGGGATATCATCATGGACAAATTCATGTCCAATGAACTTAAACATTCCGACCTTACCCTTAAAGACCTGGAGGGAATAAAAAAGAGTTTTGTACAGATCCTGGCCGGATACTTTCACTCCCGCATCGAATACCCCAAGAACAAGAAGGCGGCTGTTGAACGTAGTTGATATTGCCATCTCAGGAGATCAAGCTTCAGCCCTGGAGCTCGAGATTTCAAAAATCGAGCAATTCGTTGGCAAGGTGCTGGCCTTAAGGGAAATCTCTAACTGGGAACTTTCGATTTTTTTTTGTACGGACAGGGAGATTCAAGATTTGAACCGTAAATATCGGAATAAGGATTGCCCGACCGATGTGCTTTCCTTCTCACAGCTTGAACAGAGCTTTGAATCGATGGATAATGGCAGTACTTGGGGTGCTTTCAGACCTGCCGGTGATATCGTTGTCTCGGTAGAAACCCTGATAGGAAATGCAAAATCCACGCGTGTTCCTGTTGAAGAGGAGTTGAAAAGACTTTTAGTGCACGGGGTATTGCACCTCGAAGGAATGGATCATGAGGGAAATACCTCAGAGATGATAACCCTGCAGGAAGATATATTGAAACGTCTCGAAGAGGAGCGAGTGTTTTGAAAAGTTTCTTTGAAAAGTTAATGGGAAAATCCGCAGAAGATGAGGAAAGTGACTTATCCCGTTTAGACAGGAGAGCCCAGGAAATGATCCGCGGTATCGTCGATCTCTCCGACACGAATGTTAAGGAGATCATGGTTCCCAGGATCGATGTAGTATCGATATCTCTGCACACACCAATAACGGAAATAATCAGTACCATATCCGAGTACGGTCATTCGCGAGTCCCGGTTTATCACGAAAACATTGACAATGTAGTGGGCATACTCTACGCCAAAGACCTGCTTTGTTGCCAACTGCAGGAGAATAATCTGGAGCTGGAAAAGATCATCCGCCCCGCCTATTTCGTGCCCGAAAGCAAGAAGCTGAACACCCTGCTGCGCGAGTTTCAGAGGAGGCGCGTGCATATCGCGGTTGTGGTTGATGAATATGGGGGGACATCCGGTATTGTTTGCCTCGAGGATATTATTGAGGAAATCGTCGGTGAAATTCAGGACGAGTTCGACAATGAAACAGAAGAAATTCTCAAAATTAGTGAGGATGTCTACCTGTGCGATGGTCGAACGAATCTGGAAACTCTAAGCGAGACGCTGGGCCGGGAATTGCCCTACGATGACTTCGATACCCTGGGGGGTTTTGTTTTCGATCTGTTCGGAAAAATTCCAGTAAAGTACGAAAAGATGAGTTTAAGGAATATGGATTTTATCATCCAGAATATGGAAGGACATAAGATTAACACGATAAAAATCGTCCTTCACGATGAATCCGAAGGGATTGAAAAGTGACGCACTGCAGGTGGCTTCCAGTCCTCGGGCTGCTCCTATGCTTGTCATTTTTGCCCCCGGCTTATGCTCAGTCAGGCGGACCTGCCGATGCCCGTGCGCTTTACGCCGAAGGGTTGTCCGCTCAAGTTCAGCGCAACTATACCCGCGCCGTGGAGTTTTACAGGGCTTCGTTACGTGTTAACCCTAATTATCTCGAAGCTCTGGTAGGTCTGGCTGAATCGTTTTTTGCTCTCGAGGAATACGATGAATCCTTGATTTACCTCGAACGAGCGAAACGTTTCGCTTCACAGCGGCTCGACCTGATGATTCTCGAAGGAAGAATACACCTGTCGTTGAATGACCTGGATCGAGCTCAAAACCAATTCATGCTGGTTTTAGGGCTGGAGAAAAATAACATAGAAGCTCAGTTTGGTCTGGCGGAGTTGGATATTGCCTGGGGCAGAACACAGAATGCGGTCCTGCGCTATCAAGAAACGTTGAAAATTCAGCCGAGGAACAAGAAAGCGCTGTTATCCCTATCACTTTTAAGCGAATCACAAGGGGCGAACGATGCCGCTGAATCTTACCTGGAACAGGCCTTAAAATTACATTCCAGCGATCCTCAAGTACATTTCACCGCGGGGCGCTTTGCTCTTAACAAGGAAGATCTTGAACATGCTTTGGTTTATCTGCGTACCGCCATTTCTCTTGATCCGGATTTTTCGGCAGCGAAACAGCTTCTGGCCCAGACCTACCTTCTGGACGGGCAAGGGGGGAAAGCTGTGCAATTCCTGCGGGAGATGCTGGATATCGAACGAAACGATCCCCTGGCTTGGTACACTATCGGACTTTCTTATGAACAACTGGGCGAAACAGAACGGGCCATACACAGCCTGGCACAAACGTTGCGCTTGAGTCCGGATGATGAAATCGCCCGAATCGCATTAGAAAATATTGCACTGGACAAGCTCCCCATCGGTGATGCCGGCAGAACCCAATATGCAGGTTACCATCTTGAACGGGGACGTCTGTTCGAACAGCGTAATTTCCTGGAAAAAGCAATGCTTGAGTACAGGAGGAGTTTAAGGCTCGACCCGGAATCCAAGCAGTGTCGACTGGCCTATGCTGGTATCTTCAATACCCTTGGATTTCCGATCAAATTTCAGAAAGAATTGGAAGTTCTGCGCAACTTGGGCTACACCGACACGGAAATAGTCGATTACATCGAAATCATCAAGAACGAAACCTACGATTCAGTAGCGGCAGACTGGGGCGTTGACCAATACGCTCTCGAGAAAAACAAGTTCCTTCTTTCCGTGTACCACCTTCCGGGAAGCAGGCAAATCCACCCAAACGCAGGGGTAATACTAACCGACTATTTCAAAGACCTGCTTTACCGGTATGAGAACATCGAAATTGTGGACGAAGGGACTCAAAGCTCCAGTTTTGAGTCGGCCTTTAGACAGGCTAGGGCCGGCGGGTCCGACTATTTTTTGATCCTTCGTTTTGAAGAGTTTGATCGCAGTTTTACCGTCAACCTGGAACAGTACCTTTCCCGGACCGGAACGCTTTTAAAAAAGTACCATGTATTTCGCACCGGCAACGAACGGATTCTGGACACTTTCGTGACCTTAACTCGTCAATTCCAACAGCAGCTGCCTATCCGTGGGCGCTTGTTGAAAAGACAATTCGATCGAGGCTTAGTCGATCTGGGCCTTTTTGACGGGATCGAACCCGATCAGGAATTCATCGTGGTCAAACAGGGGAAAGTCACCTTAAAAAACGACCGCATCGGTTTTTTTGTCGAGGATGAGGACATTCTGGGAACAATTTCGATTCTCAAGCTGGATGAAAACCTGGCAGAAGGAAAAATCATCAAACTATCATTCTTTGATCTCATCAACCCAGGGGATGAGATCATCGAGCCCCTCCCGAAAGAAGAAAAGCAAGAGCCGGAGGAACCCAACCAAGGACTGCTGCGCCGCCTGTTGAGCCTGATAGGTTTATAGACCTGCCTACTTTTAGAAATGGCTGCCATTGACATGGCTTTGAGATTTTCATATATTCTCGATAGATAATTTCAACAAAAAATGGGGGAAACATGAAGATTGCGATTAACGGCTTTGGTAGAATCGGTAGAAGTGTATTCAAAGTGGCTTTCGATCGGCCGGAAGTAGAGATTGTCGCCATCAACGATATTACCGATGCCAAAACCCTGGCCCATCTGCTCAAATATGATTCCAATTACGGCAAGTACAGCAGGAAGGTAGAGGTCGGTGAAGGGGTTTTGATTGTCGACGGTAAAAAAATCCTGGTTCTCGCCGAGAGAGACCCCAAGCAGCTTCCCTGGACCAAACTTGGGGTGCAAATTGTTGTAGAGTCTACAGGAATTTTTCGAATGAGGGACCAGGTGGCCTGGCACCTGGAAGCCGGAGCAAAGAGGGCGGTCCTGACCGTTCCGGCTAAAGACAAGGTCGACAAAATGGTGGTGCTCGGTGTAAACGATGACGATCTCAAGGATGAAGACTTGATCGTGTCGAACGCTTCCTGCACCACCAACTGCCTGGCCCCGATGGCCAAGGTACTATTGGACAACTTCGGCATCGTCGAGGGTCTGATGACCACGATCCACGGTTATACCAGCGATCAGAGGCTTCACGATGCCCCGCACAGCGACCTGCGCCGTGCCCGGGCGGCGGCTCTGTCCATTATCCCGACCACAACGGGTGCTGCTAAAGCTGTGGGCAAAGTAATCCCCGCCCTGGCCGGCAAGCTGAACGGTATTGCCATGCGTGTGCCTGTTCCCACCGGATCGATCGTCGACCTGACCGTTAAGCTGGAGAAGGATCCGTCGGTGGAAGAACTGAATCAGGCCATGGCCAAAGCAGCAGCCGGACCGATGAAAGGAATTCTCGAGTACACGGAAGATCCTATTGTCTCTGTAGACGTTATTGGGAATACGCACTCATCGATCTTCGACGCAGGGGCCAGCCTTAAACTGGGCAGCGGTTTCTTCAAGCTGCTCTCCTGGTACGACAACGAGTGGGGCTATTCCAGCAGGGTAGTGGATCTTGTGCAAAGGATGGCTTAGGTCGACTTAAATGACCAAAAAAACGATAAGAGACATCGAACTAGCGGGAAAAAGGGTGCTTTGCCGGGTTGATTTCAATGTGCCCTTAAAAGCGGGAAAAATCAGTGATGACACCCGCATCCTCGCCGCCCTGCCGACTTTGTCGTATATCCTGGATCAGGAAGGTGTGCGGCTCATCCTTATGAGTCATTTAGGCAGACCCAAGGGTGAGTTCAAGTCGGAGCTTACGCTTGAGCCTGTGGCCGCCCGGCTATCTGAGCTGCTTCAAAAGCCGGTGCAAACAACCGCAGACTGCGTCGGAGAGCTGGTTGAAAACGCAGTTGCAGCCATGCAGCCCGGAGACGTGCTTCTCCTGGGAAATTTGCGCTTTCACGCCGAAGAGACTAAAAACGATCCGGATTTTGCCGGTCGACTGGCAAAACTGGGTGATTTGTATGTTAACGATGCCTTCGGCAGCGCCCATCGGGCCCATGCCTCGACAGAGGGTGTGGCCAGATTGCTGCCGGCCGTGGCCGGTTTTCTCATGGAGAAGGAGATCGAGTTTTTCGGCGGTGTGCTGGCGAACCCGGAAAAACCTTTTGTGGCGATTATTGGCGGCGCCAAAGTTTCCACCAAGATCGCGGTACTGGAGTCTCTCCTGCCGCGGATCGATGTGCTCATCATCGGCGGGGGTATGGCCTATACTTTCCTAAAAGCTCAGGATGTTTCCATTGGAAAATCGCTTCTGGAAACTGATTTCCTTGATACGGCGCGGAGTCTGTTGGAAAAAGCGAAAGCTGCACAGGTTCGTGTCGTCCTGCCCGTTGACCACAAAGCGGCTGCAGAGTTCAGTGACCGGGCTGAAGCCGTCTCCATTGATGGCGTAGATATTCCCGACACATTGATCGGCATGGATATCGGCCCCAGGACCCTGGACAGTTATCGCGAAGTGCTGAACCAGGCCCGAACCGTGATCTGGAACGGTCCCCTGGGTGTATTTGAGTTCTCCGCCTTTGCCGAAGGAACGCTGCAGGTAGCCCAGATGGTGTCAGAATGCAGCGGCATCACCATTGTGGGGGGAGGCGACAGCGTTGCGGCAGTAACTCAATTCGGGCTGGCGGATAAGATCGATCATGTTTCCACCGGCGGAGGTGCTTCGCTGGAATTTTTGGAAGGAAAAGAACTCCCTGGTGTTGTGGTTTTAAATGAAAAATGAGGATACCCGCTTGAGAAGAAAATTTATTGCTGGAAATTGGAAGATGCATAAGACGGTCAGCGAAGCTACCACTCTGGCTGAACAATTGGTTGCCAGGCTAGCCGGCGAGACCAGGAAAATCATGATTGCACCCCCTTTCATCGCCTTAGCTGACGTAAACCGGGTGCTTTCAGGGTCTAACATTCTGCTCGGCGCTCAAAACGTGGGACAGGAAGAGCAAGGAGCCCATACGGGAGAGATTTCGGTTCTTATGCTGAACGAGTTGGGGGTTTCGGTCATTATTCTGGGACACTCCGAAAGGCGTCATGTCTACGGCGAGAATGATGATTTGATCAACAAAAAGCTGCGCTTAGCTCTAAATCACGATTTTGAGGTCATCCTCTGCGTTGGAGAGACCCTTGAACAGAGGGAAAACGGGGTAACCACAAGCATCATCGAGCAGCAGTTAAAAAAGGGACTGGAAGGTGTTGCCCGGGACAGGGTCCCCAAGGTCACCATTGCCTACGAGCCGGTCTGGGCTATCGGTACAGGCAAGACAGCCACTCCCAAAGACGCTGACGAGGTACATCAGTTCATACGCAACTGCATTTCCACGATTTTCAGCCGGGAAATTGCCGACGAAATGATAATTCAATATGGAGGATCGGTTAAGCCGAGCAATGCATCTGAATTGATGGGCATGCCGAATATTGACGGCGCTTTGGTTGGTGGTGCTGCGCTTCAAGAAGAAAGCTTCACCGCTATAGTTCAATACGGAGAATAATATGGGTCTTATTGGAATTCTACTACTTATACTGTTTGTCACCAGTGCACTGATCCTGATCCTGGTAGTACTTATTCAGGATGATCAGGGTGAAGGAATCGCGGGCATGTTCGGAGGGGGCGGCTCTACTGTTTTCGGATCACGGTCCGGAAACGTGCTGTCACGTTTTACTTCGATCGTCGGAATCGTGTTCTTTTGTACCGCTTTTTCACTGGCCTGGGTAAATCGGACACCCGAAGCGGCAGATATCGTCAGAAAAGCCAGAATAGAACAACTCCGCGAGAGCGAAAACGAAAGCTGGTGGGTGGAAAAGCTCGAATCAACAGAAATCCCGAGCATCGAAGCGTCGTCAGAGTCTGAGGCTGCAACTAAACTTGAAGCTGCAGCTGCAGCTGCAGCTGAAACAGAGTAAAACGCAAATAATCCGCCGCCCGCCCCCGTGAATAGGCCCGGTCATTTTGCACCCGGTAGGAGACAGGAGATAATTTACATATTTAGCTGATAGTATCTATGATTTACTCTTTTGACTGATAAATATTTTAGATTTGACATGTAAATCGAAAATCATTATTATTATCACATGCCGGCATCAAAAGTCCTGACATTGTTCGATGCAGCAATCGAAGAAGGCGAAGAGATAAAAAAGACCTGCAAAAGACTCTATTTCAGCGGTAACAAAAAAACAATAACTTCCGAAATATTTGAAGCCTGGACGATGAATTGCCTGAGTCTTCTCAAATCGACTTTTGGCTCTTCCAGTCCACATTACGACAGATTCACAGGTGTCAAATTTTTTGACTTTTACAACTCAACGCAAATCTACTTGGGAATTCTGAAGGGAGCGAAAAAAGACCTCGAAAAAGGCTACTTTTTCCATAAAGACCTGATGCTGAGTGTCAATATCTATGATGCCCTGATATCAAGAGCCAGGCAATATCTTACCCGGGGGAAACCAGAGAAGGCCGGTACTATCCTGGAAACTACACTGTTGGAAATTCTAATTAAGATTTGTGAAAATAGGAAAGTCAAGTCTGACCAATCGGAAAAGGTGAATGACCTGGTCGACAAACTGGAAAACCTGGGTATAATCCCACAACAAGCGGCACAGAGTTTGAAGGAAATAGACGCTTTGTTGAACAGCGAAACCAAAGAAACCAGCTCCTTTGAAGACGCAATGGCCTGGATCGAGTCCTTTCTGAATGACTATCTTGGTTCCCAGATTATGATCCTTAATTGATCAATTCCTGAATACTGAAAACGAGAAACCTCAAAACCCCCAGATTCAAGGCAACTATCAGCTTTTTTTCATCATATAGTGCTTTGAAGCTCAATACAGGCAGAGAACCGCTCCATAAAAATTTCCTGCCATATTCCGAAGGTTTTTCTGAGTCTATCTGGTAGATCAAGGAGATTCGGTGCAGCTCCGCCTGATCGTTAGTACGAATCGTTTCATTAAACAGGTAGAATTGCTGCTCGCCTTCTGTGAAAAAGAACACCGATTTCGTTCCCTGACTCGGTGTTATCAGCTGCTTTTCTCCTTCTGAATCGAGATACAAAATCAAATCTGAATTGGCGGCATCATAGTACAAGATCTTGAGACTATCGCCTGAATAACTAGAATAATGAACTTTTCCGGAACTCAAAAGCACTCTGCTTTTATAACCCTCCTCTTCCCGCTGAATCAGGATTAATTCATTGACCCGGGTATTATAAACCGTGAATGCGCCCGGAAGCACCCCGATATCCCCAATGCTTGAAAAATTCTCCAATACCCTTACCGGAGCTAACCCCGATTGAACAGACATAAGATAGAGGCAGTTGTCCTGTTCGAAAAAAACATCCAAACGGTCCTCCAGCACGGCTATAAGACGATCCGAGTAAGGCAGTATATCGATATTCCAGGCTTTCGCAGATAGGGGCTTGTTTATCCATTTCAAAATAGACTTCTCAGGTGATTCTTGATCGATGTAGAGAACATGTTGGTGATCATTATTAATCGCATACAGGTGTTCACCGAAGACACGGCCTAATTCGGGAGTATAGCTGATGCGGTCAAGAAACTGGATTTGCTGCAGATTCCCTTTACCAATGGATGATATAATTATCAATTCCAATGCCAACGAATCCTGATCCGCAAAAAGAAGATGGATGTCCGGACCTACTTTCCGAAGAGAATAACGAGGCGCGATCAGGCTGTCTGACAGATCTACCTGATCAAGCGGTGCCAGCTCATCCGAATGTTCGGCACAAGAGGTAATAACAAACCCTAGTAGTAAAGCGAAACAAAAGGTTGATAGCTGATTCATGACAAACCTTCTTGACCTAGACCGATGGTCGCTTTTATACTAACGGTTAGAGAGGTGCCAAATGAGAACAGCCGTAGTTTTTTTTACAACCAATTCTCGTGACAAGATACTGAATTTGGCCAAGGCGTTAGCCAAAGGAATTGAATCCCAGGGACATCAAGTGGACATCATCGACGGAGACCACGATGTTAATACAAAGCTGACTGTGTATCAGTATATCGCTGTAGGCACCGAACCAGCAGGCGGTTTCAGCAGCAAAATCCCTGAAAAAATACATCATTTCTTAAATGCTTCCGGAATGGTTGCCGGGAAGCGCAGTTTTGCCTTTGTCTCAAAAAATACCTTTGGTTCGTCAAAAGCACTTTCGCGCTTAATGAAGAACATGGAAAAAGAAGGAATGTTCCTCAAAAACTCAAACATTCTAATCTCTCCTCTGGAAGCGGAACAAATCGGCAAACGCCTGCACATCAAGTAAGGCTCTATTCTTTCCAGGGGAAAATCATACCTTTTAGCGTACGTTTACCTACCCTGTCCCGATCTTCCGTCAGTAATGCGTCCCACGGGATCGAACGGCGATTCTCCGGATATTCTTCCAGATAGTCATATTTGTACAGCCTGAGTTTTAAACCCACATTGTGCCAGAGCAAAACAGTGGTTGGTCCAGGCAACAGAAAAGCGGTAAAGGCAGATAAAACAAAAACAAAAGCAGCACCGATTAGGAGCCCAATGGAAAAAAGCGGGTTGTCAAGCAAAAGCAGGAACATCTTTTTTAAAATTTTCAAGATCTTCCTGTCCAGCCGTGACAGGATGGGGTAGAAATACTGTATCGCCAATCCCCAAAAAATCGTAACCCAGAAGAGGAGCGAAGAGGCGAGGGGTCCAAGGATCGATTTAACCCGGGCGTATACCGGGAAGGCCACGCTAAGCAGGAAGATAAAACCCAAATTGATCGCGGCAAAGATAAGACTCTGCAGATACGAGGATTTTAAATGCGTTACAAAATCCTTGAACTCGGGCGTCTGGTAGTCGGCCATTGCTTTGATCATGCCGTTCACCGCTCCGGTATACACGAAAAGCAAGGCCAATCCGAAAAAAAGCGCTACAAAAAAAAGAACCGGAACGGATTTAAAGAGCAGGGGAAAATAAATCAGAACAGCAAACAGCGCGATAAATCCGAGATTGAAGATGACAATCCGAATAAGATTGTCCCACATATCGAAAAATGCTTTTTTTATCAGAAAACCAAACATGATTTAAAATAGCATATAAACCGAACCATGTACAAGCAGAAGATTCAAGTGGGCGATTTTAAAAAGCGCTTGATATCGTCTGTAATTTAATAGGAATTTCACGATTCTAAAAGACAAAATTAGTTGACAATAGTATCAGCATAATGTATAATTTTGGCAAATAATATGCTAAGTGGGTGGACTTGATCAATTATTATGAAATCCTGGGAATACGGCCCGGATGTTCTACAAACGAGATCAAACGCTCTTTCCGAAAAAAAGCTAAAAAATTACATCCTGATTTAATCTCATCGACCCTGGTCCAGGCCACTGCCGGCACCGGGGCAGACGATAAGTTTCGGGACCTCATCGATGCTTATGAGGTCCTGAGCAATCCGCAAAAACGAAAAGATTACGATCGGGTCTTTCCTTTCGGCACCCGGAAAGAGTTCAATTACCGGGAGTTTTTACGCAGCCAACCGGACGATCTGTTTAGCCAGGCCAAGCTCATGTTCCACGATTTACTGAACTCGAAATACGATGACGCCTTGGAATTGTACGAAGAACTCTTTGCTGATGACCACGACCTGGAACTGTTTCTTGGTCATGAGGATACTATGGATTGCCTTTTCCTCCTGGCCGAAGCATTGGAAGAAAGAGGTGACTTTATACGATCCTGCCGCCTTTATAAGGATCTTTACATTCAAGAACTGGAAAGACCTTATTTCCACCACTTTATCGCTGAGGTAATCGAGCGACTAAGAAACCTTAGCTGTTTTAAAATGGTTTCTTGCCTTCCTCCTGAAATCGCGATCGACTATATTCAGGATCTGATTACTTTCGATTTTTCAGGCAATGATAACGCTTTCTTCTATAAGAAAATTGCCGAGATCTACTGTTCTCTGGGCGAGAAAAATATTGCCAAACGCTACCTTCAGAAAGGTTTAGCTTTAGACCGTAAATTACCGGGCGTCAAAAAGCTCAAAGAAAAAATCGGTTTCAGTGAAATTCCTGCCGGCTCATGCTATACTTGACAGTACAATGCTTCTCTTGCTAAGGTTCTTCAAATTTGAGGATTTAAGGGTTTAAGCACGCATGAAAAAATTGTGGTGGATATGTATTTTTTTCTTGTCAGGAAGTTTACTCTTTGCCGATATCATCGACAAACCGGCGGCAACAATAAAATTTGTAAAATTTGAAGTTATTTCGGTAAAGCAGTTTCAGCAAAAAATATCTGCCATCGAAACAGCAACAAGAGCAACGTTGTCTGTCGAAGATCAAAAAAACTTGTTGGATTTGCAAATAGGGGAGCTCCTTATCCAACAGGATGCAGAAAAAGAGAAGATTTCCATAAACCAAGCGGAATTGAACGCCCGGATAAAACAAACCCAACAGCTGTATGCTCTCCAATTGAAAATGAATCGGGAATTGACCGACAGTGAGTTCGCCTCTCTTCTTCAACAGAACGGCCTTACCTGGGATCAGTTCATTACGCAGCTTGAAAAAACAATGATTGCTCAGAAATATGTTATGCTCAAGAAAAAACCTTTTTTTGATTCTATCCCGGAACCGGAAAATAGCGAAATTGAGGATTTTTATCAATCAAATAAAACTGCCTTTGTTTTTCCCGACCTGGTCCGATTTCGTCATATCTACATCGATACGCGTAATCTTCAGTCAAAAACTGAAAGGGATAAAGCCGGTGATCGGGCAGCTGAAATTTATCGAGAGCTGCAGAACGGTACACCCTTCGAAGACCTGGTCGTCAAGTACTCGGACGACAAAAACTCACGCTACCGGGGCGGCGATTTTGGTTATCTTCGCCGGGATGATCAGGCCAGGAAGCAGCTTCTCGGCAGGGACTTTTTCGAAGCGCCTTTTAAAATGGAGGTAGGCGCCATAAGCAATGTGTTAAAATCCAATATCGGTTATCATATCATCAAAATAGTGGAAAAAATTCCCTTTAAGCTGCTGGCGCTTAATGACAAAATCCCTCCTCAGAATCGATTCACGGTGAAAGAAGAGATCAAAGCTCAGCTTTTACAACAGAAACAGGGTCAATACTATCAAAAGGCGCTTCTCGATCTGCTCGATGAATTGAAGAAAAAGGCAGAGATAAAAATATTCGAAAAAAATCTTAGCTGGTAATCATGGGAGCTAGACGGAGAGGGCGGGTATTGGCTTTTCAATCACTCTACAGCTACGAGGCAAGCGGATGTAGTCTGGGAAATTTGTTGAGTTTCTCCTGGGTCGATCCTGAACGGCAGAAAAATTTCAAAAAAGAGTCACTGGATTTCGCCCGACTGATTACCACAGGAACCATCGAGAATTTACAGAGTATCGATGATCATATAACCAATCGATTGGAGCATTGGGATTTCAAGCGGATAAACAGAGTCGATCTATCTATTCTGCGAATAAGCGTTTATGCTCTATTGTTTCAACGCGAAATACCTCCTATTGTTACTATTGATGAGGCAATTGACATTGCCAAGGAATATGGTACCGACGAGTCGTATCGTTTTGTCAATGGTGTGTTAGACAGCATCAACAAGCACCACTAAAAAGTAATGAAAAAAAAACGATCCATTACCCGGATAGTATTGGCCGTTATTCTGGTTTCGATTCTGGGCGGGATCGGATTCTGGATAGGCTTTCGCCGGCAACATAGAGCAAAACAAAGCCGCAACTTGGGCGAGATACTTACCGAAGTAGATTATGCTCTGTCCTTAGGCTACACACTTCGTGCCGGAGATCTGCTGTCCGTGGCAGCAGATCAGGCTTACGGCGAACGGAATCACCTTAGAATATTAAAAAGGGTGTATCAGATCGGTAAGCTTACCGGTGATTTTGAGAGCCTGGAGATTTACGCCGGAAGTGCTTTGATAAAGTTGTCCGGCAGTTTGGCCATAAAACAGGCCTATGCCTATGCTGCCCTGCGCAGCGCACGTTATTCCGAAGCCCTGAATGTTTTTGAGGGAACGCCCAAAAACGTTCCGCTTCAGTATCTCTGGGCCGAGGCGAATGTCGTCAATGACCAAACGATTCCGGACATTGACCGTTTGCAGCAGAATCTCCGACAGCTTATCTCCCTTTTAGATGAGGATCGGGCCTCAGTTCTGGAAAGATCCGCAAAAACACTCGGAGATGATCGTATTCTACTCGACTCGGCCCTGCGCTGGATGGCAGAAGAAGAACCGGCACAGGCCTTTCAACTGATTGATGCAGGGGTAGCGGGAACTTTTCCGGAACCTTCCGCCTATATCGCTTATGAGTCCGGGAACCTTGATCAAGCCGCACGATTTATCGAACTGCTCCAACCAGGGGAGGAAAAACCGGAGTTAATCTTACTCTATGCGGATATTCTTCGTTTTCTGAATCGCCCGGCCGAGGCCCGGGAACAATATCAACGCTTGATTGTCAAATTGCCGGAATACTCCTGGATGCCCTACCTGAACCTGGCCTGGCTGCTCGAACAGGAGGGAGAGGCCGATGCCGGCCGTACCGTAAGGGAAGATGCCTTCACGCTTTTTCCCGAAGAGGAGCAGGTGGTTCTTTCTCTTGCCGAAAGTTTATGGATAAGCGGGGACAAAGGATCTGCCCAGAGGCTTATCAACGATTTCCTCGATGACGATCCGGCTAATCTCCAAGCTTTCCTACTGCGTCAAAAAATTGTACGCGGCGAATCACCAAAACTGCTGGGTGCGGCGCTTTGGCGCTTTTTCAACCAGTATCCCGACAATAAGGACCTCTGTGAACGGCTGGTTATATTCCTTCTCAACCGCTCGGACCTGCAATCGGCTATAATCGCCCTTAACCAGTTCGACAACGCCTCAAACCCCGTGCAAGTTGCCTATCTTCGTGGTATTACCGCCGGTTTGGTTCAAAAATACGAAGCTTCTATCCAAAGCTTTCAGGAAAGTATCGCCTATCGTAATGGCTGGCGCAACCGTTACAACCTCAGTCTGGTTTTACAGGCAAATCGACAATACCGCGAGGCGATCCAGACCCTATTGCAGGCGGAAAACCTGCTTTCCAATCGATCCGCCGATGAATTCATGACTGAACAATCCAGGGTCAGGTCAAGACTGGCAGAAGTGTATCTCGCTTACGGTGATGAATCGGCCGCGCGACGTGAAAGCGAATACGCTCTCGAACTGGACTCGACAAACCTTCGAGCCAGGATAGTACGCAAAAAACTTGATGAGGATGCAAAAAAATGATAATTTTATGGCAAGAAAGGAGATACGATGGCTTCAAAGAATGAAGGCGCCGATTGCGTAATTGGCGAAAAATCGGTATTTGATGGACGCTTTTATGTCAGCGGTTCTATCCTTATTGAAGGAAAATTCGAAGGTGATATCAAAACAGATGACCAGCTAATAGTGGGTCCGACGGGAAAAGTGAGAACCGACATATCTGCCCGACGAGTAACCGTGGCGGGAACATTGATTGGGAATATAACCGCTGAGGAAGAGGTAATTCTTCTTAAGACCGGAAAAATTCTGGGTAACATAAACACCCCGAAATTAACGGTCGAAGCAGGAGTAATTACGGAAGGAAAAGTAACCATAACCAACGGGAATTCTGCAATCGTCAATAAATTAATCGAACAGGATTTTGGCGAAGGTGCAGAGCAGATATTTTCTTCTCTTTCCAAAACTGGTAAACGCAACCGGGGAGAAGAAACCCTAAAAACTAAGGGAAAAAGCCCAGAGGAATGATAAAGCTAAAAAACCCTGCCGAAATTGAAAAAATCAAACAATCCGGCTCCATATTAGCCGAAGTGCTGCGGGGTTTAGGAGATCTTATCCGGGAAGGAATCGCTACCAGGGAACTGGATATCTATGCCAGAGAACAGATAGTGGGTAGAGGTGCAAAACCGGCTTTTTTGGGTTATCTGAACTATCCGGCTTCCCTTTGTGTTTCGATCAACCAGGAGGTGATTCACGGGATTCCCGGAAAGAGAAAGCTGCGGAACGGCGATATCGTTAGCCTGGATCTGGGTGTCAACCTGAACGGATACTACAGCGATGCTGCTCTAAGTGTTGCCGTAGGCAATGCCAACGAACAGAAGCGGCAGCTGCTGCGGGTTACTGAAGAATGCCTCTACCTCGGAATTGAGCAAGCCGTCAGGGGCAACCGCATCAGTGATGTTTCCAAGGCCATCCAGGAACACGCCTGGAAACATAAATACGACGTGGTTCGCCAGTACTGCGGACACGGCGTAGGCTTCTCTCCCCACGAAGAACCCCAGGTTCCAAATTACGTGGGCAACGGCCCTAATCCGAAACTAAAAGCAGGTATGGTGCTTGCTCTTGAACCGATGGTCACCAGCGGTACCTGGGAGGTGCAGTTACTCGAAGATGATTGGACTGTTGTCACCGCGGACAGGAATGATTCCGCCCATTTTGAACACACCATTGCCATTTTTAATGACCATACAGAGATCCTCACACCTTATCATCTATCATGAAGATGACTTTAGGAGCACTCCTGGCATTATCTCTCCATTTTGTAGCAGTCTTCGGCTGGTCCGAGGGAGTACCGGAGCTTCCCCAACGCAACTCTTTACCGGGCTTCCAAAGAACACTGCGCTCAGTCGCCCAAAAAGTTCTGCCCGTGGTGGTTCAGATCAACGTCGTGGAGATTATACGCCAACCGGCGCCAGAAGGTGTTGACAAGGACGATTTCTTCAAAATCATTCCAGGCGGCGGTGAAAAAAGCGCAAAGGAGTATCGACGGCCCGGTATAGGGTCCGGAATAGTTGTTCATTCCCGGGGCAGCCGGTACTATGTCGTAACCAACAATCATGTGATCGGCCGCGGGGAGGAAATAACCCTACTCCTGCATAACGGCAAAGAGTATCCGGCTGTTCTTATTGGCCGGGACGAACGCAAAGATCTGGCTGTACTTTCCTTCAGCAGCTCTGAAAATATACCTATTGCCGAGATCGGAAACTCGAGCGAGGTAAGAGTAGGTGATTGGGCGATCGCAGCCGGCAGTCCTCTTGGTTTTGAATCCAGTCTTACCATCGGTATTATCAGTGCCCTGGGCAGGAGGGGGGGGCCCGGATCAAATATAAGCGACTTCATTCAAACTGACGCAGTGATTAATCCTGGAAATTCGGGTGGCGCCCTGGTAAACATGCAGGGCCAGGTTATCGGTATAAACACCTGGATCGCCTCCACTACCGGAAACTACATGGGATTTGGGTTTTCCATACCCATTGACAATGTAAAACGGTCTATAAATGAGCTTATTGAGAAGGGAGCAGTCGACCATGGTTGGCTCGGTGTTGAGCTTTTTAATCCGCTGCCTACAACAAGGGAATTCTTGAGAATCACTCACTTGCCGGGATCTTTGGTCATGAATCTTTACCAGGGTAGTCCCGCAGATAGTGCGGGCATCAAGCTGGGCGACTATATAACCCATATCAATGGGAGACAGGTGGCGGATACGCCGCATCTTATCCAGATGATTGCCGATCTGAAGCCGGAGTCTACAGTTGATATTACCCTGGTGCGCAATGGTGAGCTGATGTGCCTGCCGGTAAAGCTTGAAAAAAGGGCTCAAGAGAAGTTTTTGCTCCATGAGAACGGCAAACTCTGGCCGGGTTTTTTCGTGGTATTTACAGAAAAGAACGAAACAGAGGCCGAGGCACAGGTTGTACTGGTATTCCGCGATACTCCAGCCAGCCTGGCCGGATTCGCTCGAGGAGATATTATCAAAACCATTGACGGGCAGTCGCTGGGCAGTGTGCATCATTTTTTCGGTCTGATAAACGGGAAAAAGCCGATAAGTTTTGTAGTCCAACGTGGAGAACGGGAAATACGGCTTAGATTGGAAAAGGAATAAAGAATCACATGAGAAAAGAGTTTCTTTCGTACCGGCAGGTCAGGAACAACGCTATTATACTGGCGCACCGCATCCACCTCTCCGGTTTTGTGCCCGATGTGATCTACGTTTTACTACGCGGCGGGGCCTATCTGGGCAATGTAATCAGTGAATATTTTAAATTGGTAAAACGGGACGAACGTCCAATTTATTATGCTGCCGTGGTTGCCCGTTCTTATGTCAATATTCATGTTCAAGAGCAGATCAAGGTAGACGGTTGGACTTACGACCCGGAATATCTGCGCCAGGGTGATCGAATTTTGTTCATTGACGATATCTTTGATACCGGCCGAACGATAAACCATTTGGTAGATATTGTGTTGCACTATGGTATTCCCAGAAACGATATTAAAATTGCAGTCCACGATTATAAAATCCGGGAATACGTAGATACGGCTTTACCCGTGCAGCCTGATTTCTACTGTCGAAAACATCTTATCTCATCTGTTGATTACGATTTTTGGATCCATTATTCAAGTCATGAGCTGGTCGGCCTGACAGAAGAGGAAAGGATCGAGCACTATTATAACGAGGACGAAAACCTAAAAGAATCCCTGGAGTTCCTCTACAGTAGTCACTATGAGAAGATGTAAGTTTTATGTTCTTTTCTTTCTCACCCTAAGTGCCCTGGTTTCATTTGCTCAACAGAATATCTTTTTTAGCCATGTCTCCGGCATCTATGCTCAGGATGTTCTGCTTAATGTTGAGCCCCTCGAACCCG
>SDBT01006110.1_pt1 | contig 20080 bp, 18 predicted proteins | sample 2277101 | NCBI WGS metagenome assembly SDBT01 (sample SAMN10404973, study PRJNA504765) | marine sediment metagenome | isolation source: marine sediment core GS10_PC15, 103 cmbsf | place: Arctic Ocean: Southern Knipovich Ridge | collected 2010 | reverse complement strand
AACAACCTTTTAAAGAAGGAACGAGTGCTTGGGAGGTTAAATACGCAATTATCTGGAAATGTAGAATGGTTTTTAGATAATGAAGTAGTTACATAAATATACAAAAAACTTAACATTTAATCTCAATTTAATAAAAATAAAAAAAATGTAAAATAATTAAATTTTGATTTACAATTCTGTAATAAATTATCTTTTATAAAGTTTGAAGATTTGGACTTTATACTATAAAGGATAAAGGAAAATTTTATAATTTTTAAGAAAGATATCTATTTTAATGGAGGAATCCGAGTATTTAAAATGACTTAAAATCAAGATTATTTTCTATATTATTTGGGCATATAAAATTTGCATGTGATACATTGCCGAACACTTATCCGCTTTGTTGGTGACAGAATAATGAATCGATCTAGCATATCTGCCCCACATTTAGGACAGCTTTTGGAAAAACTTACTTTTATTGAATTTAATACTTGTTGGATTCCTTTTTCTAAATTTATCAATTCATTAGCGTTTTGAATTATGTGTTTAGCAGAGACCATACCAATTCCTTTAATCCAGGCTAATTCTTCGGTTTTGGAATTTGCTATGTCTTGTATGGACTTTATATCAGCATTTAATAATCTTTCTGCGGCTGTGGGGCCAATACCTCTTACTCGTATTAATTCTTCTAACATATTCGGCACATAATCAATAAAATTAGGGAGAAGATTTATTTATAGAATAATCTATACTATTTAACTTACTTTAAATCAATAATTTCAATACTTGTGTAATATATAGTTAATTAATTAAAATAAAATTTACGCTGAGTCAATGTTATATTAATTATAGAACACTAAGGAAAAATTAAATAAGAAAAAAAAAGAAAGAAAATATTTATTTCTCTAATTGCTTTCCAACGCCATAATAGATTAAATAACTACCTATTATTGCCAATATTAGACCTATAAGCCCCATTCCTGTTCTAAATGCTGCAATATTTAAGAAATTGGAAATAAAGATTCCATACATAAAGATCATACTACAGAGAAATCCACCAATAAATAGCTTCCACTTTTTTCTGAGTACCTCATCCTCAAATTTGGTCATGACTTTTAATGATAGATACAAAAAAGGTACTAAAACTATAATTGTTTCAACAATCACGACAAATAGAAAGAAAGGAAGGCTCCATATCGGGGACCATGTTTCGGAATGAAATTCTACTCCCCATTCTTCACTGAAAGCAAAAAAAACCATAAAAAACATCGCTATACCATGTATTAACAAAAGACCTACTTGTTTACTGGTTGTAACTACTTTTTCAGACTTTAAAAGTATTAAATCAAAAACAACGATAAATATTCCTGAATAAAATATACCAAAGTTAGTTAAGAAATTTAGAAATAAAACAAGCACCTCATTAGTATTATTCTGAAAAGGATCAATAGGAGCATAAATGAAGTTTATCATTAAACCTATCGCCGCTGAAATGTAGTACCCTGCAAAGATAACATTCAATCGCTTTTTATCTCGCTTTAATATTCTATACGCTAAGAATAAAAATATCACACAAAGCAAACCTTGGGCTACGTAGACGGTTATTATTCTTGTTATACTCATTGCGAAAAAAACCATAAGAACTCACATAAAAAATTATTTTATTTTAAAATAATATATTAATGTAATTATTTATCATTACACATTTTTATTATTTTACTGTTTTTATTTAAAATTAAATTCATATTTATTTAAGATTAATTTTGATTAATGATGAAACAAAAAAAAGATTTTAAGAGTTTCACTCAAGTTGGCGCCCTACACCATAGTATATCAAATATAAACTTATAAGGCAGGGTAATGATATTAAAGACCAAATAGTCCTGAAAATATCGTTGTTTAATGAGTTAGAAAATGTTGTTCCATAAAAAAGAAAAAAATAAGCAGAGATTCCAATAAAAAAATATTTCCACTTTTTCTTTAAATATTCACTTTTAATCTCTCCATAAATCTTTATAGAATAGCAAATAGTAGGTATCGCAATGCTACTAGAAACGACAATGGCATAAGTAAAAAAAATCCAACTCCAATTCGGTTTCCAATTTGTGCTTTCATTTATCATTATTCCATTTGGAATAAGTAAAAGACCAAATATTAAAAATCCATAAATAATTAAGATTAAAATTTGAACCTTATGAGTGATCTGCTTGATAGGTTTTATGATAATTAATACAAAGATCAGAAGAAAAACCAATGACATACAAAAGAGAAAATATGTTGTGAAATGCATTGTATAAACTATTGTTTTATCAAATATATTAGCATAGATGATATTTAGAATGCCACCTATCGTAATAGAAAGATAGAAACCACTTAAATATAGATTTAATCCTTTTTTCCCTCTTTTTAATATCTTGTATGCCATGTAAATAAAAAATAATGCAAATAACCCTTGTATTATGTAAATTTGTATGAACCTAGCGATATCCATCATCGATAAATCCCTTATCTTAATAAATGTAGTATGATTAAATTTGCCTTAATTAAATTTTAAGTTTTATAATAATATATAATTATTCTAAAAATACAAAAAAGTAAAAATAGAATATGAATTAAACCTGTGTTAGATTACTTCAGAAGGAGCTTACCATAGGTTTTTGCCTTTTCCAGTAACTCAGGATTCGAATATTGAAACCGGAAAACAAAGTCGTTTAATATTTTGTCATAAATTTCAGTAATATCCTTACTGTTATTATATATTTCAAAACAGTAAATCAGATTCAAATCTTTTGTCAATTTTTCCATGTGAAATCTACTTATTTTCAAATTCTTTGAGGGAGTTTTATTGAAAATTTGCTCAATATTCATACCCACTAAAACCGATAATCCTTGAAATGATAAGGCATCGTTGAATTCTTGAATTAATGCTTTATTATAATAGTTGATTGAGTCGGGCTCATATAAATTCAACGTGAGCATTAACAAATCAAGTTTCTCTATCTTATCAAAATTGTAAATTAAATCTTCAAGCCTTACTGCTAAAAATACCTTAATCCTTATTGGAATTTGTTGAAAAACAATTAAGAATTCAAGTTTATCATCAGAAAGACTCGGATCGATAGAAGAATTACATAGTGTTTCTAAAAATATCTTCTTTGTTATTTCTTTATTGCCAACGATTCCCATCCTTAAGCTATAGCTTATTTTCTTCAAGAAATTTCTTTCCAAAAATAATTATTATTGTTCTTAATTTACTATTCTTAATAAACCATTTTAGTGGAAATCACTTAATATAATGTCGATTAAATTACAAAAAAGTGTAATATCTAGTTGGTAGTTGTCTATTTAGAATTGTTATTTATGATCATTATTTGGAGTTTTTCATTTGTTATAGTAGATATTGCTGTGGAATTTATTCCACCATTATCAATTGCCTTATATCGGTTCATAATTGCCTCAGCTGCGTTTCTAATAATGGATCTGTATGTTAAAGTAAGAAAAAAGAAAAATAGGACTGAAATTAATAAAATTAATAACACTGAAGCGGCAAAATTTTCAAGAAATGATTGGATTTTAATGCTTTTCGCAAGTTTTACAGGAGTTTCGATATTCTTTTTTGCTCAATATACAGCAATCCAAATAATTGGTCCTTCACTTCCCGCTTTATTTGTATGTTTATTAGCACCGATTGTTATTACAGTTTTAGCCTTGATTTTTTTCAATGAGAAATTAACTCGGTTAAAAATTATTGGGTTTATTATTGCTACAATTGGAGGATTTCTTTTGATTACAGGAGGAAATGTAAAAAATCTCACACCAAGGTCTCCTAATTTTCTTGGATATCTATTTGCCCTTATAACTCCATTCTTATGGGGAGCTTATTCTACCATAACAAAAAAAATCACTCAAAAAAAATCTAGTATTAAAATGTTAAGAAATATCGCTTGTTTTGGAACTATTGAGCTTTTTATTTTTGTTTTGATCAGTAAAGAATTGTTAGTTTTTATTCAAAACTTTTTAAATATTCTTTTATTCTTATGCGCGCTCTATATAGGAATTGGATGTTATCTAATCGGATATTATATTTGGCAAAAATCTCAAACTAAGCTAAGATCATCGAAAGCCGCATCATTTTTATATATTGAGCCTTTTATAACACTTGTATTTTCATTTTTGCTCCAAAGAAGTGAAACTATCTTGCTGTGGAATATTTTAGGAGGAATCATTGTTCTAATCGCCGTGTTAGTAATAAACTACGAAAAATTTCAATTTGCTTAAAAGTAACAATACAAATATCAAAAAATAACTTCTCCTTCACAAAGTTAATTTTTTTTTTGGAGATCCTTGTTCTCTAAAAAATAACACCAGCCATAATCTTACTCTTAAAATATTTGTAACTCGATTAATAAAACATATATTTTAGAGTCTAAAGTTTATCCTGAAAAAGAAATAAATTTACAGATAAAACTTAAATTATTAAAATTTGTTTAAAGAATAAGAATAGAAAATGAATAGTAAGATGACAATACGTGAATCAATAAATAGAATAAGAGCAAAATTATATAATTTTGTAACAAATTTTAATGTTGTGAAAATCTGTGCTATGGGTGTTATGATTGGATATATTTTTCTACTCATAATTGGTGTTATCATAGCAGCATTACTTGATCCAGATGGATATACTATTTGGAATAACTGGATTTCTGATCTTGGCTCAAGAAATCACACTCCAGCTCCTTATTTATATGATATTGCATGTATCATCGCTGGCTCCATGACTATCCCACTTACATACTATATGGAAAATTTGCTTGCTCCACTACCTCAAAAAACTAAATTAGGAGAACAACACCACTCTCGACTTCGTTTTCGATTAAGCAGTTATGCCTTTTTGTTTAATATTATTGGGAATTTTGGCTATATTGGTGTTGGAATCTTTAGTGCCGATCGTGATTATGACGTCTTATCCGTTTTAGGACAAGGACCGCATGGGATGATGTCTTATCTCGCTTTCGGGGGATTTACTTTAGGCGCATTTTTTATGGGTTGGCTGATAGTCTTGTATGATACAAAGATTCCAAAAATTTTGGGAATTTATGGAATATTTGGACCATTAACAGTATCTATTCTAAACCTAATAGATAGTACTCCGTTATTGGAATGGATGTTACTCTTTTCGATATTAATCTGGATAATCTCTCTTTCACTTATCGTGCTAATAAAACCGGAGTTAATACCAAGAAACAAAAATTAAAGAGTTTATGCAAATTTAATGCGTTAAAATAATAGTATTGCACCGTTTCTAAGCCTAAATTTAATAATCTTCACTCATTCTGCTTTGACTATTCTTTCTTCTGCTCAATACAATAAGTCACGGCATTTTTAGCAAAATTGCCTTCTCTAAGTGAGTCGAGTAATTTTTCTAATTTTTTCCCATGATTTTCAGTTGGATCTAACTATTTATAACGCATTAAATAATTTGGCATAATTGCATCTACTTTTTACTTCGGGTGATGATGATTTATGTTTCACAATGAATTTTATTAAAGCACTTTGGAACTCCTTGGAATTACCAAAAAAGTGATATCCAGATGATATCGAGAAAAAGTCTTAAAGACTGCTAAATTAGTTAATGCGTCATAAATAATATAGAAAATAAACCTATATTAGGAGAATAAGAGTTGAGAACATGTTTTATTTATCATATAAATTTTTTATTATTTTTTCTTTTTGATTTAGTTTTTTAAATAATTTGTAATTCAGCAGTACAATTCGTATAACTGCATCATAACTAGATATTTGTTCTTTTTTCTTTAATTCATTTAGATACTCTTTAGTCTTAAGCGATATTTGAATAGTAGTTGTTTTTCGATGATTGTTTGAGCTATCTTCACTCATAATTATCTTATAAATTTTCTATAGATATAAATGTGTATTTCTTAATCAGTTAATAAATTATATAAACTGATCAAGCACTTATAAATCATAAATGAACTATGAAATTTCTATAAAATTCCAATAATATTTTTATAATATTCTTATAATATTCTTATAATAAAATTTCTAATATATATATAATACTTTTATAAGTTATAAAATTACTTCATGAAATTCCAATAGAATAGGAGAGGAGGGAAAATGGCTTCTAAAATGAAAGAAGAATTGTTTGTGTATTTCAATGAGGAAGAAGCAAAAACCATCTTGAGTATGGTGAATTTTTTAAAAGAAATTAGCTTTTTACCACAAGAAAATGCTAAATTAGATGGAATAATTAAAAAAATATCAGATAGTGTATTTAGCTTAGATGATGAAGATTTAATTGATATTCAGGAGAAGTTTAAAGAAAATTTTCTTGATCAGAGCTGTTCTGAGCTTATTTCTTCCTTTAAAATTGCAGAAGAAGGAATAACTATCAGTATTGATGAAAATATTAGATATGCTAATCCTGCTTTTATAAAACTGTTAGGATATGACTCTTTAGACAGTGTTTTATGTTTAGGATTTTCTAACTTGATTTCAAAACAATATTATCAAAAAATCAAGAATTATTGTGAAAATCGGTTAAAAGGAGAAATTGTTCCAAATATCTACGATTTAGAATTAATTAGAGCAGATGGAGCAAAAATTTTAATCGATTGTGTAAATTATTGTATGCCTTTTCAAAAGAGCCATTTATTAATTACATTTTATATAAGTCTAAAAAATCTTAAAAATTTAGAATTTAAATTACGAAAATCCGAAGAAGTAAGCCGGAATATTCTTAATAATTCTTCTTTTGTGATATATCAATTTAATCTTAAAACAAATTTATTTGATTATATTAGTCCTTCCTCAATACGAATGTTTGGATATAGTCCAGAAGAGTTGATATCTTTTGAATTTAAAAAAATGATTTATTTGATACATCCGGAAGACAAGGAAAGGTTCCAAAAGCATTTTGATAACATGTTAAAACAAGATGCTGAAAAAGAATTGAATTTGTCCATTGAGTACCGTTTTAAACATAAGAAATTAGGCTACCGTTGGTTTGATAGTCATCATTCAATAATCTTTGATAATATACATAACCCCATATCGATAGTAGGTAATGTAAGAGACATTACTAAGTACAAAAGGACTGAAGAAACCCTTTCCCAATTAAATAAAGAAATGGAAGATAATCTAACGGAAAAATCATTAGAGTTAAAAGAAACTATAGAAAATTATAAAAATTTAATTGATATTACAAATACGGGTTATCTAGTTATCGATGAGAAAGGTTTAGTACTATATGCAAATCCAGAGTATGTTCGTATGTCAGGACATCGTTTACTAAACGAAATTTTGGGTAGAAGTATAATTGAATGGACAGTTGATTATCAAAAAGACGAAATTACACAAAAACTAATGAAATGTACTACGCAAGGTTTTCTCGGAATTTTAAATGTTGATTATAAGGATAAAGATGGAAAAATAACTATGATTGAGATTAATACTGATCTTTATAAAACGGAAGAGGGTTTTCGAATCATAGGGATTTGTCATGATGTCACAAGGTATAAAAAATTGGTGCAGAAGTTAAAAAAATCACAACAGAGATTACAAAAATTCATGGATTCAGCTACAGAAGGTTTTGTAATTTTAGATTCAAAATTGAATTTTATTTCTGTGAATAAAGTTGCGCTACAAATAGTAGGGCTTAGTAAAGAAGAAATAATCGGAAAAAATCTCTTAGAAATAGTTCCAAATCTTAGAGAAATGGGTAGATATGACAAATATTTGGATGTCATTAAAACTGGTAAACCATTTTCTTCTAATGAGGTCGTTTTTAATAGACAAGATATAAATCTGAGCTATTCATTATCAGTAAAGGCATTCAAGATGGGAGTTGACCTCGGAATTTTATTTATAAATATTACCGAGTATCAGAAAACAGAGATTAAATTAAAAGAATCTGAGAAACTGTTGCGAAAGTTAAACAAAGAGTTAGAAGAAAAAGTTCTAGCTAGAACAGAAGAATTAAAGAAATCCGAAGAACAATTTCGGAATCTGACCATTAACTCCCCTGATGTGATCTACTCTGCCATACTTTCACCCACACCACCTACATTCAACCTTAAATATATCAGCCCTTCCATATATCTGGTTACTGGATACACACCAGACGATTTTTACAACGACCCCGAATTGGCTTGGAAGGTGATTTATCCCGACGACCGTTTGTTTGCGGAAAGAGCCCTAAATTCCTCGGATTCCCGTCCCGAGCCAGTGATTGAGCGCTGGATTCGGAAGGATGGCAAAGTGATCTGGGTCGAGGTGCGATTTATTCTAATCCGTGATGCGGAAAGCAACCTTATTGAGGTTCAGGGTATCGTGAGAGACATCACGGAACGCAAGAAAGCAGAGCAAAAATTAAAAGAATCAAAGAAGATTTTAGTAAAATTTAATATAGAATTAGAGCAGAAAATTAAGGAAAGGACTAAGGAATTAGTTATCTCTGAACAAAAATTACGTAATTTTATGGATTCTGCTACTGATGGATTAATAACTTTTGATTCAAATTTGAATTACAATGATATCAATCGAGTTGCTTTACGAATCTTAGGTAAGGATAAAAGGGAATTAATCGGAAAAAACGTTTTAGATATTGTACCAAATCTTAGAGAAACAGGGAGATATGACAAATATTTGGAAGTTATTAAAACTGGAAAACCGTTTTCTACTGAGGATGTTATTTTTAATAGAGAAGATGGAAGTTTGAGCCTCTATTTATCGGAAAGAGCATTTAAAGTAGGGGATAATCTTGGAATCATTTTCACAGATATCACTGATAGAAGAAAAAATGAAAAAATAATAAATGAATTAGCAAAGTTTCCTTCCGAAAACCCAAATCCCGTTCTGAGAGTAACTAATGTTAGGGTTTTGTACGCTAACGATGAAGCAAAATTTCTATTCAATGTTAAAGAGGGAAGTTATGTTCCAGTTATGCTACGAGCGCAAGTTAAAGAGTCTATATCGAACGACACAAGACAATTGATAAACTTGAAAATTAAAGATAGCTTTTATTCATTTTCGCTAAATCCAATCAAAAATACAGATTATTTAAATCTCTACGGAACAGATATCACCGAGCGCAAGGAAAGAGAGGGGGAAGTACGATTACATAGTGAAATCATGATAAATTTGAGTGAGGGGGTGTATCTCGTTCGATTGGAGGATTTAATTATTGTTTATGCTAACCCGAGATTTGAAGAAATGTTTGGCTATGATCCTGGTGAAATGATTGGGAAACATGTCGTAAGCTTAAATGCCCCAACTGATAAGACTCCTGAGGAAACAAAAAATATAATCGTAGGAATCTTAAAAGACACAGGGGAATGGCATGGGGAGGTGTTAAATGTCAAAAAGGATGGGACGCTATTTTGGTGCTACGCGAATGTTTCACTTTTCGATCATCCTGATTATGGAACAGTTACTGTCTCAATACATACTGATATCACTGAACGCAAGAAAATTGAACAAGAATTAAAAAAATCTGAAAATATTCTTAAAGAGAGAGTTAAGGAGCTAATATGTTTATATAGTCTGTCAAAACTATTTGAAGAGCCCAATATTTCACTGGATGTTTTATTTCAAAAAACTCTTGGTATTATTCGGATCGCGTATCAATTTCCTGGATCAATCCACGTGAAAATCGAATACGATAAAGACGTGTATATAACAAATAATTTTAAAGAAACAGAATGGAAGTTGTCAACTAAAGTTAATTTGAACTATCACTCTATGAGAATTAATGTATATTATAAAGAAAATATTGCTTTCCTTGAAGAAGAAGTTTTTTTATTAAATGAAATTGGAAGTCGCCTAAAGGATATTCTAGAGCGAAGAGAAGCAAGAAATAAATTAATTGAAGCCCAAGAACAATTGATTCGCAATGAGAAACTAGCCGCCATTGGAAAACTTGCAGGAAGCATAGGACACGAACTTAGGAATCCTCTTGGCGTTATTAGCAATTCCATTTATTATTTGAACATGAAACTAAAAGATTTAGATGTAGATGAGAAGGTAAAAAAACATTTAAAAATCATGCAAGATGAGGTGAGGTCTTCTAATTCTATTATATCCAATATTCTTGATTTTACTAAGATAAGAAACCTCCTCTTCGAAGAAGTTGAAGTAAATGCTATTTTAGAAGAAATCATAGATAACATCAGCTTTCCTGAGAATATAATCCTTGAAAAGCAATTTAATCCTAAAATACCTAGATTGCTATTAGATCCATTTCAAATTAAACTAGCATTCCGAAATATTGTTTTAAATGCAGTTCAATCAATGCCAGATGGAGGAAAATTGAAGATGAAATCTAAAACAAGTGGAAAAATGGTCAAAATAATATTTAAAGACACAGGAAAGGGAATAACAAAGGAAAATCTTCCAAAAATATTTGGGCCTCTATTCTCCACTAAGGTTAAAGGAATCGGTTTGGGTTTATCGATAGTAAAAGATGTTATTGAAAAACACGATGGATTGGTAGAAGTTGAAAGTGAGGTGGATGTGGGGACGACCTTCACAATCGTTTTACCACTTATTCGAAATGAGTAGAATTGAGATGAAGGAACAAACAAATATTCTCATAGTAGATGATGATTTTGGCATATGTGAAACTTTATCAGATATTTTGGTTGAAGAAGGTTTCAAAGTATCTGTAGTTAATGATGGTTTTGAAGCAATTAAGGAGGTAAATAAATCTGATTATAAAATAGCATTGATTGATATTAGGATGCCAAAAATTAACGGAGTAGAGACCTACAAAAAAATTAAACATATTAAACCCTCATTGAGGGTAATTATGATGACAGCTTTTTCAGATGAAGATCTTGGTAAAGAAGCATTAAAGGAGGGAGTTTATACTATTTTTTATAAACCTTTAAACATCACCGAACTCATTAAATTCATAAAAAAAATTGAAACAGAGACTTTATTATTGATAGTGGATGATGATCCCGATTTTTGTGAAACTTTAAAAGATGGATTAGAGGAAGCGAACTATAAAATAGCTGTAAATTATGACGGCAAGCAAACAATAAAAAATTTTGAAGAGAATGACATAGATATAATATTTTTTGATGTAAAAATGCCAAGCATAAACGGTCTAGATTTGTATCTAACTCTAAGAAAAAGAAACCCTAATTTCACTGGAGTTATGATAACTGGTTATTTTTATGAGGAAGAGGTTTCAAAAATGATTGATGAGGCATTTAAAAATGGTTTATATGCTTGTTTATATAAACCGCTTAAGAGGAGAAATGTAATTGCCCTCATAGAAGAAATATGTAGGAATAAAATTACAGAAAAGAAAATTCCCGGGATTTAGGTGAATAAGATAAGCGAATCAACAATTTTGATCGTTGACGACGATGACTTAATTTGTCAAACTCTTTACGATATATTTCAAGAGAAAGGATACAAAGTTACAATTGCAAACGACGGAACCGAAGCTATAGAGAAGGTAAAACAGACGGCATTTGATCTTACTTTTATTGATATTTTACTTCCTGATGTTGACGGAATCACGCTTTTAAAGCAATTTAAGAAAGATTATCCGGAAAGTTCATATATAATCATCACTGGTAATGCAACACTTAAAACGGCTATCAGTGCCTTAGAAGATGGTGCCGATAGATACTTTATTAAACCACTACCCGTTGATAAAATTATCGAAAGAGCTCACGAAATTATAGAAAACCAACATTTAAGAAAAAGACTAAGAGAATCTGAAGAAAAATATCGCCTTATCTCGGAAAACGCAAATGATTTAATTTCTATAGTAGATAATAAATGGAAATTTCAGTATTGCAATGAAGCTTTTAAGAGAATTTTAGGGTATGATCCTAACGTATTAGTAGGAACTTCTAGTTTTAATATTATTCACCCAGATGATCGAAATGAGTGTTTTAGACAAATTAGAAAATCATTTCTTAATGGTTCAACAAAAAATGAAGCCAGATTAAAATGTAAGGATGGTAGCTATAAATGGGTTGAGTCGATTGGTAAAATTACTTATGATGAAGATATGAAATTCAAACATTTAATTGGCATCTCCCGGGACATTACTAACCGTAAAAATTTAGAGCAAAAATTAAAAGAAGTAAATAAGCTAAAATCGGAGTTCCTTAGAAGAGCTTCTCATGAATTAAAAACTCCCCTCATTTCAATTAAAGGGTTTTCTGATCTTATTTTATATTTACACAAAGATCAATTAAATATAGAGATTATTTCAAAACTAAGAGAAATAACTGAGGGTTGCGAAAGACTTCAAAATATTATTAACAGTCTTATAAAAGCTTCTAAATTAGAATCACCCGAATTACTCCCGAATAAAAAAAAGGAAGATTTATCCTTTCTCATTAAATTTTGTGTTCATGAATTAGAATCCTTGGCAAAAGGAAGGAATCAATTAATTAAATTAGAAATCCATGATAATTTGTATGTAAATATTGAAAAAGAAGAAATTCACGACGTTCTTTCAAATTTGCTATCTAATGCGATTAAGTATACTCCGCCAAATGGGAAAATTGAAATAAAAACAGAATTAAAAGAAGATTTTGTGGTTGTTTCTGTAATTGATAATGGGATTGGCTTTACGGAGGATCAGAAAAAGAAGATCTTTCAACAATTTGGAAAAATCGACCGTGATGGGCAAGGGCTTGATTTAGGGATTGATGGTACCGGATTAGGATTATATATTTCAAAGAGAATTGTAGAATTGCATGGTGGGAAAATTTGGTTGGAGTCTGAAGGGAAAAATAAAGGGTCTTCATTTTACTTTATTCTTCCAACTGCTAAATGATAAATATCTTTTATTTTTTTCTAGCTTTTTTTAATTTAACCAAAAAGGGACATAGCTGCAACATGTGATGGTGAATATAAGAAGAAAAAATTTCAATGGTCAATCTATATTCCCTGGAATGCTTAAATAAACGAAGAAATTATTTTTTCCTATTTTCCATTTTCTACGACTTCAGATGGTTGAGCGAGCGAGTCTATAATATTTATGATATCTTCTGCTAGTTCATACCGCTCAGAACGATACTTCTCTCGATTTAAGCGTTTTTCAACCTTCAATGGCGTTCCAACTTTTACTTTAATACCTTTACCTTTAAATAAATTGAGTATCTTAGTTTCTTCAGTGAAAATTGCTATTGGAATAATCGGAGCACTTGCCACAATTGCAAATTTTATTATTGCTGCCATCGATTTTACCTGAATTTCACGATCGTGCCTTGCTTCAGGAGTCATGGCGACAAGATCACCTTTTTCATTTAAAATTTCAAATATCTTATCGATAGGCTCTGTATCTTCTTTATTTTTAGTTCCGCGAATCATTCCAAGACTCTTTAATACAGGTCCAGCAATTTGGTGTTTCATCAGTTTTGGATCAAGCATGAAATGCACTTTACGTCCAGTTACTTGACTAATAATGAGCATATCTTGAATAACATTTTTAGCAACCGTAGTTAAAATTGCTTTCCCTCGAACAGGAATATTTTCTTTCCCTTCGATTTGTAAGTCCATAAAGGCTTTAAAAAATAAACCACTTATGCCTTTTACGGCACCATAAAGCACATCAAACGCAATTTTTTTTGGATTTAATTTATTTGGATCTTCTGAAACTACTTGTTCTTCAACCATATTATATTTACACCTATTATAATATTATAATTTATCTATAAAATCGTTAACTTCTTCCATTCTTTTTTCATAATATTCTTTTAAATCCTTCTCGGATACGAACGTGGGGATAACTTTTTCAGTATAGAGATCAAAAATAGTACTTAATTTTGTCTTGTGTTTAAGAGTTTCAAGGAATTCCTCCCCTAATTCCATTAGTTGTTTTATAAATTCTGTCATCGTTTTTAAAGGGATAATCGTATTCAATCAAATAATTATCTATTTTATTAAAAATAATTTGATTTAAAAACTTTTCAATACGATTCAAATTATTATATTGTTGCTTTTAACATTTAGTTTAGTTATTCTTTAATCCATTTAATGGAATGGTTTTAGTAATAAATATCTCGCTAATTAAAGGTTCAATGGAAGGGATATCTTTTAATTGAATTTCTTTGTTCAGTTTGTAAAAATTTTTAAAGTTTTGCCAAATATCCTCATCACGTTGTATTTTATCTATAAAATATCTAATCCTCTGCTGAGCTAAATATGACTGACCTTTGAATACATAACATATAAAAAAGGGTGGTACAGAGTTCATAAGGAGTGTATGTTCACCGAAAGTAGCTCGATCGAGCCCTTCAGAGAATTTTTCATTGATAAACGAATTGATAGCGGTAAAAAAACCTCCGAAAAGATGGTCCTCAAAAGTTTGTTCCTTTACAAATAATTGAGAAAATATAGGTCTTCCTCCCTCTGAAACAATTAAAAGTATTACAGGTTCTTCATCTGAAAGTTCAGGGACTTCTACTACTCGCTTTCGGATCATACTCTCCATTTGTGCATTTAACCGAGCAAATTCCATACGCTCTTTTAATGATATATTTGATTCTTTTAAGTTCTCCCACATATTTAATTGTTTAAGAAGCTCATCATGTTCGTTTGAAATTTTTATAGCTAGCAATTTAAGTCCATATCTTTCAGCAATCTTCTGCCCTTGAGTCAATAATCGTCGAGCCTCTTTCAAATTCGATGATAATAAAGCCAATTTGGCTTGTAAAAGATAAGTTTCTCCCATAATCCAATACGAATGCGATTTTTCAGCAATTTCTAATAACTGACCAATAAATTGATTTAACTCATCCAACACCTCTAAGTCATTAGTCATGCGTAACTCAGTCAGGAGCAAATCACATAAAGTAAGTAATGCTGTATACCTACCCTCATAACTTAAATTCTCATTTTCAAGAAGTTGCTTTAATATTTCTTCAGCTTTACCCCTTTTAATGGCTCGCGGACTGGTTTTTAATACTAGAGCCTTATCAATAAGAACCATGAAATTTCTTTGTTTGTCTTTTGATTGACTGTTCAATAGTTCCAAATCATGAAGAGAAATCTGTGCTCGTTCAAGATCACCCTTTTCAATTAAAATTTGAATTAAAAAATCGTGATTATCAGCTAGTGCTCTTAAAGCTCCCAACTCACGGTTTAGTGCCATAGCTTGTTCTATACACTCTAACGCACGATCTAATTCTCCTCTCATCATATAAATGTGAGTTAAATTGTTAAAAATATTTGCCATCCTGTCTTTGTTGTTAAGTTCCTTGAAAAGTTCTAAACTTTGCTCAAAAAATCTAATACCACGATCTAATTCCCCTTGGAAGCCATATATTATCGCCAGAATATTAAGATTAAATGCAATATAATATTTTTTGCTACTCTCTTTAGCAAGAGCTACACTTCGCTCGGCAAATTTTAAGGCACGATTCAGTTCACCTTTAAAAAAACATAGATTGTTTGCTATCTGACCAAGAGATTCGGCAATTTCATGCTTAATCCCTAATTCTTCTCGCATTGCTAAGCTGTGCTCATGATGCTTTAATGACAGATCTGCGTCATTTGGATTGCTTCTCCTATTGTAAAAATATCCTTTTATAATGGCTAGATAAGCCTCTCTTTGCTTGTAGGCTTTTATTAATTCTTGTGGAATTATTTTTATTAATTCTTCTCCTTGCTTAATCAAATCAAAAGCTTCATCCAATCTATCAAGATTTATTAATGCATGTGTCATTATAAGTAAAATGTCGACTTTAAGGAAGTTGTTTTCCAGTCCTTCACTTTCTTTATAAGTTTGCTCAGCGAGTTTACTAAACTCTTTCTTCTTCCCTTTCCAAAATAGAATTTGACATTGAAGTAGATGACATGATACTTTATCATGATAGGTGAGCCCTTCTTTTTGTTCGTAATTATTCAAGAGTGTGAGAGCTTGATCGAGTTTACCTTCGTCACTTAATTGTTCTGCTCGAATTTCTTCTTCAGGTTTTTTTTTTTCTATTAATTTTTCTTCTTCCATATTTAGTATATACCCTTGTGACTCTTTATAAGAGAGATAAGATAAGAGAGATAAGATATGAAACTTTTTAAAATTATTTAAACCATATTTTTTTAGATCCACCTTATTTTAATATGAATAAAGGAAAATACACAGGTAAAAAAACAGATCCATCACTTTTATCATATAATAAATTTCTCCAGGCTTTAGAACTAATAATTACAAAATTTTACAATTCTTTAAAATCCAACGGATATTTAGGTATTTTCATATTATATTTTATACCTTAAGATTACAAAAAATGATTTAGAATCAAAAGTAAAATTTTATGTTTTTTTCTCTTTTTAGAAATTATCAATTCGAAACTGTCCAAACTATAATTAAATTAACCCATTTCAAGAATGGACAGAGGAAAGGTCAATAATCGACCATTTAGAAGACTTCCCACTTGCCACAGCGAGAGCCCCATCTGGCAATTACTTTATTCTCATCCTGTGGCATTTTAACTTGAATAATGGTGCAATTATTGGGGCAATCACCGCACAGAAATGCTGATGTTTTAAATTCTAAATCCCCTACATGCAGTCCGCGAAATACTGTTTCTGTTGGATGCTCTAAATAATAATCTCTAACAAGAATTGCCATTCCTAAGGCTCCCATTAGAACGTTATATTTCGGGACTATAATTTTACGCTCTAAATGTCTCTCGAAAGCTTGAATGATTCCTTCATTATAGGAAACACCTCCTTGAAAAACAATAGGATCATCTAACTCCTTTCCTTTTGACAAATTATTCATATAATTGCGGACTAGGCTATCACAGAGACCTGCAATGATATCTTCTTTAGAATATCCCGCATTTTGTTTATGAATCATATCAGATTCAGCAAATACCGTACATCTTCCAGCAATACTTACCGGAACTTTAGCCTTTATTGCATAACCTCCAAAGTCCTCAATTGGAATTCCTAATCTCGAGGCTTGATGATCAAGGAAGGAACCTGTACCCGCTGCGCACACTGAATTCATCGCGAAATCTACGATAATTCCGTCCCGGAGAATTATTATTTTTGAATCCTGACCTCCAATCTCTAGGATTGTTCTTACGTCCGGATACAATGATTGCGTAGCAACTGCATGAGCTATAATTTCCGTCTTAGCAAGATCTCCACCTATAATTGCTTTTGTTAAATAGCGAGCTGAACCTGTAGTTCCACAACTACGTATGGCGTATCCTTGTAATTCTTCATTTTGCTCAATTTTTAATCGTAAATCTTCCATGCCTGCTTTCGCAGATTCAATAGGAGAACCTCTATTGCGTAAAAATACGCTAGTGAGTAGATTACCATCTAGATCCATTAAAACAAACTTACATGTTACCGATCCGATATCAATCCCTAGAAAAGCATCTAACTTTCCATCTTCCTTAGCCATTTTCTCTGAAACTTGTACCATAATTACATACCTATTGTGTTTGAATTAATTTAACACATTCATGAAAGAAGTGAGTTCCATTTGATTTGTAAAATTTTTTTTTATCATCTTCTAGCGAAATATTCTCAATTCCTAATTTATGCTTACGTCTTGATTCCATTAGGTCTACAAAGGCTTCCAACCTTGTTCGCATTCCCTCAGTTCCAGAATGTTCATCAAAAGAGAAATAAATAATCGGAAGATCATACATTTTCTTGAGCTTATTAGTTATAATCGTCCGAGTAGTGACTTCGGGCATACAAGTGAAAGGATATACATGAACTGCTCCTGAAAAGCCAGTTTTGGCTCGGTCAATGTATTCACCAAGGCACCACTGACAATCTCCCCCGATATCCATTGGAATGTATGGATGAGATAAGTGTTCTAACCATTTTCGATGAAAATTCAGATGGAACTTATGTGAAATCCAATCCCATAAGCTTAAATTTTGATGTATCTCAACCCCCATATCTCCCAGCTTACGTCTAATATCTACATTAACAAATGGTTCCAAACTTATATGAATTTCCCCAAAAATCGCAACCCGTAAAGGAGTTTTTGTTTTATCTACATCAATTTTATTAAAATCTTCTTTAATTACATTTTTAAAACTTCTTAACTCTTTAAGAGTATTAGCTTGATCAAGCTTATTTATTACGTTTTTAAAAACTTCAGTTGTATCTCCTTGGTTTCGTTCATAAGCTCGAAATAATCCTTCCGCTGTTTGGATATCGCTCAATAGTTTTGCTTTTTTCAAGAAAAATATGACTGCTTTTACAAACTTTGAATAAGCAAATAAATCTCTTTTACCACTTACCTCTTGGAGAGACTTAACCCATTTAAAAGTTAATAAATCGGCCTGGTCAAGAGGTATAATGTTTACATGCTTGTATCCCATATCATGTAATAGACGTTCTTGAACAGCATGATAAAAACCAAATCTACAGGGACCGCAATCGATGGCCATAACTAGCGTATCAGCCCCCTTTTTTATTGCGCTTACAAAATCACCTAAAGTAGATTTAAATGGAAAACAAACAAACTCAGGGCTATATTTTACTCCAATTTTTATGGCTTCACGATTGGTTGGATCTGGGAGCACAACCTCTATATCTAGTTGTTCAAATAATGTTTTGAAAGCTATTACGTTTGGTCCCATACAAGGAAAAGACAGAATCATTTTTGGTTAATTTCCTCAACGAAATATTATTTAATAATTTCTAAAGAATATCTTTTAAGATTTTTTAATAAATTATGATATATACTATCGATAGACGTTGATTTATAGTATAGAATTTTACTTAAATAATTTTTTGATTAAAATTCATTATCAAAAGTATTAAAAATGGAATAATTTTGCGAAGAAAAAAATTTATATAAATGAAACATTGGGAATTATAAGGACTATTAAGAACTAAAAATCAAAATATATTTATTAGTCTATATTTTTATTTAATTATTGATAAGGATGACAACAACTAATCCATTAAAAGAGGAAGTCATATCTCTTATTAAAGAACTGCCCGAAGATATAACATTAGACGATATTATATATCATCTTTATGTTAAACAAAAGCTTTTAAAAGCTAAAGAAGATATTGCTCAAGGCAGGACTTATTCTCATGAACAAGTGAAGGATATGGCAGAAAAATGGTTGAAATAGAATGGTCTGAATCTGTCAAAAATGATTTTAAGAATATTGTAAAATATATATCTCAAGATTCACCAGGTTATTCAGAATATTATACAAAAGGTATACTGGAAAAAATAGATTATCTTATCAATTTTCCTAAAATGGGTCGAAAGGTGCCTGAATCTGATGATCCAAATGATCGTGAACTAATTTTTCAGCGTTATAGAATAATCTATAATATATCTCATGAAACAATCACTATTGAGATGATAATTCATGGTAGTCGACTTTTAAAGTTTGATAAATAACATTTTATAAAGCTCTCCACAATAGTTATCTATGTTAATTGAATGCATAAAATAATTAACATCCCGAATCGATAAGAATGAAACCATATGGTATGCAAATCTTGAAAAATTTCTTAGAATTATAATTTAGATGAATAATCAAGGTTTATTTAAATAAACTATTGTTTAAATAATAAACCAAATAATAAAAAATTACCCATTAATAACAAACTATCAAAAGTATGATTTCTCTTATTAAAAATTTCAGCTCTAATTAATAAAATCATGAAATAATAAGTATTAATGCATAATAAACGTTTTTATTCAAAGGATTTCATTAAATAGGGGAATATAAAATTATAACTAAGACAAGGGATGCTATTAAGATTTGAGTTCTAAAGTTGATTAGAAGAAAGAAAAGAAAAAAAGAGGAAAAGAGAAGAAATTTGACAAAAGAAATATTAAAGTTCAGATAGAGCCAAAAAAGAGTGATCTTCTTTCCAAGTTAGATAATCTTGACAGCATAACTAAGGAGGAGTTTCACGCCAATCTTCACATCGTTACGATTCGTGGGATCTGGCAGAATCACCTCGGCACCCATAAACTCGAAGAAAGTCTTGAACGCCGGCCACGAATTGCCCATATTTGGAAAAGAAACTTTCATAACAAAATAGCCTCTCAAAGGTTAAAAAGAGATCCGATACCAAAAAACGAATTTCTTGAAAA
>SDBT01006109.1_pt1 | contig 20080 bp, 22 predicted proteins | sample 2277101 | NCBI WGS metagenome assembly SDBT01 (sample SAMN10404973, study PRJNA504765) | marine sediment metagenome | isolation source: marine sediment core GS10_PC15, 103 cmbsf | place: Arctic Ocean: Southern Knipovich Ridge | collected 2010 | reverse complement strand
CATCCCTGCTCTCCGGGGTGGGGCGCTTGAGTGAGTCGGCTAGGTTGGCGTGAGACTTCAGCGTCATGCCGTCATATCCATCCGTGTCTGAGTAAAGCGTTTTGATGTAGGAGTCCAGCGCCTTATTCCATCCCGCGTTTTCGCTCAAGTTTCTCCCGTCTGCCAATCCTTCCCCGTAACATTCAAGGCACCCATGCTCCTTCCGTCCCTTCTCGTGCCCCTCCGCTCTGGCGGCGGTCCATACATTACGTACTAATTTTTTCATCCATAGACTAGACACGTTCACGCTCATGCCGCGCTTTTCGATTTCCGATAACCACTCTCTTAAAATATCGTCCGCACTCATCGGCGGCGGGGAGTGAGGAGAGTTCGTCATGATGCTCCTTTATCGCTGGTTGGTGGTGCCTTGGCAGGTCTGAGCCTGTTCTGGTGCCACGCCAAATCAAACTCGCGACAGGCGGCATCAGGCGTTTCACCGAATCCACACACGCCTTCTTGAAGGTTTACACCAAGCAGGGCGCACCATTGGTCTCCGTCTGGATAAATCCGTGGTTTGTATATCAGTGTTGGTCTCATCCCCTCCTCGGCGGCATACATTCTTGAGAGAGCTGCGTTTACGTCTAGGTTGTATGTGGATTCTTCGTTATTCATTGTGCCTCCTGTGTTGGTGCCTTGATGCCACACGCGAGGCTGCGATAAAACCCCATGGGTTTCAAGTTGAAGCGTTGGCAAATACGCAGGAATGTTGTGACCGAAGGCGTTTCGCCTCGCGCCACGCGGGAGATCGTAGCGGCTGATATGCGCGTTTTCTTCCCTAATCCCCTCGCGCCATAGTATTCCATCAGCGAGGCAACGATACGCGAGAAGTATGTTTGCCGTGATGGTTTGCGTATTCCTCTAAAGCTCATTCCTTCACCCCCTTGATGCCACACGCGGCGAGGGCGGTGTCGATGAGGCGGAAGTCGTCGTGCTGTGTTTCCGCCAGTGTTCCTCGATGGTAATTCGCCTTGGCTTTCAGTACCGCCTCAATCAGCGCCGGTACTCCCTGCGGGTGCTCGATTCCAGCGCAGAAGTTGAGTAAATCTCGAACGCGCAAGGCTTCAACCTTATGGTTTGCGAAAAAGTCAGCCACGGACTCATAACCGTCTTTATGCTTCTGGCATAGCGTTCTCCATCCGCTATCTTCACAAAACTGTAGAGACCATTGCGGTTCAGGCGAGTGTCGCGGGAGAGAGGAGTGGTTCGTAGAGCCGCCCACTACCGCTGCTCCTCGCCACGGAGAGCAGCACGGAGCGACTTACAGCGGTAGCATGGATATTTCGGGGGGGCCGCATTCATGTCAACGTATCCCAGGTCGTCATAAGCAGTCCCCGATAGTTCTCCTGTGCCGCTGCACACATCGCAGTTACTGATTTGTACTACCACCGCTTCAGTAATACGGACAAGGTGAACAATGTTCCTGAAAGGAATCCCCTCTTTTGTCCCCCTGTGCATAGCTGTGGCGGCTGCCTTAGTCTCAGCCAGCCACGCGGGGAGTGTCGGTGTGTCACTCACGGCTTCACCCCTTCCCGTACAATTTTCCAAGCCCGATCTTTAATCCATTTCAGCCCTGACAGTGACCAGCGATTCATAATCGACCTGTTCACAGCCGGCCAATCAATCAAATCCATCGACCTAGTACGCAGCAATTCCGCATACATTTCCACACAGTTTTTTCTCGTAAGCTTCGGGTCCGTTGCGATCCACCTGAAGAACGCCCATTCATGATGCTTCGCGTCTTCTCTGCTCATGCCTTCCTCCCTGCCAGAATTGGCTTCAACCCCACGGCCTTCCTGAACCGCATCAGCTGTACGTCGTCATCGGCACACTTGTTTAACTCGTGCAGCCTATCGGCCCACGCCTGTACCCGCGCATGTGACAGCTGGTTAATCGACTCCACCTTTCGGTTCAAATACTTGGACTCCTGCTTGTGCATTAGTTTGTGCAGGGGCTCGGTCGGTATTCCCATCTTGCTAGCGATCGCGTGGAGTTTCCCGCTCGCCGACACCCATGCGTCCGTTGCCTTTCGGTCTACCTTCTTAGCCTGAGCCTGAAGCGTGACGAGGCGGCCGGTGCCGTGTTTCGCCGCGATGACCTCGGCCAGAAACCTGAGCCTGACGGGTTTCGGAATCAGGTCGCGCATCGCGTTACGCTTCGCGCACGAGAGTGCCGTCGCGACCGCGTGCTTGTTGAAAAACCGATCCGTTTTGCTGCCCTTCCTGAGTGGGTGTTGCTCGGACGAGCACACCGCGAAGTTGGTGATGCCGGCAGGATTCACACACTTGATCCCGACAGTAAAGATGGTTCCCTGCTCGGGTAGCCCAGCCTCGACGTGAACCTGCATGTCAGTGAACGTCGGGATACATAGCACCTTGTTCTTGGCGTAGTGGACTTCGTATAGCTTGAATACTCCACCGACGGCCAGCCCTCTCTGCATCTTGCCTTCGCTACCCGGAAACTCATAGGCGTACGCCATAAATTCTGCGCCCACAGCTTCCTGCAAAATGATCTCGGTTTCGTCGGCTTGGCTCGAGGCTTCAATCATCGCCCTGCGGTCAGAGTCCTTGACCATCAGGCCGGACCCTTCATCGAATACATACCCATCCTGCTTCTTACTCGTCACGGTTTCCTCCTGTCAGTTTTTATCGTGGACCGCCGCTCATCACTTCCTTCCCGCGGTTGTCGGTTACAGACCATTTTAACTTCAATGCGTTGAGTATGACCACCGCCGGCCCGAGACACTTGCGGCACAACTCAATCCTCGTTAGGTTCGGGTTCGGAAAATAGTGGCGAACGGTTACCGACATTGCCCCTCTGGCCATGCAGCTCTTACACACCACTGGTTGCGGATTGCACGGCACGCTCCATGATCTCGACCGCTTCCTTCAGGTTCTCCGGTATCTCCGCGCCCCGCTCCACGGACACCAGAAACCTGATGTTGCCGTAAATAACGTCGTGCAGGGTGGCCTCGAAATTCGTGTGGTGATGCATGGCGATCGGCAGATCAGCATATTGCGGCACGACCTCATATCCGCACCCGGTGCAGGCGAACAGATCGCCGCTGAAGATCGCATACGGCCCGACCGAGCGGGCAATCTCAATCACATTGATCCCAGTGTGGTGGCAGGACATTGTTTTCCGACACTTGACGCAGAGCGGCTGCTTCATTGTCCGATGCTCTGTAGCCATTCGACAACCTTTATCGCGGCGGCAGCGTCCTCCAGGCGCTCGCCTTCCTCGTCTGCATCCTCCGGCTCCTCGAATCTCTCGTTGCACTGGCTGGCAAGCGAGTTGCCTGGTCCAACAGCCGCTATCATGTTTATGTCGAGCGCTTCCCCAGGCGGAACCGGCTCAAGCATGATTGGGTAGTGCGCCTTAAAATGTTCGTACATCTGGCTGATGTTCGCGTCATGCCCCTTGAATCCGGTAGCATACGCGATTGCACCGACAGCGCAGAAGCACGGCTCGCCGTCGGTCACGCTGCACCATACGCCGGACTCAAACCAGTGCGGGTTCTGGGTCACCATCTTCTGTAGCAGCTCACTCGGCTTCATGACTTCACTGACCTCGCTGAGTTTCTGTCGAAGATCCGAACGCCCGGTATCTCCCTCACGCCTCCCTGCACGACCGCCTTCCGGATCGCCACCCGGTCCGCGGTCAGATACTCCCTTGGTAGTTGGTCCTCATGCTGCACATCGAAATCCCAAATCTTGGCAAACGTCGTGCTGCCAACTGTTTTCGGAACACTCGCTACTGCTGCCACTGGGGCAGCCGGTGCTGGGAGACCACGCCGCTCGGCCGACTTCACCTGCTTCTCATGTGTTTTCTCTACAACTGTGTTGATAGCCATCGCCTGCGAGTTCGCCGATGCTTCCTTCTTATCCTGCCACTCCACCATCTTCTGGTTCAGCGCATCCTCCATGTTCGTGAGCGCAGCAATATACGGGTTCCACGTCTGGTCGTTAGCCTTCTTGAGATCAGCAATCGGCCCGCCCATCAAATCCTTCTGGGACTTCACTGACGCTTTTCGCCGGCGAATATCACTCTTCTGCTTGTCGGCCACGATCTGGTCGGCGTCACTAGTGATCGTAATTGCCCTAATCGCCGCCTCTATCTCGGGAAGGTCCCGCTGTAGCTCGATCAGGATGGGTTCGGATGTGGTCGCTGTCTTGATCGCGTTCTTGACTTCCTGATCCGTGAACGGCGGCCGCGTCAGCAGCCCGTCCGGTATCAGAGACACCATAACCCCGGCCGACGTGGCCGGGGCCTTGCTCTTCACTTCCTGTTTCGTTGTCACGGTTTCCTCCTGAGTCAGTTATTGGTCGAGAACTTCGACCTGTCCCATGTCCTTGATGGTCACGCTGTCTGCATCCTCCATCAACTCCCGATACTTGTCCTGGCTCGCCACCCACGCCATCATCATGGCTACATCCATATCGGTAACGATCACCTCACTGATACTGCGCCGCTCGTTCGGCTTCTCGCCTTGTTTATTTTCTAGTGGCGGCTTCTTGATGTCCAGCCTCCACGCAGTCTTAATGACCATCAGCCCTCCCTTGGTTGTGTGAATTGCTGTTTACGAATATCGCGGCCTCGAAGGTCCCCGCCATACACATTGAAACGAACGCCGCCGCTCAGGGCAGGTACGGATACCAGTAGACCCCGCGACCGTGCCACTTGCCTGGCTGCGATCGGGCTGCTATTCCTACGGCGGCGCCGTCCCAACATCTTAGATTCAGTTCCTGGAGATGGCCAGCGTTTCTTCGAACGCTCTGCCCTTCGTCTCGGCACGGTTACCAAACAGGGCCGACCCCATCGTCGTGTCCGTCTTGGTGCGGTTGCTGAAATCCTCGAGTTCAACCACCGCGTTATACAGACCCCAGCCCGTGCCCTTCGCGGCTGGCAAGTCCATCCCCTGTCCCTTGCCGGCGAACAGCTCGGCCGCGGCGGTCCGCTTGGCCGATACTACCTCTCGCCGGTGATCCACCTGCCGAGCACGTTCCCTCATCACGTCAGCAGGGGCGTCATTGCGCGGCTGCTTCGGCATCGGGTACGCAGTCTCCAAAACTCGTACCCGCTCCTCGGTCGTAACCGGGTGGGCTGCCAGCATTTCGTACGCCTCTTTAAGTAGCCCGACTTTCGCCTCGGCCTGTTCCCACGCATCATGCAGCCACGTCCACAGCCTTTCCTTGCAACCCTGATCGTGAATCACGCGCAGCGTGCTTGTCGCCATCGCGCCGGCGGCGATCAACGTGTTCTGGCAGACGACCCGTACGCCAGTGTGGATGATCTCGTTCGCCCTCTTGCCGTCGAAGACTCCGTGCAGCAGAAGGTACTGCTCAACCTCATCCCCTCGGATCCCGATAGACGGCAGCTTGGTGGTCATGAACATCCGTTCGCCCTTGCCTAGTACGCCCAGGGTCTCCAGCTTGGCTCCGGTCGCCTGATCCCAGACTTCGCACAGCTGCTGCGGTTCGACCGCCACGTACTCAGGGCCGACCACGTTAAACACCTCGCCGTCCTCCCGGCGAAGAGCCTGACTGTTCGCCGATATCCCGTCCTTGCAGAACAGCGGCTCGGCCACCACCCGGTACGGCCCGACCAGCTTGAACGCCTCATCGGCAGTTAGCGGGTGTTCGAGCACGTGCCCGAGTCCATGCCACGCAGGCTGGCGGTGTGAATAGAACTTGTTGTCGAGTAGATTATGTGCCACGGTTTCCTCCTAGTTGGACTTTACTTCGTTGTGTTTTTCGAGTTTTTCAATCCGCTTCTCAAGTTTATTCAGGCGATCCCTAATAGATCGCCCTAACTCTATTACGTTCTTGCCCAGGGTAACAATACTCCGAGCTAGTGCTTCCAGAGCATTCATGATGCCACCGCCTCACGGTGAACCTTTCTCCCTATCCTGAGTGCGTCGGCCGCAATCTGACGACGGCGTTTCTGGTTTGCGCCCAGGGCACGGTTGTCATAGTGATCCGTGGCTGCAAAGAGTGACAAATCTCCCTCTTCACTACTTTCGGCCCACAGCCAATAATTGCGGCGCAATACCCCGCCCACACATGAGGATTTTAGAGCCACACGAGCATGACCTACAGCGCAACAACCGACGGCCGTACTATAGAGATGCCCAGCATTCATCGCGACACCTCTCATGACCCCACCTCCTTGATCCAGAAGATATTAGTCATCGCCGGGTAGAACTTCTGCACCGCCTTGATCTCCTTCGTTGCCTCCTGCTCCGAGTCCGCGACATTGAAAACGGTCTGCTTCCTCCCGTCGTCCCTAATCAGATACCACTTCGCCGATACGATCTCTTCCTTGGAAAGTATGTCCGAGAATGTAAGCGGACGTTCTGTCCGGTCCATTATCGGTCGTCCTCACTCTCAGGCGCACCGTTAAGATCATCATACTGATGTGCCCACTGATCCAGCTCATCTGGATCCTCCATCAGATCCATATACTCATTGTCCAGAAACTTGTTTTCACTCATTCTTAGCTCATCGTCATAGCAAGCGTCCATTCGTTCCTCCGTTTTAGCAGTTAATTACTACATCTCTATTTTATAGTGACCCCCCGACCCTGTCCAGCACCTCTCTATAACTCTTAGCTTTATGGTTATTCTTATACTATAAAAAATAGTAGTAGTAGTAGGTGTCTCATGAATGGGGAAAACTCGCTGTGGGATGGCCAGGCAAGCAGAAGTTATCCCCAATCGTTGTTTATAACTAGTCAGCGTTTTTGGAGTTATCCCCAGCCGAGTGTTCATGGCTGGGGATAACTTTTAGGCTGTTAATTTCCTGATAGAGCACCAATGTCCCAGCGCGGGCATCCTGAAACTCCACTACAGTCCTATCTGCTTGGCGGTATCGCATCAGTAATGTTCGTCCTCTGTGCGGGTGATTCGCCACATAGGATGAACCGCGCCAGGAGTGCTGTCCACTCCAATTACGGTGCCACCGGGCCCGTCCGTTGTATCCCCAAAGCGTATATGCCACATCCCACAGGAGCGGATCGTCGCCATTTTCTACTGCCTTGAGAAGAGACTGTGGAGCTACAAGGCGACAGTGGTGGGCGGCACACAGGGCGGCGAATGCAAAATCATCCCTAACTCGTGGAACCGGACTGAGGTTGTAGTAGCGAGCTACAGTAATTTCCCGAGCCCGGATATTAGCAGCGAACCCCTTTCCGCTACCCCCGGCGTCCATCATGAATGGTCCACCGACATTGTGGCCGATCTTTAATTCAGCTTCACGGTAGTGAATAGCAGCGAGCATGGCGGCGGGTATTCCTGCACACACCGCTGCCTGCTCGTAGATCGGCATGAGTTTGCCGATCGTCTGTGTGTGGGTTTCGTTGAGATAGTTTTCCGAGCTGCTAGTCGTCGTTGGAAGCAGAAGATACAGAGCAGCCGCTAATAGTAATGCTACGGCCAGAAGGGCCGCACGGGCCGCCATGCAGAGCCGCATGGCCAGCCCGGCAGGTCATGGGGTCCTTATCGTACTTCCACCTCGTACTTACCCAATGACTTCCCTTCTGAATCGGTTATCTTGACCTTCAACGTCCCGAGACACTGAGCGTCCAGCTTCGTGTTGAATCGCATCGTCCGGCACGCTCGGGTATTCCACGGAAGTGACCCGGCTTCCTTGCCTACATACAACACCAGCGGCGCGTCGTCCTTGCAGTACGAGCCCTTGGGGAAGATCCATTGAACCTGCACCTCGCTCTCTTCGGCTTCCCGTGTAACTGCGAAGGCCAAAGCCAGCACGCAAGCTCTCCCGTTCGTGTTCAGGACATACCGACCGTCCTTGCTCTGAGTTAGAGCGACGTCAACCTTGTCGATCTCCATGCCTGTTACACACGAGCCGTCAGCCTTCTTGTAGAAGGCCGCTGAAACCAATTCGACCGCCGAGGCACTCATTGGCATCCATCCACATATCAACAGAGCCAACATCAAAATCAGTTTTACTCGAAGCGACATGCTCATACAGTTACCTCCTGAATGTAGATTCCGGCCGCGGATGCAGCCAGATGAAACCGAATCAGAAACGAAAGACCCGCCAGGTCCCGGCGGCCGCGAACCCGCCGTCGTTGTAGATGATGCCGTCCAAACGGACGCGCCGATAGGCTAGGCCGACATCCACGCCAGCTCGAGCACTGCCGGCAGCCGGCAGGGAAACGGCCGGCCCGATCCATAGCGAGGACCAGTCCATCCGGGGAGGCTTCACCCCACCCACCCTGAAGGCACTCGGCGCCGTCCGCTCCTTGTCCTCAGAGGCGACCAGCTTCGTCGTTGTTACGTTGGTCGTGGTAGTCTTCGTGATGTGCCGCTTAATTGTGCCGTCAGGTAGGATCGTCTCATTAATCACCTCGTCTTCCTTGGTGTTGCGAGCAATCCATTCCTTCGCCTCGGTTAATTTAAGGGCCTCGGCATTGTAGAAGTCCTTCCACTTATCCCTATCGGTCGTTAGGTTGCCGAGCGCAATCCCGTGGTTCGCCTTGAGTGTGGCGACCACCTGCCGATGCTCGAAGTAATTCCGAAAACCCGCCAGCACAATAATCACCATCAGGATCGGCGTGAATTGTTTCCCCAGGGCGGTCCCTCGAAAGGTAGCCCACACGGCCTTAATCCATACGATCATCAGCTAAACCGTTGCAGATAGATGTTCGTGGTCAGCTTTAGGGCGACGACAGCCGGGGTGTAGTCAAGGATAGCGAAGGCGTCGAACGTCTTGCAGTTGGCCTGAAGGTCTACGTCCTTTACCTCGTCGTACAGGTTAATGATCCGCTGGCCATCCTGCCACTTCTTGCGGTTTCGCATGATGTCTAGGCCGGCCCACCACACCTGCCGCGCGATCCCCAGATACCGGCGCAGGGTGAATGAGGTGGACGTGCCAGGATCAGGCGCGCCGTACCCGCAGGCCAGCGCGGCCGGGAACTCGCCCTCAAACAACCTCCAGCCCTCGGCCGTCTTGACCACGGATAGTCCGGCCGGCGGCTCAGGCTTGGCTCCCTCTGGTAGCAGACCCAGCAGCTTGAACCGCGTGTCCAGATACTCGGTCCTGTTCAGTAATCCCTGTTCGCGCTGGTCGATGGTCAGTAGGAACTCCTCGGCGGTTCCCGTGGTCTGCCCCACGCGGTCGGTCCACCGCGAGAATGGTATCTTGCCGGGTTTAATTCCCACCTTCCTTGCCAGGTCGGCCGGGATATTGATGACCGCGCCTGCTAAGCACGACGCGATGCTTTCTAGATAACGCTGCGTCTGGAAACGTCCATAGCGGCCGATGATTCCTTTCTCTCGGCCGCCTCCGACGTTGATGATCTTGACGCGCTTGGCCATAAAGCTACTTCTTATTTGCTTCGGCGATCTTGGCCTCTGACGCCTTCTTGGTAACGGCTAGCGTACCGGTCAGGCCCGAGACCATTAAGAACTTATAGGACGCCGCCTCGAATACCTCCATCATGATCTTCGTCTGCTCCGGAGTGCAGTCGCGGCAGGCCAACAGATCCAGTCCCGCCTTCGCGGCGATAAACAGGAATACCCACACCGCCAGCTTGTACGGCTTCTTAAGAACATCGGTGATCGCGTTCACAATTCCATCGAGCAGATTGTTCAAACTGTCCATCTAGCCTCCTGTAACGTCGTGCGTCTCGTGGACGTCGCCGCCGTTTTTAACTATCCGATGTAGTCCTTTGATCAGGTCCCGATCAGCGTTCCGATCCGCCTGCATCTGTACCAGCGTCTTACTCATCTCGGCCAGCGTGATCTCTACAGCCTTGAGCCTGTCATCGTTCTCTCCCACCTGTTGATATTTCTTATAGACTTCGATCATCGCCTTCGGAGCACCCATCACAACACTGACCCCAACGGTTATTCCGACCGCCGTTATGATCCCAGTCAAGATTACTCCCCACCTGATCTCACCACCGATGTGCCTGAATGCGGTTTTCCGGGGTTGCGAACTTGGTGCTTCGTCTTCGCCGTTCATTGACGAGCAGCCTCCATGGTTGTTTGGTGAATCCGTTTATCAGAATCCGGCGGTCCTGGAGTCCTGATGATGATTTCACACGTCCACTCCCCGGGACAGAACCTGCCGAGCGCGGCCTTATTCCACAGATGCACCGTCATCAACTCAGATCTGCCGACCGTGGATATCGGGTATTCGTACACGCGACACGGTCCGTCAACCACGGATGGCGTCCACCTTGCAATCACCATCTCGCCGGGCTTGAGCGGTTCGTCGATCCTGAAATACACAGCGATACTGTTATTCTTAATGACCTTCGATCCCGTGATCGTACTCACCTGATGAGGTATTGCCATCCCCGTTGAACTGTCTGTTATGTGATGCGTTTGCGCCGTAACGGCATACAGCAACGGAATTGCTAGAGCAAGAACATTCACGGATTCACCTGCTGGCCTGTTCCAATCCTGAACAGTCTGGCAATTTGGTCAACGGACAGGACGTAGTCGAAAATCGCCACCTCGTCAATCTCCCCATCCATGTGATTCGTCGCATCACCACGCCGTCCAATATTCACTGCAACCGCATTGGCAGCGAGATTAAGCCCTGTGTCGGTATCTTCCTGAACCGCGTTGACGTACAGACGCCCCGTTTCGTCTGCCTCCATCGTGCCACATATAAAGTACGGTCCACCCGAAATCAAATCGGTACTCCCAGACATAAACGTTTGCCCAACTCCATCATCAATAAGATACCCGAGCACGTTTCCTCCGGCGCCATTCTCTTTCCTCAGTGTCCATCCAGCGTTGCCACCACCACCGCCACGCTTGGTGACAAACATCGTGAAATTGGTTGTGTTGGGGTCTACCCAGCACATGATCGTGTGATTGGTGAGCAGGTCTAAATCCGAGTCATCAGCGATGGTCACATACTCTGAACTAGCGGCCGTAAACGTTACACAGGGATCACCGTCTCGGATAAGGAGCGGATCGCTTCCTAGCGTTGGGGTGTTGGTGTATGTCCCGGCGTGGTCGCCGCTCACATAATCCTCCGCTGTCGTTCCGCCTCCTTCCCCGAGTCGCCAGTATGCAACAGGGTTGAGAGTCATGACCGCCCTGGCGTAGAGGACGCGATTTTCGATTATCGAGAATACAGGTGTTGCCAGCAAACACAGGAAAAGCGAGAAGATCAATCGCACTACGGGTTTACCGGCGGGCTTCAATAACAACTGTTAGGAAGAGATCTGTCGCGGCTGTATACGTGGGTGTTCCGGAATTCACCATCAGCTGTGCGTAGAATCTGGTTCCGCTTACTACAATAGCCTGTCCGAGTGCGCTTCTTTTTGCTACCGCGTTATCGGTATATGTAAAGTAATCGCCGGTAGCAATTCTTACAGTTGCAATATTATTATCTTGTTCAGCATCCGTGGGGTCCATAGCAGCGTTGTCTGCAGCGGCGAGATACGTGTCATCAAAGAACGAAAGCAAAAGATCGGCTTTCTCATTGTCTCGGTCGCTCAAGATGACCTGTTGGATAACTCCGCTTCGTCCCGCAAGAAATGTAGCAGCGAAATCGAGAGTTATTAATCCGGAGACGGCTTCTTTTGCAGCATAGATCCCTGTAGAGATCGTAAGAGCAAACGTCTGGCTGATGGAAACCATATCCGGCATCTCGTTCACATGAACCCAGTCCGCACCCTTTGAATCAACGCGACCAGAACGCAACTCACCCTCCGCGCCTTGGTCAGCGAGCACGTCATCCCGTTCACGCAATACCGCGAATCCGGTAACCGTAGTCGGGTCGTCACCTTCTGCGTGACCGATCCACTTTCCACCTGATGTCATCGGAGCCGTGGCAAGGCCACCGTACTCATTGACCCTGGGTGTCACCAAGTCTCCGTCCGTATGACCAAGCGCGGGGACACCTTCAGAGGCCGTGTCAGTCTTGATGGCTTTGAACTCAACGGCGGTTCCGGTGAAGTCCGTTCCGCCAATCGTCGATCCTGAAGTAGCCTGCACATAGGGACCAGACCACGCCTCTTCATGTGTCGAGAATGATTCGACCTGAGTGCCGTAGTAATCGAATCCGTCTGTGACCGTTCCCGTAAACTGGTTCGCGTCGTTCGGATTGTCCACCCGCGCCGAACTGTCCTCGAGGGCGAGCAGAAGATCAATGCCTCTCCTGGTGTTGGCGACAAACTTCCAAACCACCGTAAGGCGCCAGTATCCATTCCGCTCTGGCTCAATGCTCGCGTACACGGCTTGAACGGTGTTGTTCTCAAAGGTATGAACACCGCCGATCACACCGTTCAGAACATCGAAGTACTGGATCGCGAAGCCGAAATCAAAGTCGTATGCGCCCATGGCGAGCCACCGCTGGTCTCCGAACACGCGAACGGAAACGCTGTGAACGTCGTAGCTGTTCGCCGGCCCGTTGTAATCCTGAAGGATGTCATGGAACCCACTTCCTGATCCCTGAATGATTCTGTTTGCGAGGCTCGATCCTATCGGGTCCTGAACATGTGTTGACGAGTTGGTGACATTGGTCGTTGCCCAGGGGGTCGAGGTGAAGGCGTTATCCTTGCTGTCCGTCTGATAGAGCGTATTCTGCCGCTGCCCCGGATGCCAGCGCCTTGTCGGTATCGGTCGCATGAAGCTGTCGATCGTGAATGCCAGCGGATCACGCTTCGTATTCTTCGGGATGACGTGGGGCGCGAAGCCCTTATTGCCATCGGCGTCAGTGAAGTGACTCGAACTGTGGACCTGTAACGTTGTCAGATCGGCGTGCGGGAAGCCGTGAGACATCGTAGCCAGCGTGGTACCCGGAGCTGGCTTGGAGAAAATGGTCTGGTTTGGCTGTAGCTCAATGGGATTGTCCACCGTGCCTGCGTGAACTGTGTTTACGGCTGCTGAAAATAAGATGGCTGCGAGCAGCCGGGTAACTCGGATCATTGGGTTTCCTCCCTTCATCGTGGCTTCAACCATCATCCCGTTTCCGGGCGGCGGTTGCAAATCAGACGGTGTTCGCCAGGCGTATCAAATCAAGCGTTGTTTTCTGGGTTTTATATTCGTGCCTGTACCCCGCGACGCTGAAGTCCTCATCTACTAGCCCCAGCTTCCTGTAGGTGAACTTTACCCGGTCGAACCTCTTGATGTCCCACTGGGCCGTCACCTGGATGTTGATCAGCCGAATATGCGGGTGCTGGAGCCGGGACAAGATACCTCCGGCCATGACCACCGCGTCCAGGGCGTTATACACGTAGTCGTTGTCGATAGGGAACGTCTTGACCAAGTACCGGCCCCGCAGCGAGGCGTTGCCAACGACCAGCGTGATCCTCGAGGCCGCCTGCTTCAGCGGCTTCCTATCGATCTCGGCCAGCTCGAGCGTTCCGTTCGTCGTGATGGTTAGCACGACCTCGGCCCGCCGCACGCCAATCTGATCCGTGGTGTTCGTCCCTACGCCGCCGTCGGAGAACGTGATCCGAGTCACGGAGTTGTCAACGTCGTCCTGGTCCGGGTCCAGCACGTCCTCCTTGTACTCGATCTGGTAGCGATACGTCTTGCCCGCCCTCACCGAGCGCGGGAGACCGCGCTGCTCCCAGACCTGCTCCTTCGGGAACGACACCAGTGGCCGCGACCGCACAATCACGTCGTTGATGATGTGGTACTCGCCGCCGGTCCGGTTGCCTGACTCGAGCGATGCCCCGATCAGGTTGCCCAGCGGATCTCCGGTGATCACGATGCGCTCGTCGTCCGTGAGCGTCTGGGGACGCCGCACCTGAAGCTCAAATACGTGGTTGAGCTCCAGCACGCCGTAGATAAAATCCTGCCCCTCGAACTTAGCCGTCATGAAGTGGCGCATGTTCGCCACGCCGAAGTCCAGCGGGCCCAGAAGTACCGAGCTGTCCTCCCGCTCGTCGTGCGTCATGGCGTGCCCCTCGAACCCGCTGCCGACCTTCCGCAGGGCGCCGGAGACTACCAGCCCGTCCGAGTACACCACGGCGTCGCCGTTGCCCTCATCCAACTCCTCGATCTGGCCGTCCTTGTATACCACCTCGGTCTTGGTAGAGATGAAGCCTGGGACCGTCACCTTAAACAGGACGCCCTCGGAGTCGGCCGCGTCGTTCCACGCTGTCATCTGCACGAAGAAGTATCCCTTCTGGGTGGCCGTGGCCCCGACCAGCCAGAATTTCAGCGAGCCGAAGTCCAGCTTGAACGTGAACGTGTCGGCCACTCTATCCCACTCGTATACTCGGATGGCATCGTCCGACTCCCGGCGCGTGATAACGACGAATACCCCGCTCTCCTCGAGGATGAAGTCGATGTTCTCGCCGGCGATCCCAGTTCCCTCCGAGAAGGCGAACGAGTTCAGGTTCAACTTCTGGAGGCCCTTGCCGGTCCAGTTGGTCTGGCTCATGACGCCGCAGAAGTATAGGATGCTGTCCTTGACGATATAGTTGACGATGGCCTGGTCGTGGAGCTGGAACGAAATCGAGTGCTTGGCGACCGTCGTAAACGTCGCGCCGTCCCACCGCACGAGATCGAACGTGCTGTCATTCACGTCGTCGAAGTCGAGGATATATAGGTCGCCTAGATAGGCGACGGGGAACGCTTGGTGGCGGTCTACTGACTTGCCGGTGACCGGCTCACCCTTGTTCGTCCAAACTGTCGTGGCGATGTCGTACTCCATCAGCTCGACCTGCGACGTAGCCGCCTCGGATTGCCACGCCATGAGGCCGTATAGCTTTCCATCCAGCTCGGCCAGCGGCCCCATGAACCGCTCCTTGTTGCCGGCCTGCACGCCCGTGATCACCTCCAGCTTCGTGTCCCTGGCCGTATTCCCCGTGCCCCTGTAGACCAGTACGCTGAACTCGTCCACGGATACCTGACCAAACCCGGCCGCCTCGGCCACCTTCTGTATCTCCTGCCAAGCGTTGATCTCCTTGCCGGCGAAGAAGTCTACGATGCTGGCCGAGCGGTCAATAATCATGTCCTGCGAGGGAACGCCCGTCAGGTTCGCCAGGTACTCGATGATCTCGTGGTGCCTGAAGTTAATGCGCAGCTTCGGCTGCACTGTCGTATCGATCTGGTGGATGAGGTCCTTGGCACTCACCTTCACCTTGGCCGATTTCGGGTCCTCGCTCCACATCGCCGAGACGAAGAACTCTCCCTGCTTCCGGAGCTCCACACCGAGGAAGCCGACCCACACCTTGAACCTCACGCCGTCGCCGAGCTGGGTGTTGAACCCGCCCTCGGTCCGTAGGACCGACAGGAAGAAGTCCGCGTTCTCGAGGGTGAGCGATAGCGTCTTGGCCTCGAACAACCGCCGGGTGAACTTCGAGTCCGCTGAAATCTTCATGGAGACGATCCGCGGCGTGAAGTCCTCTACCCTGTAGCACCGCACCTCGACGATGTGGGCGAACCCGACCACGTTATCCCTGACCGATATCTCCAGCTCGGCCAGTGTCTGTCGCTTCGAGAAGTGGATCCCCATGAACTCGCCGTCCTGACGAATAAGTGAGTCAGTGTCGCCGTTCCTGAATGCTATCGATCTCCCGTTCTTCTTGCGGGACTCGAGCAGCTCATCGTCGATGTCCGTGATCTCTGCGAGCGACGCCGCGTCCGTGGCCTTGCCGGATAGGACCACCGCTCGAGCCCCTGACTCATTCACCGCATCCGAGTGGGAATATATCTCTATGTAGTCGATCTCCCTGGTGAAGTCCGCGGTGCTTCCGAAGTCTATGGTCAGCGTCTGCTCTACGACGAATACAGCTACCACCGTGAAGTCCAGCAGGATCGGCGACCACGACAGGTTCACGCCGTCCGGAGTCTTGCGGTGGAACTCCGCTGTGATCCTCCAGAACCGCTTCTCGGCAGCAAAGAAGTCGACCTTGTCGGTGCCCACGAGGGAGCCTGTCCTGGTCGGGTTATCGGTGATCCTCTCCGATATATACTCATCGGTCAGTCCGTCGTCGGTACTGTACGCGCCTAGCCACCTGATGAATGGAATGTGTTCACCCAGCACGGCGAATACCATGTCGGCGTCGATCCCCGTCCACACGGTCGGGTCGCCGTCGTCCCCGAGGTGGACCTGCCCGTCCGCGTAGGACGGCGCAGACGAATCCGTTCCGACGTGTAGGAACTTCGTTGATCCTCCATTTCCCCAGTTGCCGCGCAGGATGAGGTAGTACGTGGTCCCGGCCAGTATCCTGAATTTCTGAGGGAGCGTCATGCTCCACAAAACATACGCACCTCCAGCGACACCGAGCAGGTTAGGATCAACCTCTGCGGTCTGGAACACCTCTCCTGGGGTCTGACCTCCTCCGAGGAGTACCGTACCGTCCTTAAACAGGATGAACGTGAAGTCGGTCGAGCTGATTATTTGCCATGTTCCCCCGCCGGCGAAGGTGTTGAACTGAAGTGCGCGGCCGCTTGCGAAGGTGTCAGTCGAGGTCAGGCGCCAGTTGACGTAGCCGAGCCCGGCCACGACTGCCGGCCGGTAGTCGCTGATCATCACGATGCCGTACCTCTGGCCGCTGATCAGGTTGGGCTTCGTGGAGAACGGGAAGTTGAGGATCGTCGGCGTCGTCGGGATTCCGGTCTGGCCGATAAGCGTCACCTCGTTCGCGAACATGATCGGGGTTTCCCCGAGCACCGTGTTCGTCGGAGACTCGATCTGCGCATCCCGGATGAACTGGAACGGCATGTCGACCGTGATCAGCTTACCCCACACCCCGCCTCCCTTGGCCCAGTGCTCGCCTCCGGCATAGGTGTTCGGAGGCCCGATGTTGTCGGCGTCGAGCGTCGCGGCCGTGCCTCCCGTCACGCCATCAGCAGTGCTGAAGATGGCGAACGAGTACTGTGAAACCCCATCGGGACGGAATTTGCTGCTAAGAAGGAACTCGACGAACGCGTTCGGCGTCATCGAGAGCTGCGCGTTGATCTGTAGTGAGATGCTCCTAGCGACCTCTTGGTTGCTATCCGTGCCGGTTCCCTCCACGCCCGGATCTCCCTTGTAGATTCGGACGTGGATTGTCTGGTCCGACGGGATGTTCCTTGGATCGTTGGTAATCAGGTGCACCTTGACCCTGACCTTTGAGTACGTCTCCGCCGGGGGCGTGAACGTCTGGGCGAACCGGACGCCGAAGATCTCCCCGAACACCCGGTTGGTTTCGGGAAAGATCAGGACCGGAGGATCATACTGCTCCCCCACCCCGGCAGCCACAGCGGGATTCAGCGTCCTGATCTGGAACTTGATCGACGGGCCGCTTATCGTAACGGGCCCACCGAACGGAAACCTGGTGACCCCGAAGCGCTGCAACTCCACGGTTAGGCTACTGATCAGGGCCGATGACGGCGCCTGGAACGTCTGGGCTATAAGTTGGTTGGCGGCGTTTCTGTTCAGTGCGGAGGCGCTGTCCGCGCCCACCAGCGGATTCTCCAGCCACGCCTGCTCGGAATCATCGGCCGCGGGCTCCGCTACGGCCGGCTCTGAGAGGTCCGGTAGGCCCGTCCTAATCTCAGCAAAGAAACGATCACCGGCGCTGAACGTCACGCCGGTCGGTATCTTCAGGTACGCCTGAAACGTCTGGGCGTCGAAGTCGAACGGCACCTTGAAGCTCTGGGACACGAGCCGGTTCGGCCCGGTCTCTCCGAGCGGCTGGTCCGTGTCCTGGTTGGCTATGTCATAGAACGTCTCGATCTGGAGCCACTGGAACCCGACGAATCCGTGATCGAACGCCTGGGTTGTCCACACCGCCCCATCGAAGACAACTGCGGTGCCCCCGGTGTACAGCGCGCCGGAGCTGTCGCTGAGTACCTCGATGTGGTTAGCTCCGCTGATTGTAATGTCCGACTTGAATACGACACCGTATATCCTGGCGGCGACGGTCGTATAAGGATCAGGAAACTCGAACACGTTCGTGATGTCATCCAGTGCGCCGCCGACCGTGAGGCCGTCCACATTGATGCTCTTCGAGGTAGCCAGTATGGTCCCGTTAGGCAGGTTCGACCCGTCCACCTCCTGTATCTCCAGCCAGATGTTCCCGGACGGCGTCCCCACCTTCTGGACGTGCAGCCAGATCGCGTTCACGACGGAGATGCCCGTCGGCGTCACGGTCTGCCCGCGCTCAGTATTGGCTGCCACGTCCCTGACCTTGCGCGACGCGTTGTTATTATTCAGGGAGTTCTTAAGGCCGGCGATCTGCTGCTCCACCCTGCGGGTGTGGCCGTTGAACTCGAGTGTCGCCCGGCCCGACACCGGCACCTGAGTGAGATCGATGACCTTCTCCCTGACGCCAGCGTTGGTTAACGTGTTGCCAATACTGAAGTCATCTATGTATACAGAGGTGCGTGGGGCCGCAGGCGGCGCGACATTATTGACAAACAACCGTATGCGATCCATGCCTGTCAGATTGAGCGTCTGGCTGAATACCATTTCGGCGCTCTCTCTGGTCGGACTGTCAATTTCTGATAACAGAACCTTCGTCGGAACGGACCCAAGACCAGCGGTGACGTCCATCTCGATGAACATCCTGCGCCACTTATTCACTGTCAGAAACCGGCTCAATTCTGTCAATACGCCAGCGGTACCAAGAAGCGCTGCCGTGGACTGCCTCAACTCGGCGGGTGTGCCAGCGCCCTGATTCGTGCCAGCTGATCCAATAGTGAACAATCTTGCACCGGCCGTAGCAAACGCCAGGTGCCATTCATCTGTTCCGGCCCCGGCATTCCCGTGATCAATCACGTTGAATTTAAACGAACAGACCACCTTGCCTTGCCCGGTGAACGTCACAGGAAGATGAACTTGAGTGTTGCCAGTGCTGGCCCCTCCAAATAAGTGAACACCCTTTCCCGCCCCACCAAAGGCAGCTACTGCCACCGTATCGATAAGCGATGCTCCTGTTGTAAAATCCGCGACCCAGTTATTACGTCCTCCTAGAGCTACTCCTTCAGCCGCGTCATCAAAGTCATCCTGCTCTGCAACGGTGTCGTTGTCCTTCGGTGAGTCGAGGTGGGCGATCTGCACCGAATCGCCGATCCTGGCCGTCAGCGCCCTTGCGGAATGGAAGTGATCGGAGACTTGCTGGAGCGTGAAGGCCACTGGGTACACGGCTACCTCGTCGATGGTCCCTGGGAAGTGATCCTGGTTGCCAGGTTCGAGGCGGCCGATGTCCACCGTGCCGGCAATGGCGAAGGCGGCGACCTCTACAATCGTCACGCTTACCACCTCGATCCCGTCTACATACAGCTTCAGCAGCTTGTTCGCAATGTCCCTGACGCCGACGATGTGGTGGATCCGCCCATCGGTCAGGAGCGGCCCGCCCTTCTCGGTGAACGTCTCGCCATTCTGGACAATAACTATCTCGGCTATTCCGTCCCTGACGGCGATGGCCCACTGCTCCGTGAGTCCAGCGTTCGACTGCGAGATGATCCGCTTGCGTGGAGTCGCTGGTCCACCGCCGGTATAGATGACCAACGCCTCTATCGTCAGGTTCGTGAAGTTCCACGCCGCGTCGTCTGGAACAGTAACGTACTGGGTCGATCCGTTGAAGGTGATTGCCGTGTCGGCGTCCGGTTCACCAAGGAGCCCGGCCACCGCAAACGTCGGGGCGTTCACAGCTGTCCCGTCGTGGTTGCCAGCGGTCTCATCCAGGACGGTCGGCCCCGCCGCGTCTCCCATTCGCCAATAGGCGGTTGGAACGTCCGAGGTGACCACGGCATCATGATCCTTATCTAAGAAGTTGGCCTTGGTAGTTACCAGCGTCGTCACTGAGGCATCCCCGGACTTCCAGCTCGCCTTCCCGATGCCGTTCTCAGCCGTCGCAGCCGCACCGACATTCAACGTCGTTGCATCGCCCTCGTTGGCCCCGGCTGCCGGGAAGTTACCGGATGCGTCCTCACCGGACGCCGTGGCAACGGCACCCTCCGTCTGGGCGGCTACGTTTTGAAGGACCGCCAGCAAGCGGCTCCTCGGCTCGGTCGTCTGTACCGCCTGAAACGCCGCGAACGGCGGTGAGATTTCAGCCTTCGGAGGTATAGGGACGGGCGGAGGCTCGACAGGAATCACGAAGTTGTACG
>SDBT01006107.1_pt1 | contig 20082 bp, 34 predicted proteins | sample 2277101 | NCBI WGS metagenome assembly SDBT01 (sample SAMN10404973, study PRJNA504765) | marine sediment metagenome | isolation source: marine sediment core GS10_PC15, 103 cmbsf | place: Arctic Ocean: Southern Knipovich Ridge | collected 2010 | reverse complement strand
GTATCCGTTGCAGTAACTGCGGTCCCTGTAAGATACCACTGCGTGCCATTGCACCATATTTCGATATCGGTACCGGTGGCCGGAGTTACGATAGTCAGTATTGAACTGGTGGTACCGTTGGAGTAATATGTCGTTGTATCATCGCCACCGTTATCAGGGTCATGCTGGACTACACCACCGATGTAATAATTGGTATTGCTCTCCGAGTCGATAATCCAATTCTGTGCATCTGCAGCGCCGCCAACATGAATAAACCTGTAATGCATACCTGCAACTTCTGCCGGTAAATCAAGCGTTATAGTCGCACTCTGATCTGGAATTAGATGGATGTGTCCCGAATTGGCGGCAAGTACCGTATAGGCTGCACCGTTCGGTACAACAACAATAGCAAGCTCGAAGGCACTGGTTACTACCACCGGCTTACCAGCGGTTAGGACAATACCACCGTCATCAGAGATAAACTCAATCGAATCAGTATCAGTTCCCCGATCATTGTGAATTGTGATTTCGGCAGAAGTTCCACCATCAGCCCTGATAGTAATTGCATCGTCTAAGTTGGCGTCTGATTGGAGACTGATTCCGCCATCATCGGCTAAAAGCTGAATTGCTGCCACGTTCTCGGCTACTGCTACTCCGGTATCGGCATGAATCAATATCGTAGTTGAGCTACCACCGTCAGCGACTATCGAAACAGCACTTGCCGCATCTATTTGCGCCTCCATAGTGATACTTCCCAATACAGAATTGATATCAACGTCCTTGGACGCAGCGTTCGCTGTTATAGCAATACCGCCAACAGTAGAAGTCAACGTTATCGAATCTGCGCCAGTGCCCTTAACGGATTGAATGAAGATATTCTCGTTCGCACCGCCATTAGTCTCAATCCTGATTGCATTATCGCCGTTCAATAAAGACAATAAACCGATACCGCCAAGAGTAGATTCCAACTGGATCGAAGCATCCGATTGAGCAGAGGCGGAGGCACCTGTCCCCTGTACAGCGAGAATTTGCAATGTCTCCGTCGAGCCGCCGTTCACTTTCAATATCATAGCATTGATATTGTTCTCAGTGGCGGTGATATTGATAGACCCACCAGTATTGGTGATATTGATATCCTCGCCGCTAGCTCCTGTCGTAGTGATATCAATATCACCCAGAGAGGTAATATCAATACCGCCAGCGGTTCCAGTGGCTATGATTGTAACAGCATCGTCTGCCGCTTCGCCACCATCAATCAGGATCACTCCTGCTGTAGCGTCAACGTGTACGTCTTTTCCTGCTCCGCCAGAGGTTACATGAACACCGCCAGCAGAAGCGAAAATACCAACAGCTTCAGTGCCAGTGCCAGCAGCCTGTAAAGTAATGCTCGAATCGTTGCCGCCGACTTGGGTAAGAAGTAAATCTTCGCCTCCCGTACTTGATGTTACTTGTATAGTAATATCATCAAGTGCGGTTACTGTTATTCCGGCAACAGAGGCTATAAGTGATATTGCATCTGAACCAGTACCGGTTGATTGAAGAATAAGACTTGCATCCGCTGCCGATACGGTTTGTTGGATGGTTAAGTCTTTTCCTGCACCAGAACCGGCAAGTGTGATAGTATTATCCGCACCAGCCGCATCGAAGGTAATATCATCAATACCGATAAGGCTGTCAAGTGTATCAAAGTCCAATGTAACGGCAGAAGTATCACTAGTGAACTTGATAACATTGCTACCTGAGCAGTCGATCTCAAAGTCTTCTTTGTCATTAGTTGAAAACTCAAATACATCGTCGGTGGTATTATTGATGATATCAGCGTTTTCCATAAGGATATCGCCACTAAGACTAAGACCGGTAATAGTAAGAATACCGGTGTTGGGCATACTGAAATTGTCGCCAAGCAAGTCAATACTTCCGGATACACCATTAACATACAATCCGGCACCTGTATTACTTGCCGCAACAACCACTTCTATGCCGTTGGCATTGTTAGTGGAATCGTTTGCATTGACGATAAGGGCGGCATTATTATCATTGTTGCTTACCGTTAATGTTACCGCCGAACCATCGACATCAATAGAATTACCGCCGTTATACGCTTCGTCGAGAGACGCAAAATCACCTCCGGCTTCAAGCGTTTCCCAGCCAGAAGGCGTGCGGAGGACAAGCGCCTCGAGAGAGGCACTGTAATAGAACTGCCCTTCTGCCGGTGTAGTTGGCGCAGTAGTGGGATTGAATAATACCAAATCCACACTCTGACTGCCGCTGAGTACACTATCCACTTCATTGATGAAGTTCCGGAGCGGGTCATTACGCCCCCTGGTCAGTGCAACCGATATATTCTTATCGTAGTTGTCCCGATCATACGTCAAGGCTGCGTGGGTCGTACCCGCAAAGCAGGCAAGCACCATTAAGATTATCAAAAACTTTTTCATTTTCAGTTACTCCTTAAAATAACTTGATAAAGAGCAGGCCGGTCGAAAGGACATAAGACCAGCCCACCCCAAAAACCATTACGAACCCGACTTAATCGAAGCAACGTCAATCGAGTTGTCGATATTCGAGTCCACTACCTGTCTGTGCTTCAATGTATCCGGCTCGGTAAACGACAAGTTTGTATTTATCGAAATTGTCGTAGACCCGGCAAGGGTGTTAAGCTGGCCGATATACTGATAATCCGAAAGGTCCGTCTCAAGCATCATTGCCATTGTCTTGCCGACATTCAGCATCGCAATGAACCTGCCGACAGTTGCTACCCGAAGGTCGGTTATCGCTGCAATATCCACACAGCAAACCTGGACGTTCGTGTCAAGCGTGGTTTCCTTAGACAGAACAAGCTCAAACTTCAACGTCCCTGCTACGGCAGCAACGGTTGTAGTCTGGACAACCCACCACAGATCAGTCATAGCACCCCAATCTACAGCCGCTATCTTGATCACATTTGTAGAGTCCTCGTCAGAACCAGTAATGTCCTGAGCGATACCCAACTTTCCTAAACTTGCAAGTATCATAGTAAATTCTCCTAATTAAGTTTCAATTAACTTGCAGCAGAAACAACAAACTCGCCGGATCCAAGGACCTTGTTAAGAGCATCCCAGCGGGCGATGATGATGTTAGTGCCGATCATGGGCAGGTCCGTCTTATAGATGTTCTTATTCGACGTATGCACCATGAGCTTGTTATTGGCCTCTACGACCAATTTCGCATATAACCACTCGTCGGCCAGCAGTATCCAGTTCGACGGAAGTTCCGTAACGACTCCGTTAGCGTTCTGTGTCATTGACCCGCCGGTAGGAGCATTGATGATACTGGCATAAAGTATCTGCTCGATGAGGTCATTACCCGGAAGAGCGGTGACTCCACAGTCCACATTGCAAATCCTTTTCACGGCCCGCTGGTCGCGGATAGCAAGACCCTTTGTGATGAGATACTCGTACACGATATTGTATCTGTGCTCGTCGTCGCTTGTACCTAAGCCATCCTCTCGCTGTATGCCCATGTACTCCTCCTCGATACCGAGGGTGGGGTGGTTCGGGTTATACAGAGTGTGAACGGTGTCAACACCCGGCTTGATAAGCCAGCAGCTTCTCAGGTCACTGCCGGATCCGCCGACGCTGAATGTGAACTTGCTGTCGTGGGTCTTGTAAGGGTCGCGGTCCATCAAACCGATGATACCGTCTTGCTTTACGTTTGGCGTAGTACCGGTGTTGTCGTCGCCGCCGCCAAGCATAGCTTTACTGACTGCCTGGTTAAGGCCCATGACGTGGGCGGTCCTGTTGGCCTGGAGAAGTTTCTGGCCTACCTCTTGTTTCTCCTGCGTGAATGTGTCACGCGGAGCCTCGTATGAGGAACGAACAGTCATTAAGCCTTCTACGAACGGCTCATGGATAGACTTTGAGGGTTTCCAGCTTCCACCGACATTTACTATGTAGCCGGTAGGCAGTGTTATGGTCCTGACCCCGTGGTGAGTGAGTCCGTTGTTTGCGGGAAACGCAGGAACGAAACGAGAAAAATCGTCCCGTTCGGCAAGTGCGTTCACTACCGAGTCTACAGCGGACCCGTTCGGCAGTTTCATCTTCAGTACGTCGAAGATATTACCCGTGGTTATGGTGTTTAATGTAGGCATTGGTGAATCCTCTCAAAAATAATTTCAGTTAGTACAATTATTTTCGGAGAAGTCGTCTCTTTCGAGGCTTCGCCTTGCAATTAACCCTGCATAATGGGTTTGTCGTCTTTCCGACCGTCGCAAGGTGCAACCAATGGTTACATCATCTCGATTTTTTTATAGCATCGTCCCTTTCAGGGTGCTTTATTAAGTCCAGTTTAAGTCTTTAGCCACCTGCTTGTCTTGATCGGACTGGACAGGCGTTGTCGGTCCGTCGCTGGGTCCACCAGAACCATGAACAGTACTTTCAGCCGCAAGCGGGGCAAGATTGCTTATGAAGAGCCGACGTATTGTCGCGTTCGTCGCACCTTCCCTGTCTTTCAGGAAATCGGCAACGTCGGCAGCTTCGTCGGCAGTGCAGCCGGCGTCGTTGAGCAGCGCACGGTGTAACAGAACCGTCTGCTCGTCCAGTTTTTCCTTGGTCCCGAATTTGGGTATCAAGGCTTCATTGCAGGCCGCTACAGCCGCAAGCCGTTCGGTAGCAGCCTTCTTTGTAGTTTCCTCGGTTTTCGCAGCGAAGGCGGTACGAGCACGGCCCATTGCCTTGTTATAAAACTCGATATTCCTTTGGGCCGCTTTCTTGTCCATCTTGGTATCAATCGCATGCTGCTTGAACGCTTTTTCAAGCTCCTCGTCGAACATTCCATCCTCTGCCGTTGACCCCAGTCTCATATCCAGGTCAGCCAGTCCGTCAATATCGGCGGCGTACTCCCTGCCGTACAGCTTATTGACGTGCGAGAGTAAGCTCGCTCGTGAAGCGTCGTCAGGCAGCTTGTCAACCGACTCAGGCAGCTTGAACGGCTTGCCGGTCATCGCTTTAAGGGCCATGCCGTCCACCGCAGCGGCTTCAAACGAATCAAACTTTTCCATGTGCGTTTGCAACGCCACTCTGTTTTCCGTCGTGATCGACGGGTGCTCGATAGTTGTTATATCCATAATCAGTTGTCCTTTCTCAAAATGCTATTCCTTGAAATAAATAGTGAATTTCGTTACCAGTTCACGCTTCACAACCTTAAAACTCCTGTCCTGCACAATCCGCACCGGTTCCTGCGGCCCGTACCTGCGGTTTACTCGGCGCAAGAACGCCTGCAAGTTGCCCCGGTCGTAATGGTCCCTGTTGGTCTTGACGAACTTTGCTTCCAGTACAGACTCAAGCGTGAAACTGTCCGGCATGTTCTCCTCAAAGACAACGTTCTTTGGTGGTTTACCTTCACTTACCCTTGCATCGACATTGCTCTTTGGGTGCATACCGTTAGCCGCCTGCAATAACGCCTCTGTACTGGAATAGCTGGCGATCTGCGCGTCGGACATACCGATCTCTTTGCGGCAACGGTCGTAAAGAGCTGCGGAGATTCCTTTGTCCGCGAGTTTGTAGCACTGGCAAGGAACTGGCTGCCCGGCCACTGCGTCTTTGCCGCAATATGCACACGGGCCGGAATGCGAACACTTGATCTCTGCTACTTTTCTTTTCTTCTTCGCGGCCTTCACTCTTTTCTTGGAAACTTTCCGCTTTGCTTTTTTCTTTGCCATTGGTTCTCCGATCATTTTTCCTTAGATTTGGTTTTACATTCATATTCCCCGCACCACTCGGTTTCAGTTACCATCGGGAACGGATACCGCTCTGGTGCTTGCTGTGAGCCCGTTTGATGGGGCGGGAACCTCCGGCAGGCGAAAACCTTTACGTCATGCTTGGTGCAGCCCGCATCCTGCCCGAAACCACAATTTCCACAACATGCTTTTTGTTTTGGTTTGTCAGTCGTCTTTTCCATTTGTCTTCCTATCACTCAAATACTGTAACGTCTTATAGAATACGATTAGTCCCGCAACAAGCAAAGCATATTTGAACTTTTCCTGGGCATCAGCAGACATTGCAATTATCGCCTGCAAGCCGAGCAAGAGCGCACAGAGCTTTTTGCTCATGCCGTTATTCATTTATCCTGCCCAATTTCTCTACCGCTTCGACTTCGTTCGGGTCAGCACCGTCCAGTATCAAGATACGTTTCGCAATCTCCCTGATTATCTGGTCATGCCTGTCGATCACCCGGTTCTGCATGAAATCGAGCCGTGCCCCGTTAGTATCGCCGAAGAACGCTTGGAACTCGGCAGGCAAGTCGCCGTTGCCCCAGACGGGGATGTTCGGCTCTGTTTCCAAGACCGGATACTCAATCATAGCAACAGTCGTATGGATGAGTGGAACCAAATCATTCTTGCCAATGTCGTCAAATTCCATGACGATCGGTTCGGCCTCCATAAGTTTGGCACCACCAGCCCTAAAAATGCGCTCTTCCATGCTGCTGACTACGCCTTTCGCAAGATCGTCCATTCGTTCATATTGAACATAACCATCCTTTAGGGCTAATATCTTGCGAAGTGCTATATGCTCTGTATCAAAAGGATCGTCAGTGCCCCACTCCCACTCCCACACCTGCCCGACTTCCAACGGCACTTTCTTCTCACAGCCCGTCACGGTAATCAGTATCGCCAGTATCACAACAGCCACTACCGCTCCCAGAATACTCCATGTTTCTTTGTTCATGCTCATTGTCCTTTCATACTCGCTAAGTGCATTATACGCTCCGCCATTCGGAACAGAAATCTCTTTTTTCTCTCGATGAACACCTCCTCAAAGTCTCTTTCGTTGTCCTGCCTGTAGAGCAGGTAGTTTGCAATACTTTCCAAAAACCCGCTCTCCGCTTTTGTCAGCAATTCACCCTCCGGCTGGGTATTGATTAACTCCATTACATCATCGAATACGTCATTGTGCAATACCCTGGCCTCATCGTCGCCTTTTTCGATCCGCACAAACAACCTGGTCAACCGGGCCGCCAGAAAAGTAGTACCGCCAGTGTGATAGAGCCTTGCTAACCCTTTGCCGCGAACATCAGCCATTTTTCCTCTTCCTGTTTTTGCTCCATCCACAATCAAGCGATTGCAAGTAGCAACATAAGCTAATCAAGCACATTATGGCACCAACAACTATCCCTACTATGTCATTTCCATTCATTGCCGCCTCGGCTTTCTTCTATTTCGGCTCGCATTACAACCTACTGCCATCCGGCAATAAGATGTTACTCTTTTCCTTCTGAACCGTCGCGTGTATTTTCACGACTTTGTTTTCCGGGTCAAGTTTGACGTTCAAGGTGAAGCCCACAGGAACCTTGTCGAGTTCCTCAATCGGAACGGTCAGGACAGCAGTTACTTCCTTGCCCTCAGTGTCAGGGTCAGCCTCCGCCGCTGCGTTCTCTGTGATTATATGCCAGAGCAACGCATTGAGCGTGTTCTGGGCAGCAGAGGCCATTGCCCGCTGTGCACGAGACACGTCCCGGCGTTTGCGGTCAGTCTTAACTGCTTGTATGTTCTGGTTTACCATTTAGCTTCCCGATTATTCATAACTGCCAATCAACGCCTTTACTTCGCTTATCCCTTTTTGCATCAGGGCAAGCGCCTCTTGCTGGTCATCCGTCCCGGCGGCGCTCGTCTCCAGGAAGATTTTCTTCGCAGCGTCCTGCAATAGCTTGAGAGCATCGTCAAGGTTCTGGCTCATTTTCGCTTACGTGGCTTACGGGACGCCTTGATTTTCTTTTTCTGTGCTCTTGTGTGTTTGTGTAATGCCATTATTACACCTCTTTCCTGATTGCTATATCCAGTTCGTTCTTACTGTGATTGATTGTTATATTATCAATAAGTGTGTATTCCGCTTTTATGCCGAGAGACATTATATACATTTTCCCCTCCGCAACAGAGGTAGACCCATAACCGGACACCTTTTCGGGTTTGCAACTACCTAAAAATCCCACTTTTCCTTTATTATCAGTGAGCCTTATTCGTAGGCTAATCCCGTCCCTCGGCCATTCTACCTTTCCGTAATACAACTGATTTACAAAGATAAAGACAGTTACGTTTTTTGTTTCCATTATTATGCCACCCCCGCCAATACACTCGATTCATCGACAGCGCCGCTTACGCCGGGCGCCGCCTTTGCCATTTCGATTGCCATAAGTTGGGCTTGTTCTTTCGCTTTCGCTTCGTTATCGGCAGCGACCCGTTCGTCATACACCTTTTTCGATACCATACCAACCTGCGGGAAGTCCACCGCCTCATTAACGATGTTCGCTGCTTCCCACCAATCATAAGCAAAAACAAGTTGCGGATTCCTGTCCATTAGCGGACCTACGATGTCCATTGCCGAGACAACAGGCCCTATCGCTGAGACAACCTTTTGAGACCGTGCGAGCTTGCCGACGAATAACGGCTTGATACGGACATTGGCAAGCTCACCTATCGCACTTTCGATAATATCCCGGATGTTGTCCAGTTCAAGCGGGGCAAACGGACCCCTGCCGGCCCGTATCTCCTGACCGACCATTCGAGCGTCAATGTCTTCGAGGTACACACTGTGAGTCTCAATCGCAGGACTGAGCAAGGCCGTCTTTTCGGCGTTAATAAGCGAAGCCTGATAAGCTGTGATGGGCTGGTTCTTCTCGAAAGCCAGGTCAGAGAATACATTAAGGACATCGTTCATAAACCATCTCGATACCGCGTCATCCTTCATATTGAGATATTCCGCACTCAGGTCGATATTCGCCACTCTATCGCGGATGGGTACGGGCGGTCTGTCGTATTCTTGCTCAGAGACAAGCATCTCGCCTTCGGGAGTGAATTGCAGCCGGTTAGCCATACTCTTCAGAGCCATCATCGCCGGTCTGTTGAGATATTGGATGTTCTCGCCCATGTTCTTATCAAGTTGCTGCAAGCTGAGATTGTCCCATAAAGCATAAAAGGCCGGGGTTCTGCTCGATATCTCCCAGGGCTTGCGGTCGAAATGCCATGCACCGAAGGGTTTCTCGAAGTCGCCCATATTCTTGTTAAGCGGTTTGTTCTGCTTATCCTTCTCAGCCTCTGTAAGCTCCAGGAAATAAGCGGACAGCCATCGCCACGAACCACGAGGCTTGACAAAAGCGTCATCCCCTGTACCAGTCCAGATCGGGTCGGTCGTCTTAAATGTAGCCCGATAGACCTTGAATGTGCGAGCCCACTCACCAGCTTTTAACGCTACTAAAACGGACGTACTGAGTATCTTCTGGCTTTTCGTAAACCCAACGTCATCCTGGCCCACGAACGTATCGAATATCTTTTTCGCTGTCCACGTATCGTCAACAGTGATACATCCTTCGTCCTGGTTCCACCGGTCGCGGAATAGTCTGACCGTTGAGTAATGCTGAGGAACCCACATTGTCTGCTTGTTCTCAGAATCCTCCTCACCGAACATTACCGGACTGCCGGTCGTCACCCCGTCAAGAGTGAACTGCGGTTGCACATCGTAGAAATTGCCTTTCTTGTACACAAAGCTCATATACTCTTTAACGGCTTGCAGGAAAGCATCGAGTTCGTCCATCCCCTTCAATCTCAGGTCCTCGAACATATAGCGGAGCCAGTCAATCGACTTCGATACGAGATTGCCCTGAAAGCCAACGGCCAACTTGCGGCTGTACCACGGCCCGGCACCATTGTAAATCTCCTGGCCCAGAAGTTCACCCGCATCGTCCGTGTTGATAAGCTCATCGCTGCGGAAGAACTGCGTAATGATCTCCCGGTTACGATTCATTCGGGCATAACCATTATCGACTTCATGCCACTTGTCGTAAATGCGTTCGTATAAGGTTTTATCTGCCGATGTTGTCATATTCCCTGCCCAGTACCGAATAATCCGGGTGTACCGAGTTTCGGAGGTTCGAGCCTGTTGCCGGCAGCGGCTGCAAGTCTGCGGTTACGGTTACGCCGTGCCTCCTCACTGCCCCTGTCAGCAGGCGCCGCTGTCCGCTTCTCAGGCTGAGCCTTGACAGAGGGTATATCGCCACCGCCACCTAATCCTAATGCGTCATCCGTTGTATCCATTTGGCCTCCTTGTTCATTCTTGACTCTTCCAGTAGATAACCGTCTGCAATTCTATCTCCCCGACAATGGTTGCGTCAACAGTGCCTTGTTTTATAATGACTTCATACACTTTAGCATCATCGTTGGCAGGCAGGGACTCCAAAGCCTTATCAATGCAGCTTTTAGATTCTGCTGCCGTGAAAGATTGACCGCACTTGCGTAAACATACACTATCCCACCTGAAGCACCTACTCACTAATGTCTGGTCAAGCATTTGCCCTCCCTTCGGTTTGTCATGGGCGTTAATCCAGTCGACAATCTCGTCTTGCTTAAAGAGTATATTGCCAATAGCCTGGCCTGTAAGCTTCACACCGATTGCACGATAAGCCTCGTCTTTTTTCAATTTATCCATTTGGCCCCCCTATTTCAAGTTCAATAAGGCGAATAGATATCTGGTTTGCTATACTTAATTGAGCATAGCCCAAATAACACATGCCAAGTTCAAGCAGCAAATGCCATAGGTTCTTCATCTATTTGGCCTCCCTGTCAAATAAAGGTTATCCAATACAATCCTGTCGTGTAATTCTATTACAACCGGAGGCGTATAAATCGAAACAACAGAGCCATCCGGCAATCTTTTTATGTGTGCACTTGCCCGCAAGTCAATAGTTTTTGGCTCCGGCTTCCCTTTATCCGAACCATCGCATTTGCTCATCCTGCCCTCCGCTTACCGAGTCCGCGGGTCAATACCTTGTTATCGTAGGAACTGCGCCGGTTCATGCTATCCGGCATCCGTTGTGCCGATTCACCGATAAACTCGCCTTTGATATCAGAGTATTTGTAATGAACCGCAAGATGACGCCACGCGTCCGCCATGTGCCGGTGCCATGTCTTTGCCGGCTGGTCATGGTACACCGTGATTTCGTCCGTTGACAAGGACTGATTCTTCTTCTTACCGTAACCCTTGAGCGCCTTAACGCAAGTCAGGCAGGTTGACTTGTTAATAGTGATAAGGTTCCAGATAGACCGCCCACATTCGATACCGTCATCAAAGCTATGCTCAATAACCGCGTCGATATTGAACCCAAGCTGCGCAGCTATGTCTCTTGTCGCCTTACCTGTCTGGTTCCTGCCCGCAGTACCATAAGCGAACTCCGGACCAGCGAAGTGCCCGCCGTAAGTATAAGACTTCGATTGGCACATCTTGCACCACGCCGGGATACCCGTGCCTTCGTTGTCCCAGAAGTCGTCAATAATCCGCACCCGGTCCCGAATGAACTGGACGAATAACGTCGCTGTGTTCATATCTCCGAAGTCGCTGAAGGTGTAGACTGGTGCGGAGTTGTCCCAGGGATACTCGCCAATACGATCTTCACGAGCAGCGGCGGCAACCTGAAAGCCGTAATACGTACCCTCTTTATGTGTCGGGAATAAGCCCTTGACCCTGATTCTCGTACCATCACCGTCCGGCCCGTACTTCTTAACTATCCGCTCGACGTACTCCCTGCCGGCCAGACCGGGGATCACCCGCCGACCCTCGATGTAATTCGGTGTATCATACACGCTTATCGTAATGACATTATAGCCCATATCGCTCGTGTAAGTCTCCGAACCCTCCTGTTTTATGGGGTCACTGCTGTAACATGCCTTTGCGAACTCACACTCCGGGTCGGTTGGATTGCCGATAGCCAGGAGCTTGCAGTGGTCATCGATCATCAGACCATCGAGGACTGTCCGCCATATCTGGGGTATGATGGCACATACTTCGTCAAAAAGGAATAATACCCACTCATTATGCCAGCCCTGCATCTTCGTCGCGTGTTCTGTAGCGGTATCCGGGCTGGTAGAAAACCCGATAGCAAAGTTCTTTTCCCACTTTTCACGCTCTATCGGTGGTAATAGTTCAAGTGTGTCCTTGTTCGGCTTGACATCCCACATCAGAGTTGTCATCTTCCCGCCCAAAGGTATCCTTGACCCAGCATAGGCGGCATGTATCTCACGCCATAGCTGATTGCGTACCTGGTTGTCGCTGGGTGCTGTTGTAATGACCGTGGACGGCTGAAAGCACATCTTGAACCACGGGACTATCCGCCCGCTTGTGAACGTCTTACTGACGCTGTGGCAGGCTCGTACCAGTGTGAACTGATGGTCCCGGACAGAATTGCACACTTCCCGCATCTTCGACCACACCCATTCATCAGGCAAGCCCAAGACGTTGATTAAGAATCCCACCGGGTCCTGCCGGTAGCCGATCATTTTATCGTCAATCTTGACTATTTCCCTGTCTTCCTCAACTGTCAGCACGTATCACCCCCGCCAGTGCGGCAATATCAGCCAGCGTAAGACCCTGACGCTGTTCGTTGTCTTTGCCATAAGCTCCAATCATCTTGCCCATATCCTGAATTGCCGTGAGCTTGCTGTGCAGCTTTATCTTGACCTTTTCAGTGTAACCCTCACTCTCCCCGTTGTCGTGCCGGATATCGCACTGGATCGAGTCTACAGCCGCTGCGATGTTGTCGGGCAGTTGGGATACATCAAGTATCTCATTGCCCTTGCATAAGAAGCTCTTGATATTCGCAAAGCCCACCTTTTTAAGCTCATCCATGAGCATTTGAGCAGTAACGCCACAAGTATCGGATAACAAAGACTGAAGATATGCAATACGGCCCTTGACCCTATCAACCCCTATCAGCCGAGTTCCATTGCCATCCGCAGCTTTTGCCGATGATTTTGGGTATGCAATCATGTAAGAATTAGTTGCGTTAAGGCTCACGTGGTATTCTTGACAGAACCGTTCATGCTTGTTATTCTTCAGCGGTTTGGAGTAATCAACAGTTTTCTCAGTCTTTGTCATGCCTCTGCCTGTAGTTGCTTGATTATTTTCACGCCTTCAAAGAGTAGCTTGCCATCAGCCTGGTCAAGAGGTATGAATAAACACTTATTCTCCACCTTTTCGCAGTAATCGTCTATCTGCTGTTCAGTGAATTGTTGTAAGTCGACTCCAATGGGGATACTTACGTCAATTCCAACTGTATCACTTTTCGATACCATTTCCATTACTTCCAACGACATACCCCCCGAAATTTCTGGTTTTTCTGCGAGCCGGGCCTGCGTTGCAGCCTTTAATCTATCTCTCACAGTTTTAAAACGCTCCTTCATTCTTTGCTTCAGTCGCTTCCATTACGCTCTTGACAATATGACACTTTATTTCACTTCCCCTTCTTCTCTGGCTCGACCTTAACCAATCGGTAGCCCCTGTCCCACAAGATTTGGATTGCGCGCTCGGTAGCCGGCCAGAACCTCTTCTCAGAAATGCTCTCACCATGTTTGCTCCCCAAAGAGAACCCGGCACAAAACACTAAACCCAGAACCCACAGAATTAGTACTACACAAATCACTTTTCCCATTCTAATCCCCGCACATTCTGCATAAGTTCTCGTTTTTCATCTCAGAAGCCTGAATTTCTATCAGTTTTGCGAGTTCTTGTTTGCGCTTACGCTCATCCCTGTATCGCCATGGCGTATGACCTTTTTTGCCAAGTTTCAACCTTTGTGTCATGTTCAACCTTCACCTTAACCAAGAGCTAAGAGCGCAAAATGGCCCAGTAAAAAAGACCATTCTGCGAAACAACTACCTTGAACCTGTCGCCAGTCGCTTGAATGTCCGTGCTGTCAAACCCATTTAGCTGCACCAAGCACGGTCTGAGCTACGTTTATCACACAAACGCCGATAAGATAGGGCCAATTCTTATCTGTACTACTGTTTTTAGCCCCTACGCCTGAACGTCATAATGTGGGGCAACACTCGGAATCAATTAAAAAAAGACCTGGACCGCCAACACAAAGGTTGACCGCCCAGGCCCTACATAAGCGTCTTCACTTGTTCTATTCATACTCAAACCATCCCTGATTTAAGATTCAATTCGCGGAAGAAGAGGGAGTCGAACCCTCAAGGCCGGTCAAGGCTCGTCGGTTTTCAAAACCGTTGCAGTCGCCCATCTGCTTGTCCTTCCAAACTAACCCGGCAGTCCGAAGAATACCGGGACTCAGTAGTTAAACCACTGAGGATGTATTTATACTATTACTTCAAAAATCGCCATGCGTCCACAACATTCTTGTCATTATAACAAGATTTATTTTTCCAGTATGCTCATGCAACCAATTCTGCGATTTCTGGCATTTGCCTGAGTTTTCGGATCGCCTTGGCCTCTACCTGCCCGATGCGACTACGCGTAATTTTGAATATCCTGGCCACCTCTTCCAGCGTGTGCGTATACCCGCCGTCAATACCGTACCGTAGTTTGATAATCTCTCTTTCGCGATACGTTAATCGCCTAAACAATGCAGACCACTCTATTGGGTTATCATAATATTGATGGGCGTCTTCGATTTCCTCCACACAAAGACCACAATTCACCACTGGGCTGTCTTTTAATGTGGGTAGCTTATAGTTCTTGCCGTCCACCCATATTTGCGTAATCACCCGGCCCTGCTGGCATCTTATACGTCCGTGCTCTCTCCAATGGCACGGGACACACAACCAGATAACATCCAACTGCTTGATGTAATCCGCATGATGACCCTGTAGTTTGTGTAGTTTCGTTGGTCTTTTACATACACTACAACACCGCGGCTTTATTACTTTGCCCGTTTTTACAGCGACGTGCAGGTTTTGGCAAGCGTTCACCTTATCTCTTTTTGATATTGCTACCATATATTTAACTCTACCTTTTACATTGAGCTTTGTCAAGCCCAATCTTTGACTTTTTGCAATTATTATAACTATTCAGTCGATTTTCGCTGTTTTGAGGCCGTGAGTGCGGTTTCTGGCTTTTCTCTGGATTTTGTATTTGACTTTGATTGTATCTGTGTTATGTTTTATTTATGGTATGCACGACAAAACAATCGAATCTTGAGACCTCTTCCGGGCACTTCCTCCGTGCATACCATACCGGGAGAGGTCTTATTTTATGAAAGTAGAGGTGTAGTATTATGACAGGAAAAGAAGCTTCTGAACAGTACAATGAAATGTTAGACGAACTCGAACCATTAAAAGGCATCGCTTGTAATCCATTTTCTCGGTTACTCGAAGCCGGAGACCCGATTGCCTATAATTGCGGCTTTTCGGATTGGTGCGATTCACCCGGTATTGAGATCGACGACTAATCTTTGGCCTGCCCGGTCCCCCTCCAGTTCGTGTCGCAGCGAATTCCGGGCAGGTCATAACTTTAATTGAAAGGAATGGTACGATGAGTAATCCTGTAGAATTCTGGAGAGACTGTTATCTTGACGGCCTGAGCAGTTCCCAATGCGATCAACTGGTTGCGGGCATATTCCGTCTTGATGGGCAATTCCTGTCAGACGTACACGACAGAGGCCGTGTAGCGGCTCGTAAAGAATACGCCCGCATGGAGGCCAATAAATGCGCGTCTTAATTGCTTGTGAAGAAAGTCAGATCGGTTGTTTGGCTTTTCGCAATCGAGGCCATGAGGCGTATTCTTGTGATATTGTCGATTGCAGCGGCGGCCACCCAGAATGGCATATTAAAGCGGATGTGTTTGATGTCCTTGATAATGGCTGGGACATGATGATCGCGCACCCTGTATGCACTTATCTCTGCAATTCAGGAGTGCGGTGGCTTTATAAAAATGGACACAAAAACTATGATAGATGGGGAAAAATGTATGCCGCAGCCCTGTTTTTCCGCGATTTGTTCAACGCCAATATTGAGAAGATAGTTATAGAAAACCCTATCATGCACAAATACGCCCGCAAGATAATCGAATACAAGTATGACCAGATTATCCAACCGTGGCAGTTTGGGCACGGCGAAACAAAAGCGACTTGTTTACATATATTGGGCCTGCCTTTGCTGCAACCGACAGATATTGTCAAGGGCAGGGAACATCGAATTCATAAAATGGCCCCCAGTACAGACAGGGGCCGATTACGTTCAAGATCATACCCTGGAATCCTGAAAGCAATGGCGAACCAGTGGGGTTAAGCCCTCAGGGCCGGGCTCTCCGGAGCCTGCGCCTTAATGGCTTAAGCTTGAAAGGAATGGAAAAATGATTATCAGGATATTGTTTAAGATGGGCGGATGGTATTGGAAAATGGAAACACGCCGAGGGGATGTCATTTGCATAAGTGAGAATTGGCGAGATATGGATGGCGGCTACACAAGGCGGCGAACTGCCATAAAGTCTGCACAACGATTCGTAGATAGATACCTTGACGAAAGCGTCCCGATCGCCCTTGTCGATGAAAACCAAAATGTGGTCTGGGAAATAAACTGTTATTGAGGGGAATGGCAACATGCAAAACAAAACACTCATTGCCAAATTGGCTAACTTGCTCGACACAACCACGGTAATGTTGTCAGTCAGTACCCGCAAGGAATGGAACGCTCTTGCCGACAGACAGAGGCGGGCAGTGCTGCGAATCCTGTTGGCGATGGTAAAACGTACCGGCTGTAAGCGTTTGACTGATATGGATTACTGTAATGCCATGAGTCGGGCGCAGGGCTGCTAATGTTATCTTAATTGAAGGGCTGGAAGAATGTGTGACTGTTACACAGCAAAATGTGCTAATTGCAAATGCGACATCCCTTTGCACATCGCAGATTTTTGTACACCGAAGGATACTGTTATTCCCTATTGCCCCCGATGTACCAAAAAAATAGTACGGGGCAAACTGGAACCACCAACAAATTGTCAAGTATTTGACGATGTTGCAGAAACGAGTTACAGACGTGAAGGGTTCCACATCCGAAAAGGGGACAAAGTGAAAATCTATTGTAAAGATAAAACCGCTTATGGGATACATCTTAATTGAAGGGATGGAAAAATGTCTCCAGATAAACAGAAAACAATCAAAGGCCTAAAAGTCCAGCAATACTACTGGTCCGGCAAAGATGTGGTTTATGTCAACAATCACCTTGTATCAGACAAATATGACGATATCACCGAAGAGACAATTGACAATGTAACTTACCCCTCGGACTCGAAATAACCACCCCTGCCCCCGCGCCCGTGTAGCGCCGGGCAAGGGTAAGGGCTTAAGGCGTGACAGTCTGTCACGGTTTGAAATCGCCCGCAAGGGTAGAAAGTAGAGGACTGTAATGGAGCAGATGAGAAAACGAATAATGCGATGCACACACCCAACCCCTTGCGAGATTTGCCTTACAGATTGCAAGCGGGCCGAAATAACTGCCAAAGAGGGTGAAATCCGGGCGGATTTGCTGGATGTGTGCAAGGACTTATTGTTTTTGGTAGGCCCGCAGAACACTATTGGCTTGTCCCCGAAACTGATAATTAAAGCCAATGCCGCACTTTTGAAAGCGTGTCCTAATGGATAAGTGCGAAGTAAAGAGGTGTTATCGGGAATATCATGTCACCTATCTGGCCCACCGTATCTGCGTCAAGCACTGGCTTTCATGGTGTGAGAAGCGCAGGCCCGACCTGAAATCAGCAGCTACATTCAAGAGGGCCAAACCATGACAATCAAACCCAAAATCTTAGCTGACTGGCAACAACGCTGTATCGACATAGAACGGGCGTCAGAGGCTGTTGTCCGGAATCAGGGCTCAATACACCGCCAGGAGTACGTTTGTGCCCACAGGTATGCCGTGCGGCGCTGTGTGGTGGTTGAGAGGATGATGCCATGAGGTCATTCCGGGAATAATCCCATCAAGTCCTTTTCGTGCTGTATCCTTGCCCGTGCAATCTCGGCGTACTCAGCCTCTTTTTCGATCAAGATGTACCGCCTGCCTGTCCTGTACGCGGCCATGCCAGTCGTCCCCGATCCCGCAAACGGATCCAACACTATCCCGCCTGTCGGGGTCTTTGTGAGCTTGCAGAGGTATTCCATGAGCGCAAGGGGCTTGACTGTGGGATGATGGTTGTAGGATCTCTTGCCGCAACCGTGAATTCGATCAACCATTGCGTTCCCGGTCGGCTGCCGATACTCGTCGTCTTTGATCTTCGCTTCCATCCCCTCACACCCGGCATTTCGCTCGGCCCTTGAACTTTTCGCACAATAGAAGAATCTGGACGCACCGCCGGAATCATTGTGGCCGCCCATTTGCGTTCCCGGCTTGCGTGATTCTGCCCCGTACGCCGCCCCAGTATTTCCAGCGTGTTTTATTCCTGGCTTGCTACTCTGCAGGTCCCCGCTCTGCTCATCCAGCATCCGCACCGGGCAGTCGGGCTCGTGCTCGCCTTCACAGGTGCAGGATAGGATTGTGTTGGAAGGGAAACGGCCTTTGGGATGTGGGGCGGCCTGTTTGTGTAGCTTGTCGTAGTCCTTAAATCCAAATACGTTCCCGTCGAACTCTGAAGGTTCAGAGTTTCCGGGATGGTCATAGTCGCCATCAGCAGCTTCTATCCGCCCCCCGTCTATCCACAGCCCGGCCACGCCCCACTTCTCAGCGTTCTCGGTATAAGTGCCGTCAAGGGGTTTCATGGCTACGATTATTGGTTCCCAACTGGGCTTCAGGGCGGTGCCCCAGCCGTCCCATTGTTGGGCAAGTTCAGTAGCAGGGGTGGTGATGTCATGGAATCTTTGCCATTCGTAGGCATCATCAGAAAAAGTGTTACCGTCCGGTTTGTTACATGCCCCATGTTTTGCTTTTCCCACAACCTCCCGCTCCGCACCCGCCGCCTTGTCAATCGCTTTCGATATGTCCAGAGACTTCGGAAAGCCCGAACCGTAAATCCACTGTATGCAATCCCGAATCTCCCAGCCAGCGTCCTCAATCGCACAGGTCAGGCGGTGATAAGTACGAGTGCCCCCGAACGCCATGAGAATCGCACCCGGCTTGGCAACACGTAAGCACTCTTTTGCCCACACAGTACACCATGCTTGAAATTGAGCATTGCGGGAAGGATCGTATGTGCCGGCCGTATTACTTCGTTGTTGACGTGCTATGCGAGTGGGTGCCCTCTTGTCTTTATTGACCACCTCATTGATGAAATCTGGCTTGAACGTATCCCATCCCTTGCCCATGAAGCCCAAGCCATACGGCGGGTCAGTGATAACCGTATCGACGTAGTTATCCGGCATACCCCCCATCACCTCAAGGTTGTCGCCGTGTATCACGGTGTCGATCATATTGTCTATGGTTTGTGTCATGGCTTAAAGGTTACGCAAATAGTCAACAGTGCCGCCGATACCCAGTAGCCAACCATCCACCAGTCTTTGTGCCGGGCGTAGACAATCGCAGCGGCTAACGACAGGACGATCATGGTGCAGGGGAATGTCTTTGGGCTCATGCCTTCACCTGCTCAAGCAGGGATTTGGTTGATTCCATTTCACGATGGATTGAGGGGTACCATCCACACTCAACGCCCCCTACTGCGTCTTTTAATGCCCGTATGATCTGAACTTGATTCTTCAGTACCTGCTCAAGCATCTTGTGGATTGATTCTTCGTAAGTCATTATGGTCGCTTTCCTTTCAGAGTTTCGGGTTGTCTGTTGTGTTGCTGACGACTTCGCCTTCTTCTACATGTGGATAAAGTTTTTCAATCAGGGCATTTGGCCTTTTTACCCAATCAATTATCCAGCATCCTTCTTTTTGCTTGACAATTCCAATGTTGCCGAGCGATCTGAATATGTCCCCACCAAATATCTCCGTCTTGTTGCAATCCTTTAGCCCCGTACTCTGCCCAACCGATTCCCCAAGAACAGGCCACACGCCCTGAAAATTTACAATTTCATATTCGTTAGTCTTGAAATTGTAGCACAAAAATCCTTTTTTCCATCCGCCGTTGTGCGTGCCTCTGTATGATCTTTGGTAGCTCATATCAATTCCTTTTTAGCGATTGTTCAGCCGTGTCCATTATTACATCGTAATCAGCTTCAAGAGATGCGGCATTCGTGTTTGCATCAAGAGCTTTTATTTTCCTCAGCGCTTTTCGCAACCGCCGAATTTCTTTGTTCTCGCCGTTGATTGCTAACAATGCAAAAGTTCCAAAACCTATGGCTGCTCCAATGACCGCAGTTATGTAGTACCACATTGGTTATTCTCCTCTCAGGCTTTCCGAGAACTTAAAAATACGGTC
>SDBT01006106.1_pt1 | contig 20084 bp, 22 predicted proteins | sample 2277101 | NCBI WGS metagenome assembly SDBT01 (sample SAMN10404973, study PRJNA504765) | marine sediment metagenome | isolation source: marine sediment core GS10_PC15, 103 cmbsf | place: Arctic Ocean: Southern Knipovich Ridge | collected 2010 | reverse complement strand
GTATGATTCATCATCATCTTGAAACACGGATGCGTGGAGTTTTTCGATGGGGAGTTTCATATCCTTCGTCATGAACTCCCAGGCCCATTTAATGGCATCCTCTTTGAAGTAATCGCCAAATGAAAAGTTGCCCATCATCTCAAAGAAGGTAAGGTGCCGTTTGGTGAACCCCACGTTATCCAAATCGTTATGTTTTCCGCCAGCGCGTACGCACTTCTGGATGCTTACGGCACGCTTGTAGCTGCGCTTTTCTTTGCCTAAAAAGACATCCTTAAACTGATTCATCCCGGCATTGGTAAAAAGGAGGGTGGGATCCTGTGCGGGAATTAATGATGAACTGGGAACTTTCGTGTGATCTCGGTCAATAAAAAACTTAAAAAAACGATCGCGAATTTCAGCGGATTTCATATGGTCCTTTATCTAGGGATTTATTTTTATCTAAGATACGTTTTTTTGCGTGATGCAGCAACTTACTGAGTACTCGCCAGATATAGCGCAATCGAACCAGCTACTGCCGCGTTGAAGCTTTCGGTGCCTCCGGGCATCGGCAGCGTAACCGTTTCATCAGATGCATCTACCCACTCTTGGGGAATACCATGCGCTTCTGAGCCAACCACCAAGAAGGCATTTTCCCACGGAAGTTTTTGGGGGTCTTTGCCGCCGGATACGATGAGAGCATGCAATTTTTTATTTCCTTTATGTGCAAGGAGTTGCTCCCAGCTCCATTGAAAAATGGTGAGCATCCCAATCGTGCCAGCTGATGCCTGAACCACTTTAGGGCTCCATGGATCAGCTCCCTCGATAAGTACGACTGATTTTGCGTTGAGTGCTGCGGCAGTTCTCATAAGGGTCCCGGTATTGCCTGGGTCGGCAATACGGGCGAGCACAAGGCCATTTGTAAGCTGATCAGGCGAAGGTGATTTGGGGATAGAAAAAAGCCCCACGATGCCGCTTGGCGTGGTGGCGGTGCTCAGTTTTTCCATCACATGATCACCCACGAGTACGATCTGGCTATCATCGATGATAGCTTGTGCTGCAGGAAGATTACGCTCGGTAATATAGAGGGCATAGGGCATATGGCCGTGTTTAATCAGGGTGCTGCAGGCCCGTATGCCTTCAGCTATAAACTGGCTATGCTTAGTTCGATGCTTTTTGGTGTGCAACGAGGCAAGGTGCTTGATTTCTGGATTGGTGCGAGAAGTGATCGATTTCATGTTTTTAAGGCCTTTATAGTAAGGCTTTTAGGATACTACAGGAGGGCCATCCGAGCAAATCAGAGGCATGGATGCCAAAAACTGCTATTATTGCTCTCGGTAACGGGGGTGCCCCTTTTGACAAAACCCTCTATTTTAGGGATAATTGGAGGGAATAAACTTTAGATATAATAGCGGCATAGCCTGGGAAAACGACGGGCCTGTCCGCCGTAGCTGTTTACTCCGGCATAGCCAAAGGCGACGACGGATTAGCGCAGGAGGAAGGATTATCATGAAGAACAGAAAAACACGATTTATTGTTTCCCTGGCGTTAAGCCTGGGAGTAGCTATACCAGCGCATGCTCATGAACCAAAAGAGGCTCCTCAGAGTGAGGTGAGTAAAGCGTTGGGAACCGCTCAAAAAGTGATACAAGCTACTAAGTATGGATTGTTTGTTTTTGGTGGTGCGGCTGCATTTGTTGGGTCGACCTATGGATTGATCTATAAACCCGCAAAAAAGTTGCAACGAAGTAAGCGGGACCGTGAATCTGGCAAAGAAGAAATCATTGGGGGAGTGGTATTTGATCTTATTGCTCTTACGCTTATGAGTTATGGAATAAGGGGCTGGAAGCGCATGGCTGACGGTACCGATAAAGTTGAGAAAGATAATACGGAAAAACAGATTGAGAAGATTATTGATACCACGCAAAAAGGAGCACAATTTGGTGCTCGCCTTGCTGGCTATGGATTGCTTACTGGATTTGGTATTGTCGTCACCTTGGTTGGTGTGGCTACGTCGAAGCAATTGGTAGATGGCGATGGCGAGAGTTCCTATCGAAGCAACCTCAAAAATAGTTGGAATGGCGCACCAAAAAAAGTGATTGTCTCTGGTCTTTCATTCGGGATCGGCATTCCAGCGATTGCGCTTGGTATTAGCGGTCTGATTAGAACCTGCAAACGCAAAAAACAAAAAAAATCAGTTGATACTCGGGAAATCGCAGTCCAAACGGATGATGATCTCTCTTGAATTCTGGTATCAAGGATTGAATCTAGAGTCGAAATCTTCCAAACAAGCTCAAAAAACTGTTAATGATAACAAAGGGAAAGGGAAGTAGTATCGGGCATGCTGAGGGGGAGTTCATGAGCTATGCGAAATCGATTCCGTTACTTGTATCAACATTAATCTTGCAGTCGGCATATGCAGAAAAGTTGGATGGGCCAACAAGAGCGGCCAAAATTACTTGGCATACCATTCAGATAGTAGCAGGTCTTACGGTAGTGGTTGGCGGTGGACGCTATGTTTTCACGGAAGCAAAGGATTTAGCTGCTCAGGGAGGCTCACTTTTTGTAATTCTTCCCGCTTCTATTACCCTCTTGCATTCTGGGATTAAAGGGTTATTCTACGAAATTAAGCTTTTTGATCGAGCCAAAAAAATTGCACAGTTCGTAAAACTAAAGGACAGGTAATGAAACATAAGAAATTGATTGCACTTCTTGCATCAGCCTTGATTATACATTCTGTACATGCGGGGCGTGAAGAATCCGGTTGGATAAGAAAAACAGCACGCGTTGTATTCTACGGGACCGAAACGGCTGTTGGATGCCATTTTTTTAATACATTTCATGGAAGAGCTCCTCAATCACTTTGGCCGTGGGATGTGGCGAGCAAGATGTGGAATAATAAACGTGGTGCCGGGTCGGAAGCGTTTGCGAGTGCCGTATTACTTTGGCATGGTCTGAAGGGCTTGGATAAAGAGCTCCGCATTACTGAACAGTTTAAGAAGAAATAATCGTAATGATTCGCGAAGGTAGTATATGAAACATATGAAATTGATCGCATTACTCGCAGCTGCAATGATAGTGCAGGGTGCCCATGCTGGTCCTAAGATCGAGAAAGCGAAACAGATGGGGACGGTAGGGATTCATCTTGCAGAAGTGGTTGGTGGAGTGGTGTTAGGTGTAGCAGGATGGCGCCAATGCGATCAACTAAGGGGTAAGGCGTTTATGGTACTTTCCGCGCCCTTTATCCTAAAGGGCTTGCACGACTTGAAGAATGATCTACATCAGCATATTTTTTATCATATGAATGCATGGTGGAAATATAAGTCTAAAGATCTGGCGAAAAAAGAATAAGCTACTGAGGGCGGAGGCAAAGCGCCTCCGTTTTTTTTGGTCCGTTTCAGTTCCTGTGCTATTATTTCCTACTCTTTAAACCGTTCACCGAGTAGGGTCATGCGATACGAACAACAACCTTCTTCCATTTCTCCCTCAAGTATTCAAACCAATGTTTCCCTTGCTGATAAAAACTGGTTTCAAACGGGCGGATCGGCTCGTTTTTTTGCAATCCCATCAACCGCGCAGCAATTTGCCGGTGCGATAGCGTATGCACACAGCCTTGATCTTCCGATCTTTCTCTTGGGGGCAGGAGCGAATCTGCTGATTAGTGATGATGGATTTGATGGATTGGTGATTCATCCGCACATCAAGGAGATTTCCATTTATCTTATCAATGAGGATGAGGCAGAACTGACTGCGGGTGCGGGGGTGACATTGCATGAATTAATTGAATATTGTTTGGATAATCAGCTGCTTGGCTTAGAAGAATTTAGTGGTATTCCTGGAACGGTAGGGGGAGCGGTCTACATAAATCTCCATTACTTTGAGTTCCTGATTGCGGATTTTCTCCTATCAGCTCAGGTGGTGGATGCTCAAACAGGAGAGCTCCAAACGGTTGATCGTGATTGGTTTTCCTTTGGATATAATCAATCACGCTTGCATGAGGGGAAGCAGTATTTGGTTGCGGCTACGTTTCGATTAAAGCGAGGATCGGCCCATGAGATTTCCTATGCCCGTGGGCGCCGATATGAGATTATGCGGCAACGAGCTGCGCGGTACCCGAAATCCCGTACATGCGGGAGCTTTTTTCGTAATTTTCACGATCATGAAGTAATAATTGAGGATCATGGCAAGAAAATGGTTTATATTGCCTATTATCTTGATAAAATAGGAGTAAAGGGACAGTTGCAGATTGGCGGAGCCCGCGTATCCTATCAGCACGCGAATATGATCGTAAATCAGGGGAAGGCAATGAGTGCCGATATTATTGCCGTGGCGCGTAGGATGCAGGAGTTGGTAGTTGAGCAGTTTGGGATTGTTCCCCAGCCGGAATGCCGGTTGGTGGGGTTTAAGAACTATCCGTTATTACAAGAGATTGAAAGGTAAAAATGATATTCAATGAGCTCGTCCTTCTATTTCAGATCGTGGTGATTGCCTGCACAGCAGCCATAGCGGTGCGTTTGGGGCGTGAAGCGCTAGTGACCTTTACGGTGGTTCAGATGGTTCTTGCTAATCTTTTTGTGATTAAGCAGACGATGTTATTCGGCTTGAATGCAACCTCAGCGGATGCATTTGCGGTTGGCTCATTGTTGGGGTTCAACCTCATACAAGAATTTTTTGATCGAGAGCTGGCTAAAAAGACTATCATAACGATGTTTGTGCTTCTTGGGTTTTATGCCATCATGGCTCGATTGCACTTGGTATATACACCGAGCGAAGTTGATGCCTCCCATCGATACTTCGTGCCGATTTTGTCGGTGGTGCCATGGCTTGTGGTTGCCTCGATGGTGGTGCATATGATCGCGCAGATTATTGATTTCGTTATCTATGGTGCGTTGCAGAAAATACTCAGGCGATGGATTATCGTGCGCAATTATATTGCCCTTATCTGTAGCCAGCTTGCTGATACGATACTCTTTACCATCTTTTTATGGATGCTTGGCATTATAACGAACTTTTGGCATATCGTAATCATCAGTTTTATAATCAAATTTGCAATCACCCTTGTTTCAACACCATTGATTGTCTTATTGGCACAACGGTATGGAAGGAAATCTTAGGAGGATCCCATGGGGGGAAAACCGTTCACGTTTGAACTGATTCATCAATCAAAAAAATCTCGTGCTCGTGTGGGTAAAATTCATACCCCGCATGGCGTTATTGATACGCCCGGCTTTGTGGCGGTTGGCACGAATGCCACGCTCAAATCGCTTGATACTAAAACAGTAAGCGAGATTGGATTGCAGCTTATGTTTTGTAACACGTATCATTTGATGCTTCAGCCGGGAACCGATCTCATCAAAAAGGCGGGAGGTTTACACAAATTTATGAATCGTTCGATGCCTCTTATTACCGACTCGGGTGGCTTTCAGGTATTTAGTTTGATGTATGGCACGGTGAAAGATGAGCTGAAAAGCAAGGGAGCCAAGAAGGGTAATAATGCAATTTTGCGGGTAGATGAAGATGGAGTGCTTTTTCGTTCCTACCGTGATGGCTCGCCGGTGCTTTTAACCCCGGAGCGATCAGTGCAAGCACAGAAAGATTTGGGAGCGGATATTATTATTCCGTTCGATGAGTTGCCCCCCTATCATATTGATCAAAAAAAGTTGATTGAATCATTGCACCGTACGCATCGCTGGGAAGAGCGTTCATTGAATGAGCATCGTAAAAATATTAATGGGCAAGCGATGTATGCAGTGATTCACGGCGGCATAGATCCGGAGCTGCGTAAATTGAGCTGCCAAACGTTAACAAAGCTTCCCTTTGATGGGTTTGCTATTGGGGGCAGCTTGGGCAAAACTAAAGAACAGATGATCACAATGCTTCAAGGGATGATGCCTCTGTTGCCGGATGATAAGCCAAACCATTTGCTTGGTATTGGTGATCTCTATTCGATTGAGCAGTGCGTGAAGCTGGGTATTGATACGTTTGATAGTTCGCACCCAACCCGTTCAGCTCGTCACGGAACCTTGTTTACCAAACAGGGACAGGTGAAAATATTGAACAGTGCTCACAAGCAGGCGTTTGAGCCGATTGAGAACGGGTGTGGTTGCATGGTTTGTAAGAACTATACGCGCGCTTATCTTCATCACCTATTCAAAGCAAAAGAGATGACGGGGTATACGCTTGCCACTATACACAATCTTTATTTTATGGTTGAGCTGATGCGGGAGTATCGTGAACGCATTGCGCAGGGGGAGCTATAATCTCCCATCCTTCCAATTCCACCATTTGAGCAGTTCTGGATCATGGTTTTTATGAGATGCATAATATACCGCGCACCTAAATACATAGAGCATGCATCGGTCTACGTGCGTTCCCTGATACTTGCACAATTGAGCATAAAGTTCTTCGGGATCTTTTCTTTTTAAATCAGAAATTGACCGCAGACCAAGATTCCACAAATCTTGAGCGATTGATGTGCCAACGCCAGGGATGGTTTGAAACTGCTTGAGGATCTTTTTCATGATGGTTCCTTATCGGTATATTCCTAGTATACTACAACGTTTTTCGGTGCTCAATTGCTAAAAAAAATTGGTAATAAACAATTCGAGGGATCGATTAAAAACGAATGAGTTCAGGTGAAATGTTGCATGGCGCTGCGCTGTTTTGCTACGGTGTCTGAAGTGTTCTACGGGTTATTGAGCAAATTGACATGGTTTTTTCCCGGTTATGCGTGTCTGAGAAAAGGACTTGCATAAATGTATGGCTATGCTATGAATCGTAGAAGTAATAGAATATATCTAGTTAACCTTTTAGTTAAGAGGAGAGTCTATGAGGCATTATTTTGTGGAGCTCATGGGCACGTTTTTTTTAACCCTTGCGGTTGCAATCACCGGTAACCCAATTGCCATAGGGCTCATGTTTATGGCAATGTATTACATCGGGGAAGGAGTATCAGGCGGATACTATAACCCTGCGCTTGCAGTAGCAGCTTGGATGCGCGGTGTGCTCAAAGTGGAAGAATTACTCATTTATGCCGGTGTTCAATCAGTCGGTGCATTTTTGGGTATTTGGTTCTTCAAAGCTCTTACCGGCAACGTATTTATGCCAGACGTAATGGCAGATCTTTCCATGGGATTGGCAATCTTCATTGAAGTGCTTCTCGCCTTGGTCTTTGCTTTGGTATTGCTTACCCTTGCAACATCAAAAGATTATAAGGGCAGCGTAGTGAACGGTGCAGTAATGGGTCTTACCCTTGCAGCAGTTCTCTATATTGGTAGTGGTATTGTTAACCCTGCAATTGCAGTTGGTGCATACCTCGGTCAATTGTTCTCAGGTGGCGGCGCACTTTCACGTGAGTTGCTATTTGTGTACATCTGCAGCCCATTAGTTGGTGGTGCATTTGCAGCATTGATATACGATTATATCCATAAAAAATAAGCATCGTGGCAATTACTTTTGTAGATCGCCAAGATGCTGGAAAGCAACTTGCTGATAAATTGACAGCATATAGGAATCATCATAATGCGATTGTGATAGGTCTCCCACGAGGTGGAGTGATTCCTGCTGCTGAGGTTGCAAAAGAATTGAAGTTGCCGTTAGATATTGTGGTGCCCCGTAAAATCGGGGCACCTTTTAATTCTGAGCTTGCTGTTGGGGCGGTGACCCAAGATGGCCAGGTGGTATGGAACGAAAAGCTCATGAAAAGTTTTCACCTCTCTCCCGACGATTTAGATTTAAAAGAAACGATCAAAAAAGAACGTGCCGAATCGAATCGGCGCTTGCGTCTTTATCGACGTGGCAGACCGCCACTCATTTTAAAAGATAAGACAGTCATTATCGTTGATGATGGGATTGCAACCGGCGCTACCATGCGGGCTGCTATCGCGTATGCAAAGCAGCAGGGGGCAGCCAAGATTATTGCCGCCACACCGGTGGCCACCGTGGATACGCTGGAGCTGATTGCGCCAGAGGTGGATGAGATCATCTCGGTGAAGCTTCCCAAAACTTTCTTAGGCATTAGCGCCTTTTACGACATCTTCGGCCAAACATCTGATGATGAGGTTATTGCGTTGCTCTCTGAGTAGGGCTTACTTACGTTTCTTTACCTTAAATTTCTTTAGCAGTTTATTCATCGTAGTTTTAAACCCGCTGTATTCGAGTTCTTCATACGGAAGCATGGCATTGCCATACCAGCCCTGTGAGCGAATCTCCAACGCCTTCTCTTGTGCTTTCAAGCGCACGAGATCCCAAGCCGGATTATCAAAGAAATCGACTTCATAATCAGAAAACCGGCCGTTTCTTTGTAATGAGAAACCAAGGCAGGAAACAATTGGCAGGCAGTAGAGCCCGGTGACTGCGGTGTTGATTGGGACGGGCATGAGTGGCATGTTGTGTGATCCGCGTGCATCACCGCCCACGTAGGGAACCTTGGCGAACGGAGATACGATTTCTTCCGGAGCAGGAAAGATTCCTTGTGTTCGTATGAGAGCAACGGGATCATCCTTTCCGGTGTATTTTCCCGCAATAGAATGAAGGCGATCAGTCGATAGAGCTGCAGCTGGTTCATCATACATGCGAGAATAGATATTGCGAATGCCAAATCGTTCACCATCTCGTAACAACATGGCAATCTCATACATATCGTCCGGTGCATTGAGCGTGATGATATGATCTCCACCTTTGGTGTTGTTCATATCAATGATCTCAAAACGAAACCCCTTGATCATTTTGGGAAGCATAAGTCCTGCGCAATACATTGGATCGGCGAATGCTAAAAGAAGGGGCAAATTGTACGCACCCGGTCCACATTTATCGGCCGCAAATACCATGAATGATTCTGCAGGGCGCGGATCTTTTCGATCGAATGTGAAGGTGAGCTCAGCAACCCCAGGGCCTGCGCCGCGGACATTCCCCGAGGGTGCATCCACGAGCAGATCTTGGCCGGCACCGTAGCAGCCGCATTCGTCTGCAAAGCCGGTTGCTTTAATAAAGCAGTCCCAGGCAAATTGATGAATTTTGGGATTATCGGATCCTTTTGTGTGAGACATGATTAGGCAAATATCATCGCCGGTGTGCGTGACTTTGCCATCGATGAGCAGTTTCTTTTTGATAGCAGCGGTGACCATTTTTTTGACGGAGTCCATCATCTTTTGGGTTGGTTTGGTGTGGCCCCCCACCGAGCCCACGTCCGCTTTAATAACAGAGAGGGTTATTTTCATTTATTCTCCTTTTATTGGTATTTTTTTGCCGAATTGAAGCTTATTCAAATTTCACGTATGATGATAAAACTGTTTATAAAGGTATAAAACTGTTTTGGGTTTTGTCATGAAAATTTCGATTGCATGGGTTTTTGATCATATTGATGCGGATGTTACGCAGGTGGATGTCCCCACACTTATTGAGCGGTTTAATGAAACAACCGCAGAAATTGAGGGGTTCCAGAAGATAAAGATTGATCTCGATCTATTTTCTCTCGTAGAAGTAAAATCTATTGAATCAAAGGTGAAGGTATATTCATCTGAATGGGATCTTGATACCTCTCTTTCCAAAAGAGAGGATGCGTGTGCTGGGCATTGGTATCTCATGATCAAGCGTGGCAAAGGTTATGATTGGGCAACGTCCATTGATCTTGGCGGACAAAAGGAGATGCTTCTGCCGGCGCTTTCTGTTTCTGCGGCAGAACAAAAAGGGGGATGGAAAAAGAAGTTTGCAGAGATCGATTATATTTTTACGGTCGATAATAAATCAATTACGCATCGCCCCGATATGTGGGGGCATCGCGGCTTTGCGCGTGAGATTGCGGCGTTGTTGAATCTTCCGTTAAAACCGCTGGAAGATTTTGTGGTGGATTATGAGATCAAACCGTATGATTATGCAGCCCCAGCTGATAAGGATACACCGATTGGTATTACGATTGACGATCGCGAGAAATGTCGCCGCTTTGCGGGATTGTATATGCCAAAGATTGAGATGCGTCCGTCACTCTTATGGATGGCAACTCGGTTGTCTCGCGTAGATAGCCGTTCGATTAACGCAGTGGTTGATTTCACCAATTACGTGATGCTCGATTTGAGCCAACCAATGCATTCCTTTGATGCAGAAGAATTAACGAACAAATCCATCAGTGCGCGATCTGCGCTCAACAAAGAAAAGCTAACGTTGCTTGATGATCAATCGATTGAGTTATGTGGTGAAGATTTGGTGATTTCTGATGGAGATCGGCCGGTGGCGCTTGCAGGAGTTATGGGAGGTAAGCGATCGGGAGTGAGTTCAGAAACTACGTCACTGTTTCTAGAATCAGCTAATTTTGATGCTGCCACGATACGACGAACGTCGCAGCGATACAAATTGCGCACGGAAGCATCGGCTCGTTTTGAAAAAAGCTTGGACCTCAATCAAAATACTGATGCAATTCTGCGCTTTTTAAAACTGCTTGATGATGCAAAAATTCCTTACACCGCTGCGCAGTCTATTGCATCATTGGGTGCACTAGTAGAGCCATTGGAGCTGGTGGTAACGCAATCATTTATTGAAACACGGTTAGGAACCACCGTGGCCCCTGATTTTGTGGTGGACACGCTCACAAAATTGGCATTTGGCGTGAATGAAATGGAGGAAGGAGACTCTCGTACCTACCTACTAGTAGTGCCTACATTTCGATCTACAAAAGATATAACGATTCCGATAGATATCGTAGAGGAAGTCGGGCGTTTTTATGGCTATAGCTCAATTCCATTCGAACTGCCATTGCTGAAAACAGAAGTGTCGAATAACTACTGGGTACATCAAATATATAAAATGAAGGAGCTGCTCGCATTTGGCTTATCCATGCGGGAGCTGTATTCCTATTCCTTATTTGATGAATCATTCTTGCGTGCCATCAACTGGGGGCCGGATCAAACGGCACAGATCAAAGATCCTGTTTCTGAAAATTTATATCGCTTGGTTACCACGCTTGTGCCGAATTTGCTCAAAGCCGTTCAAGAAAATAGTGCCGATCATGATCAGCTGCGTTTTTTTGAATGGGGACGCTGCTGGGCAAAAGAGGGAGCTGATATTACGGAATCAAAAGCGCTTGCAGGTATTATATTTGATAAGAAAAAGCCAGTTGATTTTTATGATGCAAAAGCATTATTGGAGCAGTTCTTTGCGATGCTCCATCTGCCAGTGCAATGGCAGCATGCCGATACGGTGTCTTATCCATGGTTTCATGATGCACAAACAGCAGTGCTATTGTATGAAGGAAAAACAATCGGGATGGCCGGAATGGCCGATTCACTTTTTTTGAGAGAGGTGGCTGAAGGGTATGCATTTATTTTTGAATTGAATGGGGATTTTCTTGAGAAGTATGTGCGCCCAGAACACCGCTTTGTGCCGTTGTCAAAATATCCTGAAGTTGATAGGGATGTGAGTATGCTCGTACCACTTTCGCTTACGGTGGATGAGCTTTCGCATATGATGTCCAACGTGGATGAGCAGGTGGTTGCTGTGGAGCTCGTTGATATGTTCCAGAAAAAGGAGTGGAAAGATCAGCGTTCCCTCACCATGCGTTACACCATGCGGGATGCAACTAAAACGATGACAAAAGCAGAAGTAGACGCTATTCATACGAAAATTATCAAAACAGTGGAAGCTGCAGGAGCAATCGTACGATGAATCGAATACAGCGTGCGTGGGTCTATGGATTACTGGGTGTTGTGCTGCTGGTGATTGATCGTATTGCCAAATATGAGGCGCTTTGCCTGTGTGCGCAGGGATGCAAGATTAACGAATATCTTTCATTTGAAGTAGTGTACAATCGTGGAACCTCGTGGGGCCTATTTCATTCGCAAAGCAATGCGGTGTTTTGGTTGGTTACGTTGGGAGTGGCCTTGATAACGTGCGGCGTGCTCGCCTATGCGGTGTTGCGATTTCGTTCGGGACATATGATCCTTGGTGAGGTGATGGTGATTGCCGGCTCTCTTTCGAATATTATTGATCGCGTGTTCTACAACGGGGTGATTGATTTTATTGAACTTTCATATCGTGGGTGGCTTTGGCCATCCTTCAATGGTGCGGATATGCTGATTGTGTTTGGAGTATTAATTATGATGGTGGAGCAGTATAGAAAATGAATATGAGTCGTTGGTGCATGCGCATCGCTACGTTGGGCCCCGTTGGGTATTTTATTGCACCGGGTACCATAACCACATTGCTTATATTACCGGTGGTGTATTGGCTACATGCGGTGATTAAAAATCAATGGGCATATCTTGGTCTGGTAGTTGTACTGTTCATGCTCGGAGTTGCTCTTGTTTCAAAGGTGCTTAAAACATCCGGGCGCCACGAGGATCCATCGGAGATCGTGTTTGACGAGCTGGTGGGTTGCTTGCTCGTGTTTTGGGGGATTGCTCTTTCAACGCAGTCGCTCTTGGTGGGATTTTTGCTTTTTCGTGCCTTGGATATTATTAAGGTTGGCTGGATCAAAAAAGCGGAGGATTTTGTGGGAGCATGGGGAGTTATGAGTGATGATATTGTTGCGGCGCTTCTAACCAATATTGCCTTACGATTGTTATTTTAATGGCTTCATTGTTCAGCAAAACATTCTCCTATCTTAAAAAGATCATTGTGCCTCCTTTTTGTGCGTATTGTAAACGATTTGACGAGGATGATGCGGTGCTGTGCCAACCATGCGTTGAGCGGATTAATCTGGTTGTTTCTCATGAGATCGAGGTCACGAAAACAAAACGTATGCGTGTGTTGGCGGTAGGCAGATATGAAGATCCGTTGCGGGCGCTCATTCTTGCCAAAAGTAGTTCACAGCGGATAGCGAGTGTGCAGTTGGGAAAGCTACTCTGGCGCATGAGTAATGTGTCTAATATTCCCTTTGATTATATTGTGCCGATTCCCTTGCATTGGACGCGGTATGCCTGGCGTGGCTACAACCAGGCCCAAGAGATTGCACGGGTGATTGCGCATGAAAGCCACAAACCAATGTTGAATCTATTAAAGCGCACAAAACGGACTCCCTATCTCACCTACTACGCCGCTGATGCGCGGCAAGAAAAGATGAAAGAGGTTTTTGTTGTGCGCAATAACGTAGATATGCGGGGTAAACATCTTTTGTTGGTTGATGACGTGATGACGACTGGTGCAACGCTTAAAGAGGCAGCACGTGAGCTATGGAAAGCTAAGCCGGCGTCAATTACGGCTGTCGTGGTGGCGAGGGTAGTCCGGTAACTACTTTGGCTGGCCGAATCCCAGAAGTTCCAAGCTATGAGCTAAGGCCTTAAGTATTTCTTCTTCTTCCGCCGTGTTTTTTCGGCTCTTTTGTTTCTTGTGCAGAGCTTTAATCAATTTTTGGGGCCATGTCTTTTTTTTAAAAGACTTGAGGCCACCAACTATTGATGTGTACGGAGCGAGTGCCACGGCAACGAGTAGGAGTAAGGATAGTTTTTTCATAAAAACCTCTATTTAAAGGGTGAACCAATGATTTTAGTATAGCAAGAGAGGGTAAAAAGACAAAATGGCGGTTGGGCAGCAGATTTTTGAGGATAAATAGTACTTAATACAATTACTGTTCTGAACTAGCACACACATTTGTGAATTTTTCATTCTATGGTATCATTACCCCGTAGTTCTAGTGAAAAGTTCTGTTTCCTTTATATAAACGTCAAGAGGATGTTGTGAAAGTACAAACAAATATGAAACGTAGTGCTGGGTATTTGTTGATTATTGGAATGCTTGTTTTGCTTCCAGGATGTCGTTTTATTGATTGGATGAAGGAAAAGTTTGGGGGAGATTCTCAGGCGCCCACCAATTCAATGACGGTTGCAGAAGTGGTAGCTCCAGCTACTGATGGATCGGCAGTGTTGGTGACTATAGGGGGTAAGCCGCTTATCACGCAAAATATGCTTGATGCTGAAAAACAGAAACTGATGGCATCGAATCCTCAGTTGCAAGCTATGATTGCGATGATGGATGAAAAACAACTGAATAGAAACTTGGTTGATGGTATGGCAAGCAGAGAAATTATTCGCAAATATGTCACTGATAAAAAGATTGATGCGAGCGACAAATACAAGCAAGATTTCGAAATGGTACTCAATCAGGTAAAAGATGCATTGAATACTCGTTATTTCATGGATGCGTTCTCTGTTGATGTTGCTGATAGTGAGATCAAGAAGTTTTACGAAGAAAATAAAGATGCTATTCCAAATCTGCTTGTTTCTCGTGGTGGCGTTGAGGCAATAGCGGCTTCATTTGCTGATCAAAAAGCAGCAAATGATTTCATGGTAAAAGCACGAGCGGCTAAGAATGATATTGCACGTGCTGCCAAAGATGCTGGTATTGTTGATAAGGTGCAGGATTTCAAATTGGTCAACGAACAAAGCTTGGGCATCGATCCGGAACTTCGAGATAAAATCGTAGCCATTAAATCAGTTCCTTCGCTGAGTGCTTTCAAAGTAGGCAATGAATTTTGGGTAGTTGCTGCTACTAAAAAAGAACTGCCAAAATATCGTGAATTAGATCAGGTGAAAGAAGAACTCAAACAGATGATCGAAAAAGAAAAAACGATGAAAAAGTTTGAGGAAGAAGTGGCTCGATTGAAGGGTGAATATGGCATAGAAATTAATGAAGAATTCTTTGCATCTCCTGTTGATGCGGCCAAAGCGGTACAGGCCTCTACAGAGCAAGTGCCTCAAAAAGAAAGCACGAAATCAGTAAGAACAGCTGAAGCTGCTCCGCAAAAACCGAAAGCAAAAATCGCATAATTATTAACGAGTACTTAAAAAAAGGGAACCGTTTGGGTTCCCTTTTTTGTTTATTTTTTTATACTGTTGTAACTAGTTATTTAATTCCGTGAAGGCTTTGCCATGAAAAAACGACTTATCCTCCTGATCTCTCTCTGTATCTCTCTTTCGTATGCATCGCAAGATGAGCGCATTGTTCCCGATTCTGCTGTTACGATCGACACGATCCAAGCGGTGGTTTTTGGCCAAGGTGGTGCGCAAGTTATCACCCGATCTGATGTGACGCGGCCAAGTTTATCGGGGGCGCCGCAATCATTGGATGATCTTATTTTTGAGCGGTTGGTTTTTCTTGACGCGCAAAAATACAAGATCGTGCCGGATGAGGATGCAGTAGATAAATACTTGGCCATGGTGCAAAAAGAGAACAATCTTACTTTGGATCAGCTCAAGGAGGTGTTTGCATCAGCAGGATATAGCTATGAGGAAGGACGTCAGCAGTTTCGAATATTGCAGACGGTCAATTCGATGTTGGGGCTCAAAATACATTCACAAGTGATTGTCCCTCGTGCGCAAGTGGAAGAGTATTATAATCAAAACCCAGAGACCCAAGAAGCAGAATTTAATCTGCAATACGGCTTTATGCCCTATGTTCCTGAAAAACGGGAAGCGCAGAAAAAAGCATTGCGCCATATGGCACAAACCGGTAGGGAAGTGAAAGATATCCAATGGAACGATCCATTCTGGGTCAAGCAAAGTGACGTTGCAGATGACAAGGCGTTCATTTTTTCTATGAAGGTGGATGAAACGTCGCAGCCCATTGCACAACAGGGCGGGTATGAACTCTATCGACTGATTGATAAACATGAGGAATCAATACCAACCCTTGATGAACGATATCATGAGATTGCTGATATTTTACGTCGACCGGTCTTTGAAGAGCTGATGGAGAACTATAAGAAGAACTTGTTTGACTCTGTCTCTATTCTCAATTTCGGTTAACCCTCATCACCTTCATCATCAAGAAGTGCCATCGTTTTATCCTCTCTACTATTTCGTAACATCTGCATAGCTAATATAATTTTTCCAACAACCTCTTAAATGCTTGAAGCATAAACGTATTTTTTGAAATCAACTTATATGGCATTACTTGATATTTGTAAGCAAATGAACCATCAAAATACAGTTCGCTGAGCGCAAAGAAGAATGGTGCAAGCTTATTCAAATATGCAAACAGCGGAGCCTCCCCCTCTTTATCTTTGATTGCCAAAGCTTTTCCTAATAGTTTTTTATATTTTGAAGAGCTTAATGGATCAATCTTATGTAGGCTTTTCCCAAGAGAGATATATAGCGTATCGAGTTTTTTGTCCCTCTTGATAACTTTTATTACCAAAGGCTGCCAATCTTTTTTACCCAATATTTCAGTAAAAACATTATTCAAAAAAAGCTTTATAAAAGAATCCTTCTTCATTTCTACAGCATTAAATGATTGTCTCATTGATTCATTGGATGGAGACTGCCCTGATACAAGAAATGCCTTTGCCACGTTACCACTAATGCCATATTTTCGCTGTAAATAGAATACCAACGCTTTATCGGCAGCAGTTCCACCTAAAGCAGCTCCTGCCATTCCAGCTAATGGAGCAGTCGCAATCCCAAGACCAACACTCCCAATTTTTTTAGTGCGTTCAGAATCCTTCTTTCTTGAAAACCAAGGGCCGACCTTATACCCACCTACTGCTCCTGCTGCGGCTCCAATTGCACCACCAACAGCTTTGCCAGCTATACGTGAATATTTTATAACCTGCTCATCAGAAATAGCCTGAGCAAATGCACCAAAAAACAGAAATGTTATAGCAAAAACCTTCTTCATACTCTTTCCTTTTATAGAATTATACATACCTTCCTACCCCTTAGGATAGCAAATGAGAAGGTCTAAAAGATAGGGTTTTCAGAGGGTTATTGTGCTGTATTGCACAATTTGATCGGTTGGTCGAACTAGAATATAACGGAATCAACGATTGGATTGTGAAATTCGATGGTGTCCCGCATCCGTTTCCGCTTGCCGCTTCGCCGGACACAGGTAGACTATTTCTCAATTTCGGTTAACCCTCATCTACCTCTTCATCAAGAAGCGCCATTGTTTTATCTAGAAGAATTTCCTTGCGTCCCTTTAATTCTGTTTTGGTATCAAAGTAGGTCTCAAGAAGGGATCGTGTATCCATGCTGACGTTCATGGATTGCAACCGCTTTTTTCGTGGAGCAATGGTACGTATGGGAATAATTCCCACAAGATCCATTGCGGCATCACATGCTTGCTGTATCGCTTTTAAATCAACGAGATCCTTTTGCCCATCGGGTAGATGATACAAAATTTTCACGATGGCATTGGTGACATCATACTTCTGTATTGCAGCGATGAGCTGCTCTGTTTGTTCCTGTTCACCGTTCAGGGTGACGTCGATTTGGATAAATGGCCGCATTGGCACTTTGATGAACTGGTATTGTGCGTTGCTTTTTTTATCGATTGATACCAGACAAAATCCTTTATCTTCTTTTCGTTCTCCAAAATCAACCCGCTCAATTGATCCGGAATACACGATTGGTGTGCCATGGGCATTTAGATTCTGATGGCGATGGAGATGACCAAGAGCAACGTAATCAAACGGTTCAATGGCAAGTTGAGAAGGCATGAAAAGGGGATCGGTTCCATAGACTGCCCGTTTTTCTGATCCGGAAAAAATACCGTTGCTTACGGTAAGATGTCCTGCCAACACGGCAGGAACGGTTGGATCAAGTTTCTGTGCGTGATCTTTAATAATTTTTACTACCGCTTGCGAGATATAGTCGGTGATGCTTGAAGATGAGCTGCTCACTTGCGTAAGCGATATGCTATTTCGTGTTGGCCAGGGGATGCCCACGATGTTAATAGGGCCGTGTTTTGTTTGCAGGTGGATGGTGGTTGGTTTGGAAATGACATGGAAGGCATCCAAGGGAAATTCGCCAAAAAGATCAAGAGCATTTGCTTTGCCAAAGCTCAATGGATGATCATGATTACCCACGATAATGATAACGGGAATATTTGCCTCATGGAGTCGAAGAAAACATTGAACAAGCATGCGTTGTTGGGTTTGGCTCGGATGTGCTGTTTTATACGCATCACCACAAAACAGAAAAAAATCTACGTCACGCTTGATAGCGGTATCGATGCATGCGTTCAGTGCGGTAACAAAATCTAAAAGGCGTGTGTGAATGCCAGTGGCAGGATCTACCTTTCCGTAGTTTTCCATGCCAAAGTGAATGTCTGCGGTATGTATAAATTGTATCATGGAGCTCTATGTTGGTTATTTTGTAGTTGGACTCGTTGGTGATTTCGCTGCTCCCATAAATAGGAATGGAGGTTTGCTTTCCTGGCTATTTTTAGTGGAGGCGATGTCATCTTCTCCTCTCAATTTTCTTGCGTATCCTTCCTTGTTGATTTGTTTTGCCCGTGCGATTGCGAGTGCCTCTTTTGGTACGTCGTTGGTGATAACCGATCCTGCAGCGGTAAATGAGCCCTTGCCGATGGTAACGGGCGCTACGATGCTATTATTTGTTCCTATGAACGCATTGTCGTTGATGGTGGTAGTATGTTTTGCTTTTCCATCATAATTGCAGGTGATGCTGCCTGCCCCAACATTAACGCCTGAACCAATCTGTGCATCTCCTAAATAGGCTAAATGTTTTGCTTTGGTGCGATCTCCTATCGTGGATCGTTTGATCTCCACAAAGTTCCCGATTTGGCAGTTGTTACCGATAACGGTTTTTTCTTGCAGATGGGCGAATGGACCGATGGTGCATTCATTTCCCACTTTTGTGTTGTGCAAGATAGAATATGGCTCAATGTGAACATTATCACCGAGCTGCGTATTTTTTAAGATAGAGAATGGTCCTACGGTGCAGTTGTTACCAACAATGGTCCCTTGCGTGAGATGTGCACTGCATCCGATGAAGCTGCCAGATCCTATTTTGATATCAAGATCTATATGTACCGTCTGTGCAGCAGAAAAACGCACGCCCCTATCCATCCAATATTTAATAAGCTCACTGCGCTTAATCTGCTCTGTTGCCCACAACTCTTGAAAGGTGCTGATTCCTCGTATCTGATCGAATGGTACTGAAATGGTAGTAACGGTTTTTTGTGCTTGACTGGCAATGGCTACTAAGTCAGAAAGATGGTATTCATTCGTCTGCTCTTTGCGTTCTATTTGGGTGATGTATTGCTCTAAGAACGTTTTTGATAGAAGATACACTCCACCATCAATACAGCAGCAATCTTCTACGGTTTCATTGGCGAGTTCCGGGGCGGTTTTAATGTGAAAACCATTATCAGTTTTAACTAATTTATCGTAGGAAAATCCGGAAGGATCATTATTATGCGCGTAGACGAAACTAATAGCGGCCTTAGTTTCTTTATGTTTTTTGTACAGGCTTTCAATAAGCTCTTTTTTAAGTAATGGTACATCAGCTTTCATGATGAGGATATCTTGGTGATTCCAAGTTGGTTTGCTTAGTTGCACCGCATGGGCGGTGCCATCTTGAACAGGCTGTTCTATGTAGGAAAATGTATTGGGATAGTTAGATTCTACTGTTTTTTTGATACTATTAGCTTGAAATCCAACAACAATAGTGGTGGGGATATTCAAGGATTTTAGTAGTGATAAAGGATAGAGGATAAGCTCCTTACCACATAGTTTTTCTGTTAAATTTGTTTTGCCAGAATTGAAGCGTTTTGCCATGCCGCCGGCAAGAAGTACTGCTTGAACATCTGCGATCATTGCTTACCTTTCCTCGATTATATCTAGAAGTGAGTGCAAAGGATTGTATCACACGTGATCGGTAAGTCTATAGTATAGCGGCGATTCCAAGAGCAAGGGTATGGGGCAAAAACTTTTCAAAATTAGATAATGCGCTATTATATACGCATGAACTCTCTTTTGTGAGTGATTATAACGCGGAGAGATGGCAGAGTGGACGAATGCGGCTGCCTCGAAAGCAGTTATCTCACGAAAGTGGGATCGGGGGTTCGAATCCCCCTCTCTCCTCCAACCTGCGCCAAGGCTCCGGTTGGCAAGCCCTTTGCTATCGGTGGTTAGGAAATACATATTGGTAGCAATAGTCGCAGGTTGTCCGCCGTAGCTTGCCGAGCCGGAAGGCCCGGATAAGCGTAGGCTGGACTCATGGCTGGTAGAAGGTTTTGAGAATGACGGACAAGCTGGTTAAACCGAGCAGCCCAGTTTTTTAATGAATTAGCATAGAAAATGCAGGAAAGTTGTGATGCCAAGAATGAATACACGATACCTACTTATGATACTTGGGGCATCTATACCCTCGTTTATAG
>SDBT01006105.1_pt1 | contig 20084 bp, 20 predicted proteins | sample 2277101 | NCBI WGS metagenome assembly SDBT01 (sample SAMN10404973, study PRJNA504765) | marine sediment metagenome | isolation source: marine sediment core GS10_PC15, 103 cmbsf | place: Arctic Ocean: Southern Knipovich Ridge | collected 2010 | reverse complement strand
TGAACTCCGCTGTGAGCCAAGCTACGTTACAGGTACGCGTTTAGCAAGGCCGTTTGGCCTTGGGCATCCGGAGGGTAGCTATGTTCCGCGTCTGTTGCACGATCATCTGCGGGTTGGTCTTGCTGATTCCCGCGAGCCACGCCGGCCCGCCCTGTTACGGGCCGGGCGACATCGACGGCGACGGGTTGGTGAGCGCCGGCGATCTCGACGCGTTTGCCGAGTGCATGGCGGGTCCGGACGTGACCACGCCGCCGTCCGGGTGTGATCCGGAGGCCTTTGCCCGCGCGGATCTGCACGCCGACGGCGACGTCGATCTGGAGGACTTTGCCGTTCTGACTCAGCTCGTCGGCCAGGCGTACTTCGACTACGGTCCGCACCGCGACGACCTCGAAGCCGAGCTGCTGGCGATGGACGTGTCGGGCCAACTGCGGGCACCGGACGCCCAGTACGAGCGCATCCTCGGTGATCTAGCCCTGATCCGGACACAGTATCCCGAGTTGGTCACGGTGATCGACGACATGGACTACATGCCGAGCCAGCTCCTCGTCGGCATAGACGACAGCCAGCCGCTCGACGACTACTACGCCCTCAACGAGTACTACCGCGTGGAGGACGAGGAGGTCCACTCGTTCTACCGGCTGCTGACGTTCTGCGACAACCTCAACGCGCCCGTGCTGGCCGCGATCTACGCCGCCCTGCCGGCCGTCAACTGGGGCGATCCCAACTGGCTGATCGGGATCGACGACTACATCACGATCGACGTGCTCGGCGGCACGTATCGGTACACCATCGACGACGGCTTTCAAGACTGCTTCGACGGCTGCGATTGCCACCGCGTCTGGGTGATCGACGTCGACGAGTCCGGGAGGGTCACGCTCATCTCGTACGAGGAATGGGGCATGCCGTGGTGTGATTTCGGCGGGTAGTAGTAGGGTGCGGCTTGCCGCACCAAGCTCGGCTACGAATTCCTAAATCCACAGATTTGGTGGCGACCGGGGTGGCACGGTCTGGCGTCGCGTTGGGTGGACTGCGAATTGTGGGAAACGCTGCCGCGAGGCCAGGCCGTGGCGGCTCGGATGCGTGATTGGGGTCTCGACGCAAACCACGGCCTGTCCTCGCCAGGACGTTCTCTCGGCAGATGGGGGTTGGTTGGGGCGAGGCCAGACCGTGCCACCCCAAATCTGTGGATACGTCGACGCAGCTCGGCTTGATTCAAGGACTTAGCTCTGCCACCAAGAGTGGTTACACCCGGTTCCGTCGATTGACCGGGATCTGTAACATATGGCCCGGCGGGCCGGGCCCGCCGCGAGACTATCGGGACGCACGAAGGAAGCTCTGAATATGGCTGCAAACGACGCCAAGACATCAAGAAACTTCATCCAGGAAATCATCGACGAGGACCTGAAGACGGATAAGTGGGGCGGCCGCGTGCACACGCGCTTTCCGCCCGAGCCCAACGGCTATCTCCACATCGGGCACGCCAAGAGCATCTGCCTGAACTTCGGGCTGGCGAAGGAGTACGGCGGCAAGTGCAACCTGCGCTTCGACGACACCAATCCCGTCAAGGAGGAGGAAGAGTACGTCCGGTCGATCGAGGATGACGTCCGCTGGCTGGGGTTCGACTGGGAGGACCGGCTGTGCTTCGGCTCGGACTATTTCGAGCAGATGCACGCCTGGGCGGTCGAGCTGATCAAGAAGGGCAAGGCGTACGTGTGCGATCTGAACGCGGAGCAGACGCGCGAGTACCGCGGCACGCTGACCCGGCCGGGCAAGGACAGCCCGTATCGCAGCCGTGGCGTCGAGGAGAACCTCGATCTGTTCGAGCGCATGCGCAAAGGCGAGTTCCCCGACGGCTCACGCACCCTGCGGGCCAGAATCGACATGGCCCATCCCAACCTCAACCTGCGCGATCCGGTGATCTACCGCATCCTGCACGCCGAGCACCACCGCACGGAGAACCAGTGGTGCATCTACCCGATGTACGACTGGGCCCACGGGCTGGAGGACTCGATCGAGGGAATCACGCATTCGATCTGCACACTCGAGTTCGAGAACCACCGGCCGCTGTACGACTGGTTCATCGACGCGATCAACGAAGACCGCGGGCCGGACAGCCCCTGGGGCGAGCCGATCGTCCATTCGCAGCAGATCGAATTCGCCCGGCTAAACCTCAACTACACCGTGATGAGCAAGCGCAAGCTGCTCGGGCTGGTGCGGGATGGACACGTCAACGGCTGGGACGACCCGCGCATGCCGACTATCTCCGGACTGCGCCGCCGCGGCTACACGCCCGAGTCGATTCGCGAATTCTGTGCCCGCATCGGCGTGGCCAAGTTCGACGGCGTCAGCGAGATCGCGCTGCTCGAGCATTGCGTGCGTGACGATCTGAACAAGCGCGCCCCGCGCGTCATGGGCGTGCTGCGTCCGCTGAAGTTGGTGATCGACAATTACCCGGAAGACCAAGTCGATGAGCTGGACGCGATCAACAATCCGGAGGATCCCAGCGCCGGGACGCGCAAAGTGCCGTTCTCACGCGTGCTCTATATCGAGCGCGACGACTTCCGCGAGGACCCGCCGCGAAAATTCTTCCGCTTGGCGCCCGGACGCGAGGTCCGCCTGCGCTACGCGTATTTCGTGACCTGCACCGACGTCGTGAAGAACGACGCCGGCGATGTGGTCGAGGTCCACTGCACGTACGATCCGGCGACGCGCGGCGGCGATTCGCCCGACGGCCGCAAGGTCAAGGGCACCATCCACTGGGTGTCGGCGGAACACGCGCTCGAAGCCGAAGTCCGCCTGTACGATCATCTGTTCACGAAGGCCGATCCGGACGACGCAGCGGAGGGCGGCGATTACCGGGGCAATCTGAACCCGAACTCACTGGAAGTGTTGTCGATCGCCTTCGTCGAGCCTGGCCTGAAGGGTGCGACACCCGGCAGCCGCTACCAGTTCGAGCGTCAGGGCTACTTCTGCGTCGATCCGGATTCGACGTTGGAACAGCCGGTCTTCAATCGCACGGTCTCACTGCGTGATTCCTGGAAGAAGATCGAGAAAACGCAGCAGCGAAAGTGAGCATCTCACCCTTCCGGCCGAACGAGCCGAGCACGCATGCTAGTGCTCCGCCACACCTAAAGTGACGGGTGCCATGCCCAAGCGCAGCGCGGGCATGTTTCTCAACACGGATCAGCATGGCCGCGCTGCGCTTGGCCATGGCACCTAATCGGGGTCGTACCCGCCTATTCGACCGTGGCGGAGCACCGGTCGCATCCGCGCGTTATCGGACAGCGCGCGCCGCTTCGCGCATATTTCGGCGCTCTTTTTCCGCGACAATTTCGACACCGGCCGGCAGTCACCGGGCCGCATTTCTTCTCCATCTTAACACGCGCTGATCGTGTCCTGATCAAGTAGAAAACCTGCGGTAACTGCGGGATTTGCACTGCGCTGACCGGGTGGAAACAGCGTCATAGTCCGGCGCGGGACCGGACGATACAGCTACTGTCCGAGCGAGGGACCGCTTGAGCGACGTAGCAACGTGCTCAAGTGACCGCCAAGACTCCGCGACGGGCGCGAGCTGACGGCAGGACGATGCAGTTGACACCAGCGAAGCAGGCCTATGAGGCCGGAGCGATCACATGAAAACCACGAATCAGGAAAAATCGAATATCAACGTTATCCCCACGCGGCCGGTGTCGTCACCATCGCAGGTAGACGAGCTACGCGCGGCGGAAATGATGAGCCACGGGTTCGGAAACGCCGAGCTTGCCAAGGTCGGTCGGCAGGCGCGTCGTCGAGCGGCGGCGGATTGCTTCCGCGCCGATCTCGTGCAACGCGTGCGAATGGCGATCGCCGACGGCACCTACACCATCGACGAGAAGCTCGGCGTCGCGGTGGAACGCCTGTATGTGGCACTGGTTCGCAATGTGGAGTGTACGTTGGAGCGGAAAGCAGCCGGATGACGGTGCCGGCCGCTGCGCCGGCTATCGCTCGCGTTCCACGTGAATGCGCAGGCGGTTGATCTTGCGAGCCTCGGCGTCCATTACCAGGAAGTGCACGTTTTCGAGCGTGAATTCCTCCCCCTTGACCGGAATCTTGCCGAGTGAGGAGAACACGAAACCGCCGATCGTGTCGTAGTCGCCCTCGTCGGGGATCTCGATCTCGAGCGCCTCGTTCACCTCATCCACGTGCACGCGGGCGTCGACCTCGAGCGTGTCCTTATCGATCGGGCTGATCTCGGGTGGCGTGTTGCGATCGAATTCGTCGTCGATCTCACCGACCAGCTCCTCGATAATGTCCTCGATCGAGGCCAGTCCGGCGGTGCCGCCGTACTCGTCCAGCACGATTGCCATGTGCACCTTTTCCTGGCGCAGTTGCCGGAGCAGTTCGTCGATTGTTTTGGTTTCGGGGACGAAGGGGACGGTGCGCATGATCTGGCGGGCGTCGAAGTCGTCGCTGCTGGTCAGGCGGATCAGGTCTTTGGCGTAGAGCACGCCGACGATCTGGTCGAGCGACTCCTCGTATACGGGGATGCGCGAATGCCCCGCGGCGATGATCGTCTCACGGACCTGGTCGTACGACGCGTCGGCCGAGAGCGAGACGATCTCGGTCCGCGGGGTCATGATCTCGCTGACATGCGTGTCGCGCAGCTCGAAGACCGACTCGATGATCTCCTTTTGTTCCTCGTCCACCGCACCGTGCAGCTTCCCCTCGGAGACGGCGTCGAGGATCTCCTGCTCCATCCGCTCGGCTTCCTCCTCGTCCGAGCTCTCGGTCTTGCCCAGCAGGCGCCGGACCAGAAACTCGATCAGCGTCAGGATCCGCTCGACGGGATAGAAGACGTAGCGCAGCACCCATAGCAAGTGCAGGCTGCGGGCCAGGATCGGCTCGCCGGCGTGTGCCGCCAGAGCGTGTGGAATACCGACCGCGGCCACCAGCAACATTGTCAGGCTGATGAGGGTCGGCAGGGTCAGCGTGGCCCACCCGATCGGCGCGCGTTCGCCGAGCAGGTAGTAAGCGTAGATCCCGCCGAGCGTGGCCAGGATCAGCAGCAGCCGCGCGAAGCCGGTCACGAGTTGCAGTTCGGATTCGGCGCGATCGAGTCGCTTGAACCAAAGCTGTTGCTGATCTTCGGAGAGATATTCCGCCAGTCGCCCGCGCGAAAATCCGCGCAGCGCATAGCCGAGCGTTGACGTGTAGAGCGTCAGGCCTACGAGCAGTAGCCCTAAGGCTATTTCCAACTCCGAATTCTCCGACAACCTGCGGTCACCGCCCGCTTGAGCGGACCCGAGCCACACCCTTCACCCCTACTATACCGACCAGTTCCGGCGGCAGGCAAGCGGATATCGGGGGACAAAGCGTTATCGGCAATTGGGCGAGGGTTCGCGGGCGTGCTCGGACCCCAGGCATTGCATCAGGCAGCCCCGGAACCGTGTGCGCTTGGCACCCACCGCCGCTTCCAGCGTGGCCGCCTGCCGGACACTGAAAGCCGCCGGCGCGGCCAGTTCCTCTACAGCGTATCCCGCGCCGCGCAGCAGATTCGGTCCCAGCGGGTCCAGGCCCGTCCGCCGAGTCGCGGAAATCGGCACGGCCGAATCGCGCCACTCACGCGGGAGTGCCGCCAGAGCATCGGCCTCGTTCTCGACCAGATCCATTTTATTCAGGGCGACGCACGCCGGGCGGAGGCGGCGATGCTCGGCCAGGAACGCTTGCTTGGGTTCTTCCGCGGACGGATTGGCATCGAGCACCACCAACATGGCGTCCGCGGTGTCGAGCAACTGTTGCGTCCGCCTGATCGCCTCGGCCTCCAACTCGCCGGTGGGCTTCGCCAGCCCCGCGGTGTCGAGCCACTGAACCGGAAAGCCCTCGATTTCACCGGCGATCTCGACCCAGTCGCGCGTGGTCCCCGGGACCGGAGAGACGATGCTCGCCGGCCGATCCGCGAGCGCGTTGGCCAGCGTGCTCTTGCCGGCGTTAGGCGGGCCGACCAGGGCGACGCGCAGCGGCTTGGCAAACCAGTCAAAAATCCTTCGGCGCGAGATGATCGCTCGGCACTCCTCACGAGCGGCCTCGACGTCCGACGCCTTGGCCAGCGTCCGCAACGCGTCGCTCAACAACTGAATCTGCCGTGCGAGCCACTCTACGCCGCGCAGCGTCAACATGCGCGGCAAGAGCGTGTGCGCTTCGGCCTCGATCAGGTTCGCGCTGGGCCAGAGGGTGTCAGCAGCTTCGGATTCCTCGGCGAATCCGGCCGCGCTGAGCAGCTCGCGGCAGCAGCGGACTAGGGCCGGGCTGCCGTGCAGGTGCAAACGCAGGTCCGGCGTGGGCCAGGGCGCGTGGATCGAGACCAGGATGTCGTCGATCGGCTCGCCGTTCTCATCGAGCAGTTCCGCGCGCAGGACGCGGCCGACGGTCCAGGAGTCGGGATCGGTCTTCGACCGCGCACGCAGGTGAGACCGCAGGAATGTTGCACACAGCGCGCCGCGCAGCCGCACGACCGCGATGGCGGCCGGACCCGGACCGGTCAAGAACTGAAAGGTCCCCCGGCGCGCCCGCCCTTCCCCGCTCACGCCTGCCCCGTGGCTTTGCGATAGGTCAGGGCGATACCCATCAGGCACAAGTCGGGCACGTGTGCGTCGATGAAATCGGAGGCTTCCGCCACCAGCGGCGCGCTGCCGCCGGTGACCACCAGCTTGGGCCACTGCTTCAGTTCGGTCGCAAACCGCTCGACGATCTCGCGCAGGGCGCCTACCGCGGCGTAGACCACGCCGTTGACGATCGCATCGTAGGTGTTCTTGGCGAACACGCCGGTCGGGGTGGCGGGCGAGACGCGTGGCAACTTGGCGGTGTGGGCGTGCAGGGCTTCGCAGGAGATCTCGAGCCCGGGCAGAATCACCCCACCCAGAAAACGTCCGTCGGCCGAGACGCAATCGATTGTGGTTGCGGTTCCGAACGAAGCGACGGCGCAGGGTTCGCGCATGCGGTCGAATGCCGCGGCCGCTGCACAGACGCGATCGACGCCGACCTCGCGGGGGTTTTCGAGGTCGAGCGTCAGCGGCAGGGGCAGATCGTCGCGGATCATAAGCGGCTCGCAATCGCAGGCACCGATCGCCAGGTCGGCAAATTGCCGGGCCACCGGCGGGCTGACGCTGCCGATCACGATCGCGCGTTTCTTGGCCCCGCGCGTATCCGCCCAGGCTGATTCAAGGGCCGGACCCCACGTGCTGGGCTGGTCGTTGTGGACGTGGCTGGCCTGGTGCAGACCGTCGTCGTCCCAGACCCCGATGCCGATCCGGGTGTTGCCGACGTCGACCGCCAGCACGGCATCGACGGGCTCCAGCCGCTTACTCACCGAACCACTCCGTGTCCCCGTTCAAGATCCGCTCCGGTCATCGTCGCTCCCCCGGGCGCGGCCGTCGACGGAATCGTCGTTCTGCTTCTCTTCGTCCAGCCAGTCCTCTTCTTTGCCGAAGTCGATCAACTCCGGCGTCTGGGCCAACTCTTCAGCGCGGGCCTTTTCGACCGCGGTCCAGATCGTCTCGATCAGCTCACGGAGCCCTCGTCCGGTGACGCTCGAGATCGCGTGGAGCGTCCCGCCGCGCTGGCGGACGAACTGCTCGAGCGCCTGGTCGGCGCCGGTCAGATCCAGCTTGGTGCCGATGACGATCTCGGGCCGTTGAGCCAGGGCCGGGCTGTACTTCTCCAGTTCCAGCCGGATCGCGCGATACCCCTCTTCTGGTGTTGGGGCGCCCTCGCACGGGCAGAGATCGACCAGGTGTACGATCACGCGGGTCCGCTCGATGTGCCGCAGGAAGGCATCCCCCAGCCCGACGCCCTCGTGCGCGCCCTCGATCAGCCCGGGGATGTCCGCCAGGACCAGTCGTCGATACCCGGGCAGCTCGGCGATTCCGAGCTGCGGGTGTTTGGTGGTGAAGGGATAGTCGGCGATCTCGGGCCGGGCGTTGGTCAGGCGCGACAGCAGTGTGCTCTTGCCGGCGTTGGGCAGCCCGACCAGGCCGGCGTCCGCGATCAGCTTCAGCTCCAGCCGCAGCGTTCGCTCTTGGCCGGCCCGTCCGGGTTGAGCTTCGCGTGGTGTCTGGTGGGTCGCGGTTGCGAAGTGAGCATTGCCGTAGCCACCGCGCCCGCCGCGCGCGATGCAGGCCTGTTGCCCATCCTCGACCAGGTCTTTTAGCAGGCGGCCGGTCTCGTCGTCGTAGACGAGGGTTCCGGTGGGGACGATGACGTCCAGGTTTTTACCGTTGCGTCCGTGGCGGTTGCCGCCTTCGCCGGGCCCCCCGTTCCCGGCCCGCCAGTGGTGCTTTCCAGACACATCCAGCAAGGTATCGACGCCGTGATTTGCCAGCAGGAAGACGGACCCGCCGCGTCCACCGTCGCCGCCGTCCGGTCCACCTTTGGGCACGAATTTCTCGCGGCGGAAGCTGACGCAACCGTCGCCGCCCTTACCGCCGCGGACGAAGATTCTAGCCCGGTCGACGAACATTCTGGTTGTGCCGGTGGCGCGTGCCATAGCGGTGACTGCAACGTGGTTGGGCGGGCATGTCAAGCTGCCGGGCGAGCGAGTGTCATTTCGTATGTTGATCGCGGGCCGCATTTGGGTTGGAATACGACCATACGGAAGGAAGTGTGCCACCCGCCGCGCGGCGGTCGCCGCGCCTCAGGCAAGGAAAAGCACATGCGAGGTCGCATTCTCGTCGTCGACGACGAGCCGCTGAAGCGAATCACGCTGCAGATCGAACTCTCGGAACAGGGCTACGAGGTATACGAGGCCGCCGACGCGCTGACCGCGCGGCGGATCTTCGAGAGCAAGCCGATCGACGTGGTAGTGACGGACGTCCGCATGCCGGGCATGAACGGACTGGACCTGCTCGCGGCGCTGAAGCAGACCCGCCCCGAGGTCGAGGTCATATTGATGACCGCTTACGCCACCGTCGACACCGCGGTTTTGGCGATCAAGCGTGGGGCGTACGACTACATCACCAAGCCATTTACGACACAGGAGCTGCTCGACAAGCTCGACCGGCTCTTCGCCGCCCGCCCGCCGGTCGAGAGCGACAGCGAGGTCGACATATTCGGTCGGCTGATCGCGCGCAGCGCCAGTATGAAGCGGCTGTTCACGCAACTGCGCGCCGTCGCGGACACTGACCGCACGATCCTGTTATGTGGCGAGAGCGGGACCGGCAAGGAGCTGTTTGCCGAGGCGATCCACGAGCACAGCACGCGGTCCGAGAAGCCGCTGGTGCGTTTCAGTTGCGCGGCGTTGCAGCCGACCGTGCTCGAAAGCGAGCTGTTTGGCCACGAGAAGGGCGCCTTCACCGGCGCGCACCGTCAGAAGTCGGGCCGCTTCGAGTTGGCCAACGGCGGCACGATCCTGCTCGACGAAGTCGACGACATTCCCACCGAGGTGCAGGTCAAGCTGCTGCGCGTGGTCGAGCAACAGGAATTCGAGCGGGTCGGCGGCGAGGGTCCGATCCGGGTCGACATCCGTTTGATCTGTGCCACGAAGTGTGATCTGCTGCACCTCGTCAAGGAAGGCCGCTTCCGCGAAGACCTCTACTACCGGCTCAACGTCATTAGCCTGGAGATTCCGCCGCTGCGTGAGCGCCCCGAGGATCTGCCGGTGTTGGCGAACCATTTCATCAAGAAGCACGCCACCCTGGTGGGCGATGCGGAAGTGACCATCTCGGCGCACGCCCTGGACGAGCTGATGCGGCACAACTGGCCCGGCAACGCCCGCGAACTCGAGCACGTGCTCGAACGGGCCCTGGCGTTCTGCGGCGGCGACGAAATCCGCCCCGAGCACATCCTGCCGCTGGCGCGCGAGACGAGCCACTCGGCCGGCATGCAGGGCCTCGAACTGACCGAAGCCGGCAAGCTGGGCTTGACTGAAACGGTCGCCGACATCGAACGCCGACTGATTCTGATGGCCTTGCGGCAGTGCAACCGCAACCAGGCCCGGGCCGCCCAGAAGCTTGGCATCCCGCGCACCACGCTGCGCGACAAGATGGCCAAGTACAGCATTCCCGTGAACTGACGCGCGCCGAACCACCGACTTACTTGTGGCAAGCCACGGAGGGGATGGGCCTCACTTACACGGGTGAGTTGTCATTCCGAGAAGCGCAGCGCCGAGGAATCTAGTTTCTGTCGCGCGGTTGAGCCAGATTCCTCCGCGCGTCCGCTGTGGGCGGACGCGGTCGGAATGACATTTGAGGGGCACCGACGCTACTGACGCTCACCCCCGAGGCGCCCCGTTGCGTGAGCGACTTGATTCGCCCGGTCACGTATCGCTATAGTGTCGCCGCCGCGTGTGTCGACCGCACGGGACACGAGAACGTATGGAGAGGATTTCTGCGATGACCACCCGAGCCACGAACGCCCCGCCGACCACCGGCGCAGAGCATATTCAGCTCGTCGAACAAACCGCCGCCCACAACTATCACCCGCTGCCGGTCGTGGTCGCCAAGGCCGACGGCGTGTGGGTCGAAGACGTCGCCGGGAAACGCTACATGGACATGCTGGCGGCGTATTCGGCGGTCAGCTTCGGCCACTGCAACGCCGAGCTGATCGCCATCGCCAAGCAGCAGCTTGACCAGGTCACGCTCACCTCGCGCGCCTTCCACAACGACCAGCTCGGGCCGATGTGCGGCGAGCTGGCCGAGCTGTGCGGGATGGAGATGGTCCTGCCGATGAACACCGGTGCCGAGGGCGTCGAGACCGCGGTCAAGACCGCCCGCAAGTGGGGTTACGAGAGGAAAGGTGTACCCGCCGACCAGGCCAAAATCATCTGCTGCGAGAACAACTTCCACGGCCGGACCACGACCGTGATCAGCTTCAGCACCGACCCGACCTGCCGCGAAGGCTTCGGCCCGTTCACGCCCGGCTTCGAGATCATCCCGTACGGCGACATCGGCGCGCTGCGCACCGCGATCGACGACAACACGGTCGGTTTTCTGATGGAGCCGATCCAGGGCGAGGCTGGGATCATCGTTCCACCCGATGGCTATCTGAAGCAGGTCCGCGAGCTGTGCACCGAACGCAACGTGCTCTTTATCGCCGACGAGATTCAGTCCGGGCTGGGCCGCACCGGCTATACCTTTGCCTGTGAGCACGAGGGCGTGCAGCCCGACATCTACATCCTGGGCAAGGCGCTGGGCGGGGGGATCATGCCGGTTTCCGCCATCGTCTCCACCCGCGAGATTCTCAGCGTCTTCACACCGGGCGTGCACGGAAGCACGTTCGGCGGCAACCCGCTCGCCGCGGCCATCGCCCGCAAGGTGATCGAAATCCTCAAGACCGACAGCTACCAGCGGAACGCCCGCGAGATGGGCGAATACCTCTTCGGCCGACTCCGGGCGATCAAGACCGACAAGGTCAAGGACATCCGCGGGCGCGGGCTGTGGGTCGGGATCGAGTTCCACGAACGCGCCGGCGTTGCCCGCGACTTCTGCCAGAAGCTGCTGCGCGCGGGCATACTCTGCAAGGACACGCACGAGCAGACCATGCGCCTGGCCCCGCCGCTGTGCATTACGAAAGACGAGCTCGACTGGGCGCTGGAGCGGATGGAGAAGGTGCTGACTTAGCTTCGAATGCGGCGGCCACCCGGTTGGGGGATAAGCCACCCTTGCTGGACAATCGATGCCGGGCAGCGCGCGATAGGATCGATATACGGCTGATTATCGGTCTTTCGGCAAGAACACATCGACTTCGGTATCTCGGACATTCACGTAGATTCCACCGGGGAGGTCAGGACCATCGTGGAACGTGTCGTCTGGGCGACATGCAGCTTCCATTGTATTGCTGAACCAGACGGTCTTGTGTCCGGGTGCTGAGACGATGAGAGTCCCGTCGAACGTGTGGTAGAGGAAGCAACCCAACACTGGTGGTAGTGGGCACCAAACCTGAACCCACGCGCACCGCGTTCGCGCAGCGATTTCGAAGATACCGTCATCTCGGCGGACTGCCTTCCATGATGCGATGTGCTCGTCTGATTTTCTCCTGGCCGCTGTCAACGTCTCCCAGTCCGACGAATCGCAGATTCCCCAAGAGGGCGTCGGCTGGATCCAGTTGTCATGTCGACTCACGTGGAATGAGACACATGCGTTGGGTAACGGCAGGTGCGTGTCGTAGTCCAGGACCTGTACGTGCCGAAGCGGCTCTCTGGGCATGGTGACCGCATATGGCACGAACAGAAGGCCGCATCCGGAATTCGCGACGATCGAGACGGCGATGATGCACGTGGTGACGGGGCTGCGGGGCATGACGTGGCTCCCGAACGGATGTCGAGGATACAAGGACGACTTTACCCAGTCGAACTGTGTCCCCTGTCGCTACGGACCCTCTCCCAACAGGTTCACGATCTTCGGCAACATCGCACGGAGCGCCTGGCCGCGGTGGCTGAGGGCGTTTTTCTCTTGCGCGGGCAGCTCGGCCATTGTCTTGCCGAGCGAGGGGACCAGGAAGTGCGGGTCATAGCCGAAGCCGTTGGCGCCGCGCGGCTCGTCGATGAACCGGCCCTCGACCGCGCCGTGTGTTTCGGCGAGCACCTGGCCCGGCCGGGCCAAGACCATCGCACAGCGAAAGCGCGCGGTACGCTGTTCGGGCGGAACTCCCTCCAGGGCGGCCACGAGCTTGCGGTTGTTGGCCGCGTCGTCGTGCGGCCGGCCCGCGAACCGCGCCGAGTGCACACCGGGCGCGCCGCCCAGGCAATCCAGTTCCAGGCCGGAGTCGTCGGCCAGCGTCGGCAGCCCGGTCGCCTCCGCGTAATGCAGGGCCTTACGCCGCGCGTTGCCGGCGAATGTGTCGGCGTCCTCGACTGCTTCGGGCACGTCGGGGAAGTCGTCGAGGCTGTGCCAGAGCCAGTCGCGGCCCGCGGCGAGTTGGCGAATCTCGCGGACCTTCCCGGCGTTGTGCGTGGCCAACAGGAGTTCGATCATGGCTACGGCCGCCCGAACGAGCTCGTGCCCGGCCCCACGCGCGGGATTTCGACCGCGAAGGATCTGTGCGGGTCGCGGATCTTCCGGCCGGTTTTGGGGTCGTGGGTGATCTGGAAGAACGTGTGCAGGTTGTGGAGGTTGTGGGGGTACTTCCTCTGGAGGGTCAGCAGACGTTCGTCGACGATTCTGGCCGTTACATGGATGATGCCGGTGAGCGGATCCGGGGTCTGGAAGGTCCGGATGGCCTCCTCGGGGAACGCCCCGATGCAGACCGAGCTGTTCACCGCCCCGTGATCGTAATAGGCCCGCTCACCCTGTTCGCGCAGCAGCTTGCAGTATTCCTCGGCGGCGTACTTGCGGCGGCGCATCTCGCCGGTGTTGTAGAAGACGGACACCTGCAGCGAGTAATACCCCGGAGCATCCGCGAGCAGCCACTCGGGGTGCGCGCCGCGCCCGGTCGGAAGCGTGCCCATCGTCGCCAGTCGAAACGGCCACACGGTACGGCTGCCGCCGGCGGGATCCGCGATGTTCATCGAAAGATGCCGGATCAGGTCGAGGTCACGCAGGTGGTCGGGCCGGAATGACTCGCGGTTGGTCTGGGGGTCGTAGCGGCGGCGATAGCGGTCGTAGTACAGATTGCTCTGGTCGTTCTCGTGGAAGACCCGGATCAGGTCGGGCTTGACTCCGCCGACCTTCCTGAAGGCATCCACGTAGCCGCGCACCAGTTGGAAGCGATTCGGTCCTTCCAGCGTCAGGCAACGAATCGCCCAGACATCTTCGTCGTCCCCGGTGGCCCGACCCATCGTGGTCGCCCCGCCGAGCGTCTCACAGCCGGCGACCAGCAGTAACAGCATCGCCAGAGACGCGAGGCATCGAGGTCGAAGAGGTCGAGTTCTGGTCTGGTTCATGGTCTGGCGTTCGCTGTTAAGCCCGCGCGAGTGCTTCGCGCTGCAACTCGAAGATCCGTTCGATTCCCTTGCGGCCGGCCGCCATCATCCGCGCCAGGCCTGCATCGTCGTAGGCCGCGCCCTCGGCGGTGGCCTGCACCTCGACCCACTCCCCCTGTTGCGTCATGACCAGGTTGCAGTCGACGGCGGCGGCGACGTCTTCGGTATAGTCCAGATCGAGCAGGACCTCGCCGTTGACCACGCCGACGCTGACCGCCCCGACCGCCGTGCGCAGCACGTCGTCGCCCCACAGCGCCTTTCGCCGGCCGGCTTCCAGCGCGTCGCAGAGCGCGACGTAAGCTCCGCTGATGGCGGCGGTGCGTGTTCCGCCGTCGGCCTGGAGCACGTCGCAGTCCAGGAAGATCGTGTTCGGCCCCATCCGGGCCATGTCGACCGCGACGCGCAGCGAACGACCGATCAGCCGTTGAATTTCCTGGGTCCGGCCGTCAATCCGCGTTCGGCTGCGTTTGCGGCGCTGCCCGGTCGAGCCGGGCAGCATCTCGTACTCGGCCGTGACCCAGCCGGCGCCGCTCTTCTCGCGCCAGGGCGGGACACCCTCCTCGATGCACGCCGTGCAGAAAATGTGCGTTTGTCCCGCACGGATCAGAACCGAGCCGGGCGCGGATTGCGTGAACCCGCGAACGATTTCAATCGGGCGAAGCTGGTCGGGTTGTCGGCCGTCGGGTCGCATGGCTGGATTCTGCCGGCGCGGGGCGGAAATGGCAAACTGTATTGGAGGGTTCGGGGCCCGGACGCGCAAACAAGCAGCCCGCGCGGGCGGGCTGTTTGCGGGTCCAATCGGCGGGACGGCTTGGGCGATCTCGCGGTCGCTCAGGCGTTGATCTTTTCGATCGCGACCTTGAGCATCTGCTGGCGATGGCCGAAGCGCTTCATGTAGCCCTTGCGGCGTTTGAACTTGACGCCCATGACCTTGGGGGTCTTGAGCTCCTCGGTCACCTTGGCGGTGACCGTGGCGCCCTCGATCCAGGGCGTGCCGATGCGGGCGTCCTCGCCTTCACCGACCATCAGCACCCGGTCAAAGGTGATCTCGTTCTGGCCGTCGTCGAGGCTGCGTTGCTCGATGAGCAGGGCGTCGCCCTCACTGACCTTGTATTGTTTGCCGCCGTCTTCGATTACTGCGTACACGTCTGTTTCCTCTTTGTGTCGATTGTCGAGCCTTGCTTTATACACGATGGGCATTTGGCTTGCAATGGCCGGCCGGGCCTATCCGCGCTTTGGGTAAGTGGGTCATTTTGGTGCCTCGGCCGCCTTCAGCAGCCCCGGCAAATCAGTCAACGTCCAAGCGCGTCCGCGAGCCCTGCTGCAACGGCCGGAGTCGTGCCCAGCCTCTGATACTTGCGGCAGTAGTCGCAGTGCATGAAGTGAAGCGCGATCGCGCGCTCCAGATTCTCGACCTTTTTTTGCTGAAGGCACTTGTCAGCCGCAGGAGTATCCGCATCGACATTCGCATCGTGAGATTCTGCCTTTTCTGATGCTTTCTGTCGCTTTGGAGGAAGCGTAAGTCCGCGCGGCGACTTCATTTAGCGCAACCTCTTTAAAAACAGTGGCTTATGTTGACAAGCGATGGTTTATCAGGTAAACTCTCTGTAGTTGTCTGCTTGCTGGTTAGGGAAATGAAAGGGTCAAAACCGTCCAACAAACCGGAGCCAGACTTCGTCATAAGGCTCGTTGGCCCAAGGATTCGGCCGTGGGCCGTGCCGATGAGGACGCTTTCGCGTGTCCTGGAGGCGGTGCAGCGGCTCGTAGACCAGAAAGATGACGACGACCATCGCGACAGCCAGGCACTGGCAGCTGAGCAACGCACCTCAGCACGGACGCTGCATCTCATAGCGGTCAAGAGCACGTCCGCGTCGTACGCTCTGGCCTCGCCGGACAACGATGACGCCTTGAGAGTCCTCGCGAAGCTCAGGGAGTCAATTGAGGCGCCGAAGGAAGCAGGATGGCTGGAATCCGAACTGTCCTCGTTGAGGGACCTAAGTGATGTTGCAAGGTCTCTTGATTGTGAGATCGAATTCCGGCGGCATGTAAAAGGGCGACCGTACGGCGATGTAATAGCGAAGATCACGCCTCTCACTTCTGATGATGTTGAAGAGTCTGCTTATATTTACGGCAGAACATCCGTGTACGCAAGGGTCGAGCGTGTCGGCGGCGCAACAGACATGCATTGCGGCATTCGGCTTCCGAGTTCGCCCAGAAAGATGGTGATCTGCCGCGTTGCCGATGCACAACTCGTCCGAGAACTGGGGCAGTATATATATCAAAGGGTTACGCTGATTGGCAGGGCCACTTGGCTTCGTCGCAATTACATGCTGAAGCGAATGGAAATCGACTCGTTTGAACCCCCAAAGACCGGCTCGATAATGGACACGCTCAAAGAAGTCCACGGCGCCGGTGGCCATGCCTGGGACAAGATCGCCGACCCGGAGGCAGAAATCAGAGAGATGCGCGGGGTCTAATGGACAGGGAAACAAAGAACGAGCCGCTTGTCGCTGTCGATTCAATGGTCCTGGTATGGGCGATCCGAGAAGACGGGACCAAGGAGCAACTCAAATGGGCTAAGTGGCTGTTCCAAAGCCTCGAACAGGAAAATGCGCAGATCATCATTCCAGCGGTTTGTCTCGCCGAGTATCTGACCCCGATTGAGGAAGGCCGTCACCGCGAAGTCACAGCCCGGCTTACGAAGCGGTTCATTATCGCGCCATTTGATGTTCGCTGTGCGTCGCTTGCGGCCACGCTGTTTGTCAAAGGCAAAGCCGAACGCGAGATGCACACGGAGAACGCGAGAAAGTGCCTTCGCGCCGACAGCTTGATCATTGCAACCGCCGCCGTCCATAACGCTGAGGTCTTCTACTCAAATGACAGAGACTGTCGCAACCTTGCAGACGGTGTGTGGCGGATGCGAGCCGAGGACCTGCCAGAGATCCCGCCAGATCTGTTCTCGTACGAACAAGATGATGATTAGCTTCTGCGCATGCGCCACCGCGACCAAGCGGCTTTCCTCGCTGTCTCACTCCGTTGCTTGGCGGTGAGCTTCTCGGCACGCGCCTTGCCTCCCTTGGGCTCGGCGCGCCGCCCCAACTCAACGGCGGGCGGGTCTCTCTTCGGCTCGTCACCCCTCTGCTTCCTAGCGTCCGTAGGCTGATCGAGGATCGACTTGGCGAGCTTATTGAGGTCGCGCTCCCTCGCCTTCTTTTTGCGTGACTGCGCTGGCATACTCCAAAGACAGCGCGCAGTGGCGTGGTGCGTCCAGGGACATCAGGATTCAAAGTGATCCACTAGCGCGTTTTGGCTGTGGGTCACTACAAGGATCGTGTGGTACAGCCGCCCTCGGCTGTGCCACGCACTGTCCCACCACCCGTCTCTACATCATAACTCTTGTGCCGAAAGGACTTAACGGCCGCCCGGACTCAAGCCCACGGCTCTTCAAACGTTCGCGCATGCCACGCTTACACGATAGCGTTGGGCGGCTCACGGCCGGCGAGGACCGCAACCACGTTTTCCGCCGCCATGGCCGCCATCTTGCTGCGAGTGCTGGTCGTGCCACTGCCGACGTGCGGCAGCAGGACGGCGTTCGGCAGTTCCGCTAGACCCGGGGCCATTCGCGGCTCGTTCTCATAAACGTCGAGGCCGGCGGCGGCAATCTCCCCGCTCCGCAGCGCCTCGACCAACGCCGCCTCGTCCACGATCGGGCCGCGGGCGGTGTTGACCAGGACGGCGGTCCGCTTCATCGCCTGGAACTGTGCCGCGCCGATCAGGTGGCGCGCCTCGGGCGTCATCGGGATGTGCAGCGATAGAACGTCCGACTCGGCTACCAACCGGTCGAGCTCAACCCGCTCGGCGCCCAGCTCTTTCTCCAGGGGCGCTTTCACCGATCGGGCGGTGTACAGCACGCGCATGCCGAAGCCAACCGACCGTCGAGCGACCGCGGTGCCGATGCGGCCGGCGCCGAGGATTCCCAGCGTGGCACCGTTCAACTCCAGCCCCAAGAGCTGCAGCGGTGCCCAGCCCGACCACTGCTCGCCCCGCATCACCCGGTCACCCTCGGCGACGTTTCGGGCGGCGGCGAGAATCAAGGCCCAGGTCAGGTCGGCCGTGGCCTCGGTCAGCACGCCGGGCGTGTTGCTGGCCCGGATGCCACGCCGCTGGCAGGCCTCCCGGTCGATGTTGTCGAATCCAACGGCGTAGTTGGCGACGATGCGGAGAGAAGAACCGATCCCGTCGAGGAATTCCTCGTCAACCCGGTCGCTCAGCATCGTGATCACGCCCGCGCAGCCCCGGGCCCGAGTGATGATCTCGGCGCGCGGCGGCGGGTCGCTGGTGGCGAACATGTCCGCGGTGTGCCCCGCCGCGGCCAGAACGTCGGTCGCTGCGGAGGGCATGTGGCGGGTCAGCAGTATTCTGTCACTCATTTCGCTCGTTCCCGGTCCGGTCAAACACGCCCAACGGAGGATTTCGGGGGAACCGCCAAGGCGCCAAGCGTGCTGAGTCGCGCTATGTGCCCGACGCATGGGTGGCCCGTCGCTTCAGCGGCGGGGGACACGAATGGGCGATCTATTCGTGTCCCCCACGGCTAAAGCCATGGGCCACCCGACCCCCCACGGCTAAAGCCATGGGCCACCCGACCGGGGGTCGATGCGAACTCCGCGGGCGGCTACTTGGTTTCGAAGTAGATCTGGGCGGTCTCGCTCTTGTCGGCCTTGACCGTCAGCACGAGCATGTACTTGAGGCCGGGCGTCAACGCCACTCCCTCAACCTCCTCGCTCTTGAAGTTGATGAGCTTGAACTGCTCGCCGGGCTTGCCGAGGTCGTACTCGATGCCAGGCTTCATCTGTGCCTGCGGGTTGTTGGTGTCTCGGGCGACGCAGACGAACTCGGCGTGGTCAGAGTAATCAGCCTCAAACTCCTGATGAATCTGAAACTGGACCATCGTGATCCGGCCGAACTTGTCGGGGTCTTCGATCTCGAATTTGAGCTTGGGTGAGGTCGAGACCGGTTCCTTGATCTTGAAGCGCGAGTAGCCGGTGGCGGCCTTCTTGAGTGTGCTCTGCTTGCCCGCCTCGCCGTCGAGCCAGATCTTGAGGTGACTGTCCTTTCGCAGCAGGTTCTTCGTAACGCTGAAGCCGGTCGAACCGGCGCTGCTCCCGCTGCATCCGGCGATCAACATGAGAAAGCCGGACAAACACGTCGTCATCGCAATCAGTCGTTTGTTCATCGATCTGGTCTCCTGCTTCCGTGCAGCCCACATGAATTGAAGTAACGTTTCCGCGTGGTTCTCGGACCGCGCATTACCCATCGGGCAATCAGTTTACCTTGCCGTTGGCTAGCGGCAAGGCTCCGCCGGACACGATCTTCGAGCGTGGTGAATGCCCCTAACTTTGGGGCTCGGCAGGGGTTAATCCGGCTGCAACCCCGCGCGGGCGGCTGCGGTCAGCTCTTCGAGCTTCGCCATCCACCCGGCAAACTGCTCGGCGCTATGAGCCCGAAAGGCCTGCTCCATCTTTACGGCGACGTCGCTGAGATCAGCGTAGCCGTACGAACCGCCGGCGCCTTTGAGCTGATGGGCCAGTTGGGTCAGGCGGTCCCAATCCTGTTTCTGCGAGGCCTGCCGTAACTCGTCGAAGCGGCTGCTTAGGCCATCGACGAATTCCTCGACGAGATCACGCAGATCCGGGTCGCTCAGCAGCAGGGCGGACACCAGTTTGCGGGGAATGGCAGTCTGCTCGTCGTTGCTCAAGCGAGTTCCTTTGCATCGTGCCGCGGCGTTGTGGGTGTGGCGACACACGGCCAGGGGTCCTCCGATCCGCGGCCGCGAGCCGCCTGATCCCTATTGATGATCGGCGATATCGCACCGGGGATAAAACTGGACCGTGCGCGAAATCGGCGCTGAATCCGCCCGGTGCTGAACACTCGCCTGGAAAGTGACGTACTACTTTCTGGGGATTCGGTTAGAGTAGCGCAGTTCTCGCGGTTCGCGTGCCAAAGGCCCAAAGGGAGCGCTCGCATGTGTGGCATTGTCGCTTACATCGGACAGCGGGAGGCGTGTCCGCTGTTGATCGAGGGGCTCAAGCGGCTGGATTATCGGGGCTATGACTCGGCCGGAGTCGTCGTGGTGCGCGATGGAAAGCTGCACGTGCGTCGCGCCGCGGGCCGCATCGCTAATCTGGAGCGGAAG
>SDBT01006104.1_pt1 | contig 20092 bp, 21 predicted proteins | sample 2277101 | NCBI WGS metagenome assembly SDBT01 (sample SAMN10404973, study PRJNA504765) | marine sediment metagenome | isolation source: marine sediment core GS10_PC15, 103 cmbsf | place: Arctic Ocean: Southern Knipovich Ridge | collected 2010 | reverse complement strand
CATAACATTCAACATGTGTTTGAATTGGTTTATAACATGACTGTTGAAACTGAAAGGGTGGCCTTTCTCTGGTATGGTGGTTTTGTTAGGGGGCAGGATATGATTATGAATGACTATTAATTCGTCTTTATTCATAGAAATGTGTTCAATTGTGCTTACTGGGAATTTTGTGGATACTAATTTTGTTGTTTGTTTCATTCTGCTCTCCTTTGTTAGTGGTTTATCTTGATATGTAAATGAGTTTTCTAACATTTGTAGACATCCATGTGACCATTGACTTAGTATGGGCAAAATACTGTCACATTCAGGACAGCGATATTTTCCATACACATCACCAAATAGTTCTGCTCCTGGGCGTGCCTTCCAAGAACAGTTTTTGCGGGGGCATGCAAGTTTCATCATCATTTGTATTCACCTTTCTTAGATCTATTTTATTCTATTATATCACATGAGAAACAAACCGTGAAAAAAGAACTTGACAACTGGATTTCCTCTGTAATATCATTTGGACAGGAGGACACTATGTCAATTTCTAAAGAGTTACCAGCATCACTCAACGTAAGATTGGGGACTATGAAGCCTCGCCGGGGCAAAATAAAAGGCAGAAAGATCATGTCGTGGGATGCCATTCCCGATTGCAGGATGGAAGAATGCAATTGTTTTGATCGTTGTCATGTGTTGGCTGAAAGGAAGCAACACCAACAGACCAATAGATGTTTGGTCATGAGTAGCTATGTCCGTGGTGTCTTTGAGGTGATCTTGGGAAGCTATCCAACAATCAGTGAACCTGATCTTTTAAGAGTTGGTCTTCATCTGATACCGATGTATAGAAATCTTTGTAGGTTGCATATCGAAGAACTTGGGTTGCGGCAAATTGTCCGTGTGAACAAAGGCGGCAATAATGTGATTCATCCTGTATATGATACGATCAGGAACTATATCCTGACTATCGACACATTATGGAACAGGCTTAATTTTGATAAGAAGTACCTTGGCAAAAAGAGTACTGATCCTGGACTTGGAATGCCCGACGTTGAAAACATCATGACTGGGGATCCTGACTACTACGGGGAATTAGACGATGAAGAAGCAAGTGAAGCGGAAGCTTCCGATACGAAATAATCAAAAGCCAAAGGCCAGTGGGTTTAAAAGTAACACCGAAGGCAAGATGGCAAAGTACAGGAATGGAGGGGAGGGCTTCATTCTTTGGTGTGAGGAGCATGTTCACATTCCAATCTATCCTGAAGGCTCTGATATTGTCAGATATGTTTCTATGTCTGATCTCGGAGATGCAAAGCATCCTGAAACGGGCAGGTCGTATAATCATATATGGACAGAACAGAAAGAAGTGTGCAGGCAAGCATTGAGGATGGTGGGTGGCAGGTTTGTTCACACCTTGATCGTTTTGTGTTGGATGCGTGGTGAGGGCAAGTCTTTGTTGGCGTGTCTCATTCAATTGTGGAAGTTTTATTGTTGGCCTAAACAACAAATCATGTTAGGTGCAAATTCGAAGGATCAGGTTAAGTTTGTGCATTATGACATTATGAGGGACATCATTATCAATAGTCCCAAACTTTTGAGAATCATCGGCCGTCGAAATATCCAAGAGAAAGAAATCAGGTTGAAAGACAAGAATAACAATGTGAGGTCTATCATTCGATCCATTTCTTCATTTTCAGGTATTGTGTCGAACATCACGGGTTACACGTTCTCTGAAATATTCGACATGAAGAACCCGAAATTTTTTGTGCAGCTTGATGGCTCCATTCGAAATATACCCAACGCCTTGGGTGTCATCGACTCCACTGTTTCCGACAAGACACATATATTATATTCATTGTATAACAGTCACATTCAAAAAAAGATACCCACTTTGTATTTTTCTTATCGGTCATCTAAAAACGGGGACCACAGAGACTACTGGAATCCCAACATGACCCAAACTCAACTGAAGTCGTATGAAGCGAAGTTTCCATTCGGTGAGTATGAAAGGTACTTTCTGAACTTGTGGGACGCAGGCAAAGCTCAGGTGTTTACTGATGAAATGATTGAGGAAATCAGTTATATGGGAATTGATGGGGATGTTCTGAATCACAAGGAAATGAAGAAAGCGATTACGGCAAAAAACGAACTGCTTGAGGTTTTGTCTAAGGTGATGGAGAAAGGCTTTTCAGATGGGGTGGATGAGGTTGAAGAAAAGATCACTAAGATAGACAACAGGATCACGCCAGTTAGTTCTTATTACGAGTTAGGAAACAAATACAACAATTCAGTTCTTTGTGATATGGATAAATTGGCAGAGTTAGGAGATATGCTTGAGACAGATTGGCTTGTAAGCGGAGGGGCTGATATGGGTGATCCTTTAGCAATACGGGGCAAAGCCAGAACAATATTTGGTTGTGTTGCTAAAGGACTTCCTGGTTCAAAGTTAAATCCACATCTCATGTCGATTGAAAGTGCTTCCTTGAAATTCATTTATGTTTTGCTTCATTTAGCTAACATTGAGGATCACAGTGTTGATTTCATGAAAGAGGAGATTGAATTATGTAATGAGGAGTATGATGGAATCGATACAATGTGTGGAGAGCGGTATGGTTTGTGGGATATGCAAGGTTGGTGTGATGATCGGGATATTGAGTTCACTCCAATTTTTCCTAATTATGATCGCCAAAAGAGTTCGTTCAATTATTTATACGATGTTGTCAGAGAAGGTAGGTTCAAGTCCCCTGCGGTATACATACCGGGTTCAAAAAAAGAAGATATACTCAGAGAGGAAATGTCTGTTTTCGATCATGATATGGATGCCCGTTGGTTTGGCAGTCATGAGAAACAGGAGAAGTATGGAATTCAAGATGATGTGATTTACACACTTGGGTGGTCTTTGTTCGGGGCAAAAGAGAAAGGACCTGCTGATTTCAGGATCAGAAAATCTATTACCAGTTTTGGAATGTTATTCGAAAATAAAAATTTATTGGGTGTGTATTGAAAAAAAGCTTGACAAAGGGTTTCATTGTGTTTTATAAGCCAAACCAATGAGGTTGTGGATATGAGCATACCAATCAGAAAAACACACAAGCAGGTTAAAAACGAAACCACACCTGCGAGTGTTTCTGGTGGTATGTCTATGGAAGACGTGGCTACTTATTTTGCAGATATTCCTGATGCTGTTCTAAGTAGAATTAAATTCAGCACCCCGTGGCAGTATGATCCGAATGAAGGTGGATATGTTGATCCTGATGGGTTTAAAACTCAAGCCACGTCTTCGGAAAAAGAAGATGCCAAAGTCACCCGAGATTTGTTGCAAAAAGAATGCTGGGATAAGTTTCATCAGAATCCTCAAGTCAATACTGCTGTAAGGGGAATGATCGGAAGATTGACTGGTCTTGATTTCAGTGTAAGTTCCAAAGTCTGGGAGATTCAAGAAGCATTAGAAGAAATTGAATTTGATCATAGGAACAGACTTTACAACTTTTGGCCTAAATATGTTGGAAGAACTTTTGTTGAGGGTGAGCTTTTCCTTCCACTAACTGTACATGCAGACTCATTTATTGAGGTTGACTTCCTTGATCCTGCAAGACTTGCTTCCAATGGAGATGATAGTACAGGCATCATTTTTCACCCTGATAAGCCATCAATGCCTCTCTTTTACAACATTGCAGACGAAAATGGTGTCATGATAGGACAGATGCCATCAGTTTTTATAGCCAGATACCCAGAATTAATACAAGTAGCATCAAAACATAATGATTTTGATACAAAATTCCAGCAAAAATGGAAGTCTCGCAAAAGAATTTACAAAAAGTTTGGTGGTTTTACAAGTTTTATTGTTGCTTGGGATCGTGGTTTTCTGACCCGCAGGAACATATCTTATTTAAGAACCACTCTGGTTTGGCTGAATCATTATGAAAATTTGAAGAAATATGAGATTGACCATAAAAAAGCAGCCGGGGCTTATCTTTGGACGTTTTCAATTGAGAACCCTCGGGACTTCAAGACGTGGTTGGCCCTTTCGGACGAAGATAAAAGGAAGACTGGGATCATGGCAAAAAAGACTCCTGGTTCTTCTCTTGTCTTGCCACCGGGAATGAAACTTGATATTGTAAGCCCCAAGCTTCCGACTATCAGAGAGGAAGATACAGATATTATGCAAATGATAACATCTGGATTGAATGAACCCTCTGATATAACAACAGGGTCAGCAAGGGGCCCATTCGCTTCTGTCAAGGCTTCGCGCGGGCCCATGAGTGATCGCGTTTCAGATGAGGTTGCTTATTTCAAAAGATTTTTGGTTCATGACTTTTGGTCCGCTGTGTTCTTTTTGAAGTCGTCTGTTGGTGACTTCCCTGCTCGATTCAGAGTCAAGAAAGCTACTCATTTTGATGAAAAGCAAGAGCCAGTGTTTAAGAAGGTGTGGAGAATGCCGGAAATGTTGATAGACATTAACTTTCCTGTATCTGAAATCATTGAGTTTGAACAAAGGGCAAGGGGCTTGCTTGGTGTTAAGCATGGACCAGTATCTGAAACATTGGGTATTCCTCCTTCAGAAGTTGCAAAAAGGCTTGGAATCGGAAACTATGGAGCTTTGCGGCTGAGAAAAGCGGAAGAAGATGATGAATACCCAGAACTTGTTTTTACTATTGATGCAGAAGCAGCACAAGAAACAGCCATAGAGCCGAGCAAGAAGAAACAAACAGATGATCAAAAGAACAAAAAGAAATAATTTAATATAAGAAGGAGAGACAAATGGCAAACAAGAATTTGAAGAAACTGCCGAGAGGTGCCTTAAGGCTCGTCGCAGAGGATTGCCATGCTTTTGCTCATACTGAAGGTGAAGGCAGCACTCCCAAATTGAAAATGACCATCTACTCGGGCAAAGCTATTGAAAATCATTGGTGGTGGGATAGATTAGCTATTGATCTAAAGGGTATTCAGTTTGCGGGGAACAAGTTTCCAATTCTTGAAAACCACCGAACCGACAAAAAAATTGCTTTTATGGGCAGACCAATTGTTGATGATAATGGTGTCCATGTTAATCCTGATAATGCTAAATTTGTTGACACCGAAGAAAGTGCTGAATTTCAAAAGCTGTCTGCTGATGGATTTCCATATCAAGCAAGTATGTACCTCAAGCCTTTGGTAATTGAACGGGTTTCGGAAGGCAGTTCAGTGGAGGTGAATGGATTCAAACTGAAAGGGCCAGGTACTGTTTTTCGTCAATCTCAATTTAAAGAGGGTTCTGTTTGTGTGTTTGGGTGGGACACGAAGACCCAAGCTACTGCCTTTTCAAGAAATGAGGAAGAAGAACTTGAATTTGAGGAAATAGGTACTGTCCCCGCCGACAGAGACCTTCCTGATACAGAAAAAAAATTAAACAAGGAGGTGAACAAACACATGGATATCAAAGAACTGAAGGAAAAGCATCCTGAAGTGTTTAAGCAAGTCCAGGATGCTGCTGTACAGGCCACCGAGACTAAATTCAGTGCTGAAGTTAAAGGGTTGGGTGAAACGAATACACAACTCAGTAACAAAGTGCTCAACTTGGAAAAGGCAGATGTCATCAGATCAGCCAATGAATTGAAGATGCAGGCTGATCGTATCTGGGATGAGAAGTTGGTTGCGAGTGATGTTTCGGAGAACCTGTTCAGCAAAGTCAAACCCCACGTTGTCCACACTCGATTCGTCAAAGATGGTGTTTTTGATGTAGCGGCTTTTTCCAAAGCTGTTGATGACGAAATCGCAGATTGGGTGACCAAGGGAGCGACGACAATGGTCATGGGTTCTGGCTTTCATTCAAAAGAGGTTGAATCTTCTGAAGCTACGAAATTAGCAAAAGATAAAAAAGGTGATGAAGACACAACCAATGTTCTTTTGAACATAGCCGGCCAAAAAACAGAAAAAACGTAACAAAAATACAAAATAAAGGAGGTGAATAACAAATGCCACTAACAAGAAGTGATACCCCTCATATTCTTTATGGGGCCCAGCAAGACTACAAAAGGCTGTATTATTCAGAAGAACTCGCAGCTTTGAAAGTTCCCATCACTCTCCAGGCGGGATATGGAATACTTGAGATGGGGACAGCACTTTCTCTGAATGCTTCGGCGGCTTCTTCCAGAGCGGGCAAGGCTTTGCCATACAACCCTACTTCGTTCACGGGTGCTGAAACACATCCTGGTCGTGCTTATCTTGTTGCCAATTCCGGCACCACAGATAATTTTGTGTACGTTAATATGGATGATAGCTACAAGTTTGCAGTAGGTGATGATCTTATCATTAACGATAATACCACCTCTGTTGAAGATCTTGGGGTTATTACCGCGATTGACCGCACAACCGAAACGCACAGGGCCAAGATTACAGCAACCACTAACATTGGAGGTGCTGCTTTCACCACAGCCCGGAAAGCGTATGTGAATGTTCAGGCGGCTTCAGGTAGTTCCAATAACTATTCCGATGGTATTGGGATTCTTGAAAAGTCAGTTGATACGGGAACTGGCCAGTATGCTCAGGGAGCAGTTGCAACATTGATCCTTGGAAATGCTGTGCTGTACACTGGCATGTTGACCAATGTTGACAGTGCTTTCCGTACCGACATTTCTGCCAGTACTTTCGGCAATTACACCTACATTAGGTAGGGAGTTTAGAACAAAGGAGGTGAAACGATATGCCAAGAGGTATAGCTGATATTCCAGAATTAAGGTTGGAAGTTCTTCAGGGATTCGTGACAAAATTCACGATAGATCCCAATTTGTTACTGATGAACATCTTTCCTGAAAGTAATTCTCCATCTGATGTGGTCGAATGGGAATCTCAAGAAGGTTCAAGGGGGATGACTCCCTTTGTTCCCCCTGGGGCTCCTGCACCTCGAACTGCTCCGTTGGGTGTTGCTCAACATTCCGCAAGGGCAGCATATTGGAAGGAGAAAATCTTTTACGACGAAGAATTCTTGAACAACCTGAGAAAAGAAGGTACTGATGCTCAGTATCTTGATACACAAACTCGCCTTGCCCGTGATCTTGCTCAACTCGTTAATCGATCTAATCGACGAAAAGAGTGGATGTTTTCTCAAATGCTGATGGCTGGTTCTTTCTCTTATTCTGTAAGGGATGGATACAAGTCTTCGGTGGACTATAACATCCGGGCTGATCATATTGTTACCCTTGCAACGGCGGACCAGTGGGATGATGGTACGACCCGTGATATTATGGGTGATATAATCGACGGCAAAACTAAGGTTTCTGATGATTGTGGTGGTCGTGTTGATCTTGCTATATGTAATTCCGTGGTTTTGAAGTACATTGCTCGGGATCCTGACTTGCTTGTCCTTCTTCAGAAGTCAACGTTCGGCCAAGGTGATTTGTTCTCGGGGAACAAGAATTCAATTGTTGGTGTCAACCCAAAAGTTCTCGGGGCAATCCTCGACATAGATAATCTGGTTATCTATGATGAAAAGTATGAGGTTCGAGCATACTTGACTGCTGCTGTTACCGGTAGTTCCACCACTGCTGTTTCGGTGGAGGATGCTTCGGATTACGTTGCTGGTGGTACGTTGAGATTTGTAGATACTTCAGCGGACACATTTGAGGAAGAGACTATTTCCTCAGTTGATGTGCAAGCTGGAACTGTCACTGTTTCAAGTGCTCCTACAACTTCGTACAAGGCAGGAGAGGATTATGTGACAATGATTCGGGGTTTCGTGCCCGATGATATTTTTGTCATGATCGCCACTACTGTTGAAAACCAAAAGATTGCCGAGTACAAGCGGGCACCATTTGGTTTGGGACGACACTACGGTAATTTTACTGATCGGGACGAAAACTGGGATCCTGAAGGTGTTTACATCAGAACTCAGGACAAAGGATTGCCGATCTTAACCCAACGGGATGCTATGTATATCCTTGACGTAGCTTAAGGAAGGGGGTGTTACTATGGTAGAACCAAGACGTAGAAAATCCCCTTTCCCTTCTGTTGGCCTTGAAGGAAAAATCGATTCGTCTATTCAGCCTCCTCTGCATTTTGAGTACTCAGGGGAGTTGATCTTAACAACAGGTGCGATTCCTTTAGGTGCGGCAAGGAAAGCGGGCCGTGTTGTTGATGTGTGGATGTCTGCTGGGGAATCGGGAAAAGATGATTCTCAAAGGTTGGATGTGAGTGGTGAGGTTTTGATTAATGGAACCACATGCTTATCAACTGTGCCTACAATCTCACATGTGAGTGGTGAGACATCCCAGCAGAAGACCACAAAAATTACGGGAGATACTGGCATCACTCAGGCTGTGATTGACGAAACAGCTAATATTGTGAGTCCTGGAGATGTAATCAGTACTGTATTTACACTGAACCGAACTTCATCTCCCACAACTGAGATATCAAACGTGATAATTGTGGTTGAACTTGAACCCGTAAGCGATTCTCCTAACGCATATTAGTTGGTTTGATTATTATGTGTTATACTGAATCGAATACACAAAAAGGAGCAATCGATATGGATGTCGAAAAAGCCATAACAAAAGTAACCCTTAAAGCTGGGGGAAGGGTTTGGATAAAGGGACATGTGTTCACCAAACCCTTCCCAGCTTTTATTATTGCCGAGATCAGAGCAAATAAAACTGGAATGGCCAAAACACTTGAGTTATTTGAGTCTTCTGGTTATGTTCCTGCTGATGCTAATCTCAAGCCTTCTCCCGCTGAACCTGATGGTCCAACTTCCGACGAGAAGAAAGAAATTGATCAATCATTACTTGATAACGACATTTCCAATTGTGTGAAAGAGGCAGTTGAGTCTCATGGATTAACTGTTGATGAAGCCAATCATGTTGTTCATGCAATGATTGGTGTTGTGGGTCGGTCCAATATAGTGATTGCTGATTTGAGAGCGGCGTTTATCAGTGCGGCGGAAGAAAAAGCAGTGACACACACCACAGAAGCGGAAGAAAAAGCGGCGGAAGAAAAATCGACTAAGGACCCTGCGCCTCCCGAGAAGCCTAAAACTGGAGGTTCAGAAAAACAGAAACCGATAAAACCGCCAGTTCGGAAAAGAAAGAAATAATACCCACACATAGAGGACACCATGACCACTAAATCTGAAATGATCATTTTGTTGAAGCAAGAAGTCAAAGGTTTGGATTCTTTTCTTGTTGATGATGATTATTCCAATGCTACTGATGATGCTGCCCGCGAGACGGGGTGGACTTTTCCAGTGACAGGGGACACAAAGATTTATTGGCAGAAAAAAAGAGCCAAGCGAAATCTCCATTTTTATCTTGCGAGTGAATCCGCCCACAAGTTCAAGTACAAACAAATCAGCCTTCAGCATCGATTCGAGCACCACTGGAAAATAGTTGAGGATATGGATAGACGGTGGACAGATGCACAAGAGTCGTTGCTTGTTGAGCTTTCGGGTGCAGCAACCCATGAACTGTTTGGGACTAAAGTGGATGCTGGATTTGCTTATCAGGATCAGACAGGGGAAGATATCACATACGATAGTAATAACCGTGTGATTCATTCCCCGAATGAGGCATCTTAATGGCGGGAATCGGCGACGACATAAAAGAAGTCTTTGGCGAAGTTGGTGTTAGTTTCAAGATAATAAGAGATTCCGTTGATCTTTCAGGGGAATTTCTTGATTCTGCGTCCAATGAACAAATAACTAAGCCTTTTATTAGAGAGTTCTTTTTAGAAGCCTCCCTTTCTTTTGATACCTTAGTAATAGATGGAGACGTAATAGAATTCTTGCCGTCAGGAGAAACAGGGGAAAAGTACCTTGTGATGAACAAGACGGCTGAGATATTTGAGAACGAGGTTATTGGCTTTGCTGGTGTTCTTTATAGAAGCAATGTATCTGGAGAACTCTTAAGACCCTCAGGGGAATCTGCTTGGGACGATAGTTACCGGAAAAAGACCGAGTTTGAAGTTGTCAGGTCTGTTTCTTTTGGGCTACAGACAGAACCTCTTTTCGGTGGTGAACTCGAAGATGTTGAGTTAGGTTTGATTAACATTGAAAAGCATGAGTTGTATTTGCCCAGTAGGTACGGAGTTAAGGAGCTTGATCGGTATTCACCTGTTTCTGGAGAATGGTACAGAGTTGAATCGATCAAGACACGAAGATACAAAGGTGTAGATGTTGTTGTGTTGGGCGAGGATACACGATAATCACTTTTAAGTGAAACGAGGAGTTTACTGTGACAAACCCGCGAGTTCTATTTCTTGGGGAGCATCCTTTAGGTTCCACTGGATGTTGTGGAATGATGCATTCCATCCTTTCCAATCTTGACATTTCCAATCTTGACATTACATGCTTAGTGACAGGGAACGTGAAAGATCCCAATTCTCTCATGTTTCAAAAAATACCCATTCCAATTATTGAAGTTTCTGAATCAGACAATAGGTGGGGACATAGTAAGATTCGTGAATTGATCTCCAAAACAAATTTCGATGTTTTGTTGCTGGTTGGTATTGATATATGGAGATACATGGAGATATTTCCTGATCTGATTCGCATGAGGGATGAACGGAGATTCAAGTTTGGTGCAATATTTCCTTACGATTTGCCTTATATCCGAAATGACTGGTTAGAACTAATCAGATCTCTTGATTTTCCATGTGTGTATTCTAAATTTGGATACGACTTGTTGAAAGACGAAGTAAGTCATATTCGTTATTTCCGACCACCTTTGCATTCTCCAGATATATGGAAGAAACACAATGATCATGACAAGAAAAAGATCAGAAGAAACCTGTTTCAGGGCATAAGCACCCCCACTGACGTGTTCATGGTTGGTTTTGTGGGTGTTAATCAATATCGTAAAGATCCACAAACTCTTGTAAAAGCATTCCATGAGTTTTCAAAAGAAAAGGACGATGTTGTGATGTACATGCACACCGAAAAAACTCATGGGGTTTATAATATTGGACAATATGCACTTGATTGCGGAATGAAGAATGGAAAACTGCTCACAAGGCCAGAAGGAAGAATATATCCCATAAATCAGATGCCTGATATTTATAATGCGTTTGATGTTATGGTGAACTGCTCAATACAAGAAGGGCTTTCTTATACTGTAATCGAATCTATGCTATGTGGCGTGCCTGTGATTCTATCCGACACCACAGCACACAAGGAACTTAGTATTGATGATCGATTGATGGTGAAGTGTGAGACCGATTGTTATGTTCCTGTAAAAGCGCAATCGGGCCAATCTTACGTTGATGCAAAGAAATGCACTGTAGAAGACATAACCAATGCGTTACAGACGTTTTATGAGTTGGACAAGTCAGAGCGCGAGCAACTTTCGGATAAATCAATAACCTTCGGGAGAGATTGGGTTGACAACTTCTCAGATATAAATAAACTTGTATCTGAAATGATAAAAACAGAGTCAACAATTATGCGGGCTGATAAAATAGATGCTGTGTTGTTTGCCCAACAAGCATCAGCGGGTGATGTTCTTATGACAACACGTTGCTTGAAAGGGATCAAAGAGCGACATCCTGATATACCTCTTCATTACATGACCCAAACAATTTACCAAGACATCATTGAAGGCAATCCATACGTTGATAAAATCATTGATTGGCAACCAATGCTCATTGAAAGAAATATGTACACTTATATTTATAATCCCCATGGTGATGCTATTGCTCCCGGACATTGGGGCAGAAATAGTAGTAGCATTTTATCTGACTTTTATTGGAAGATTCTTAGAATCGAGCCCGATGATTTTTTTATCCAACATAGGGCCCCAGACATAGGATGTATGGTGGACACTTTGCTTCTTGCTGAAAGCAGTCCAATAATGATTGTTCACACAACAGGAGGAGATCCTCATTTCAGGACGTATAAATACATGGCTGATGTTTGTAGTTATATGAGGAATAAAGGGTGGATTACCATGCAACTTGGGGGCAGTGCTGATTTTCCTGCTGGGGCGGATATGGATCTTAGAGGTAAATTCACTTTCAGAGAATCAGCATGGGTAGCAGCAAAATCAAAGATGGCAGTTACAGTAGATAGTTTCATGTCTCATTTGATTGGCTCATTGGGCATTGATCAAGTTGTTTTGTTTGGTAGTGGCAATCATGCTGTCTGCCGACCAAAACAAATGGGGGATTCTGCTTCCATTTGTTTGATACCTGATTATGTTATGCAATGTAAAGGATTAGGGCCGTGTTCTGCGAGTGTTCGGGATTGTCCTGTTCCTTGTACTGGGTCACACGATCCAAACAAAATAATAAAAGCAATCGGGAATTTGATTCGAAAACAAAGAGGACATTATGAAACAACTGGTGATAAGCTCGAATATGTTAAATGAAAGGGATTCAATCGAGAAAGGATTTAATTATGGAAAAAGATAAAGAAGAAGAAAGCATTGAAAGCACACTGGAAGAAATAAAGATAGGTGGATTTGATATTGAGTTTGGTCAATTGCCCACAGTGGCCCACCATTTGGCTTCTTACGATTTGAAAAAGGTAAGTGATAATGAGTTAAGAGAGTTGTGTGTTAAATCAAGGACCTATTTGAGATTATTGTTGGATAAGGCAATCGCACGGTGTGAATTAGAATAAGGCATTAGGAGGTTCAGTTTGAAACAATTAGTGATATCTAGTAACATGTTAAATGAAAGGGATCAACTTGACGGTTGGATTTCTTTTGTCAAGAAGATAGCTGATGGTGGTATTCTTGTTGTTGATGGTGGATCTACAGATGAAACAAGAGACTTTCTTATTTCACATGGTGTTACTGTGATTGTGGATGACATCATTCAACGAGAGGGATATGGACCAGCAAGAAATCACCTCAGGGAACAAGCAATCAAGCACTTTCCCTCGGCACATTGGAATTTGTACCTCGATGCTGATGAAAGAATCCTTGAGGAAGATTTTCACCAATTACGATGGATCAAGGATTATTTGATTGATGACTTCGATGTTATTGCACTTCCTCGGATTGACTGGAAAGACTTGGAAATGAAAGAAGCAGCAAAGGACTGGCGAGTACATCCAGACTGGCAAGCGAGGATGACCAGACTCGGTAGCCCTCTTCGATATGTTCGGAGATTGCATGAACAGATTGCTGACTTTAAGCAGATATACAACAATTTGAGTACTCCTAAAATTAATCATTTTCATCGGTCTGCAGGTCAGGAGAAGAGGGACTTTGTGGGCAGACTTTGTAGTAAATTGCATGCTGAGGATGAGACATGGGGGAAGACTTATCCAAAGCACCCAAAAGAGGATATGTATTATGAGCAATATCAAAAATACGGACTGCAAGGTTTTGGGGTGCAAAAGACAACAGTTTAGAACCAGAGGCAAATATGCTGGTTATTGTGAAGCACATTGTGCTCAGATAAAAAGATTTGGAAAAATACGTACTGATATAAAAAGAAATAGACGTGATTCCTAATAAATTTATTATTGATGGTGATGTGTGTCGAATTGAATTGTATAATGCTTGCGGGAATGTTAAGAAAGAAGCAATAATTGATGTTGGGGATTTTTATAAAGTGAAAGATTTTAAGTGGTCGTATGAAAATCCTTATGTTGTGACAAAAACCCCACGACATATTTATTTGCATCATATGATAATGGGTGTTGATGTTTTCTATTTGAAGAAAAACAAACAACAAGTAGATCACAAAAATCATGATGACTCAGATAATAGGAAATTGAATTTACGGATTTGTACTGCTTCTCAAAATATGTGGAACTCAAAAAAACAAAGTAGCAATAAGTCTGGCCATAAAGGAGTGTCTTGGTGTAAGTATAGAGAGAAATGGAGATCTGTTATTTCTTTTAATGGTAATTATAAACATATTGGTTATTTTGATTTAATAGATGATGCTATTGTTGCCCACAACGTAGCAACAGTTAAATATCATGGGGAATATGCTAATACTACCTAAACAATACAAGGAGCGTGGGTTGTGATCAAAGGCATTGAAGAAAGATCTAAATTCTGGAATGAGCCAAAAAACAGAGGACCAATTGGTGGCTCACATGACTTGAAGGATAGTTTGCCTTATCCCTTTTTGGGTTATGATAGTTTGTTTGCTGGCAGAAATGTGCTTGAAATTGGACCGGGACGAGGAAGACAATACGCTTATTTGAAATCTATTGTTAAGTCATATTCTATATGTGACATATCAATGGAAGCACTCACTGGAGAAGCATGTTTTGACAATGTAAAAATACGCAGGTTTCATTTTGAAACATATGATGCTGATTTTGGAGCAGACTTTGACATCGTTCATTTCTGGTATGTTTTGCATCATGTACTCAAAGAGGAGATTGATCAATTCTTCCAATTTGTGCATCGCCATCTGAAAGACAAAGGTCTTATTATGTTCAACACTCCCCAGCTTCAGAATGATGCTGAATCATATCCGGGCGACGGGATTGGAACTACAAGATTTGCTATTCCTGATATAATTGAAGCAATGTATAATAAGTTTGACATCAAAGTGGTGAAACAAATAGAAATGAAAAGTACTGGTCATTTATTTATAGGAGAAAAGAAATGACACATATTTTGATATTTGCTCCAAACGGACATGGGACTTCTTTGCTTGCTCACACATTCAGGCTTTGTGGTATGAACTATGGCAGGGAAACTTATGGATGGAAAGATAGTTTCTACCATCATCTGGAACGTAGTGATATAGAGAAAGCCATGGAAGAACGGAATTGGGTGTACATTCAAGATGTATTAGATTCTTATAATCATTATCCATCTGGGGTGGTTAGTGGTTTGAAATTAACTCATTTCAGACCAGACAATTGGGAGTTTATCCTTCCTATCTTGGATCAGTATTGGCCTGAGTGTAAAAGATTCATGACGATTCGACATCCGTATGAAATGCAAATGAGGAATAAACTCAGCAACATTGATGGAACAGAAAGGAAGGTGTTTAACATTCAGGATCAATTGGAAATAATGAGCTTTCAATTGGAGTTGATTCGAAAGAACAATTTCAGGGCTGTTGTATATCCGGATTTTTGGGACAACATGAAAATAATTGGTATTGTCAAAGAAGCTGGACTGTCATTTAATCATGCTATATTCACTGGGAATAAGGAAGAAATAGATTCTACGCACGCCATAAACACGAAACATTTTGTCTGGGACAAACCAACCCGAGCGAGCCAAGAGGACAAAGACCAATTTGAAAAAGAACAGCCTCATCTTCATGATAAATATATGGAACTATTAGGACAGGTGACATGAATAAACTGAAAACAAAAGATGTAATCCAATATTTGTTTAATAAGAATCACCTAATCATGTACGATTCTTATATAGTATTCGATGAATGGTGTGGGATATAATTATGGAATTTTATGTCTACTCTTTTTTAGATCCACGTAAACCGGGGAATTTTGTTTATGGTGATTATGAATTTGCATGCGAACCTTTTTATGTGGGAAAAGGAAAAGGAGATAGATATAAAGATGAACATAATGGAAGGAATACACATTTTAGGAGAAAGATTCGGAAAATTAAGACAGAAGGGTTAAAGCCCGTACCATTTCCTATTGATTTGGGATTGACAGAAAAAGAAGCATTTGAATTAGAAATTGAATTGATCACTTTGATAGGAAGATCAAACTTAGGTAATGGCCCTTTAACTAATTTGACTGATGGTGGGGATGGCACTTCTGGATACAAATTTATTGATAAAAAATTATCTGCTTCTCATAAGATGAGAATAAGACAATCTATGAAGAATGTAATGAAGCACAGGATCCCATGGAATACTGGAAGGAAATTGACAGAGGAACACAAAAGGAAAATATCAAGAATTGGAGTTCTTAATGGATTTTATGGAAGAGAACACACACAAAAAGCAAAAATGAAAATGTCTGATTCTATAAAATTATCTCAAAAAGAGAAAGGTCATCCTAGAGAGGGAGCAAAACTTACTGAAAAAACAAAAGCAAAAATTGGAGCTAAAAACTTAGGCATGATACGCACAAAAGAGGTAAGAGAAAAAATGAAAAAATCAGCAAAGTTCCGTCCACCCCAAAGTCAAGAAACAAAATCAAAAAGGTCAAAAACACTAAAAGGTCACTTTGTTTCTGAAGAAACGAGAAAGAAAATATCTGATTCATTAAAACGAACACTCCAGGAAAGGAAGATGTGATATGAATAGTATGGTTGGTCGTTGGACATCGACGGGCGGAAAATTCATCCATCATCCTGAGGTAGTTAAATTGGTGATGAATGAAAAGAAAGCTTTGCCTATTTCATTGCAAGTTGCTCCTACTTCCCGTTGCAATCTTAATTGTGTGTTCTGTAGCAACACAAACAGGGAAGTTCACGAAGATATTGATTTTGATGAAATGCTCTCTGTCATTTATGGATTGGAGAGCTTGGGGTTGAAGACGATTGAGTGGACTGGTGGTGGGGATCCTTTGATGTATTCTTCCATACGAGACATTGTTGATTTTTGTCATGATGTGGGATTGAAACAAGGACTGATTACAAATGGTCTTTTGTTGTGGGAATACAATCTTGAGTGGCTGAACAAGTTTGATTGGATCAGAGTTTCAATGAATTCCCTAGATTATGTTAACAAATTTAGTATCCCGAATATATCAGGAATACTTGGTTTTAGTTATGTGATGAATGAGAAAACAACTACTACCACGCTGTATCAGCTAAAGAAATACACAGATAGGCATAATCCTGAATATGTGCGTATCGTTCCGAATTGTCAATCTACATTTGCAGAACAGGAACGAAATAATAAATTGTTATCTGAGAGAGTTTCTAAGTGGGGCAGGCCTTTCTTTTATCAAGCAAAGAAATTTGAAACACCAAAGAACTGTTGGTGGTGTTACTTCAAACCTTTCCTTCTTCATGATGGGTATGTTTATCCTTGTTCTTCTGTTGTATTGAACGATCAGGCAGACCAACAATTTCATGATAAATATAGATGGGTGAAAGCTACTCTTTTGAAGAGGAAGTACGACTACGAAATGGTTCCGTTTGAAACCGGACAGTGTAACAAGTGTGTGTTCCAACCCCAAAATGATTTGATCGAGTCACTTGTCAATCCAAATGGGATGGAGATGTTTGTATGAGCAAGATCTTAACACTTTATTTAAGGAGAAATAAATGTTCACAATGACAGAATTGTGGCTGATAGAGTTTTATGGTAGCAGCAGTCAAGTTGAAGTTGAGAGCACAGTAAAATGGCTAAATCAATACGGCATAGATGTACCAGAAGATGCAATAGACTTGTGGTCTCAATTTCGCCATCTTTCAGAGTATCAAGTGAATACGCTTGATATTGTGATGCAGTGTTTAGAACGTGTGGGAAACATATTCCGATCTGAATTGGCAGCACATGCATGGGTCAATTCTTTGCGTGTTCCTGGAGCTTCAGAGGTGTATAAGATCGCATTGGGTCGTATAAAACCAAAATCTATTCTTGAATTGGGGGTAGGTGGTGATTCTGCTATAAGTACTTCTATATTTTTGGACTATTTAGAACAGCAAGAAGGTGGGCTTCTTGTTAGTGTTGATCGAAACCCACTCGGAATGACGGAGCATAGATATAAAAAGTATGCACAGCGCCGTGATGATGTAGGCCACCCCCCTCTCTGGACATTCATACAAGCTGATAGTGTTGTTACATTAAATGACACATTTAAAATTGGTGTGCGTTTTGACATGGTATTTATTGATACCATTCACTCATACACGCACACATACAAGGAACTTGACATTGCTCAAAATATCACTGATTCGATATTAATGGATGATTGTGGGTTTGAGGGGAATGATTTTGATGATGTTCCCGGCGGAGTGAAAGAGGCGATACGTGATTGGAAGGGTCGCCATACAAAGTGGAGTTATTCAGAGTGTGAAGGCAAAAACGTCGGAGTGTTAACAAGAAATGGCACATGATATAAAAAAACATGTTGTTGGGTGGTATACAGTAGATGGTCAAATTCACTGTCGTCCATCTACTGTATTTGCTGTTCAGCATTTTCAAGATAGAAAAGATTTGATCTGTGCAGAGATCGGTGTTCAAAGAGGAGATCATGCTAATTTGCTTTTGAATGTTTTGAAGCCAAAATTGTTGTATTTAATTGATCCTTGGATACCTATGCTGATTGATGGCAAAGTTGATAGCTATGGTGACCATGATGATAATTACAAAGTAACTTGTGAGAGACATGATCAAAATGATCATGTGGTTATTATTAAGGAAGAATCTCAAACAGCATTGCCTGTATTTGAGTCTGACTCTTTTGATTTTATTTATTTAGATGGCAATCATGAAAAAAATGCATGTGTTTTGGATATTTATAATTCAATTAGATTGGTAAAAATAGGAGGAATAGTTGCAGGTCATGATTATGGGTTACCTTCTGGAATTAAAGAATTGCGGCCTGGAATGGATGGTGTTGTCTATGCTGTTCATTCTGTATTTGAAGGGGAGTTTGTTAATGTGGAATGGGGGGATTGGTGGGTAGTGGTTGATAATAGCATAAAGGAGTTAGTGGGAGGATTGATGCAGCCAAAATCATGGAGAGAGTTTTTTATGGAACGTGTGGGGTCTGTTCCTTTTGTTCCCGTGGCATCTATAGGTGAGAAAGAAGTAACATGGGAGGCACACACATCACTTGAAAAATACATTGAATTTTATAGCAAAAATGGAGCAGGTTACTTTTGGGTCATTATGAGTATGATGTACAATCCGAAAGTTGTTGTTGAATTTGGAACAGCATGTGGATTTACAACAAATGTGATTTGTAAAATGAACCCACAGGCAATTGTTCATTCAATTGATAATTCGAAAATAGCGGCTACTGAAAGCAGACCAACTGGGATTATTGTTGAATCAAATGAAAATGTTAATCTCATTATTGGTAACTCTCAAGAATTCCAATGTGAAAATGTTGAATTGTGTTTCATTGATGCAAACCATTCTAAGGACTCTGTTCTTGCAGATAGCTACAGAGCATGGACAAATAGAAATGATGGGGATTGGTGTATAGTGTGGGATGATTATGCATTGTCATCAGTGAAGGAGGCGGTTGATTATTTTACAAATGAAATGAAAGATTACATACCGTTTGTTGAAGCAATCGGTGCTTTTTTGGTTATTGGAACAAAGTCTATGAAGGATTTTGTAGGTATGCGACTAAAGTGAAAAATGAAAGTCAATCTTAAACGAGAAAGGAAAGAATTATGAAAACGGCAGTGGCGTTGGTTCATGGTCATGCGGCAAAGTGGCTTCAGGTGGTAATTCATACACTGAAGAAATTCAAAACAGACCAAGAGTTTGATATTTTCGTGGCAAACTCCTGGCCTGGACACCCGAGCATCAAAGCACTGACAGAGACATCTTTGGGAGCAGGTGTGACTGTTATTGATTGCTCAATTCGTCTCCATTCACACGCAACTGGTCTTGAGCACATTCTGGACTATATTGCTGAAAAGGATGAATACGATTTTATGTTTACGGGTGAAACTGATTGTATGATTTGTCGGGATGGGTGGCTCGATTGGTTTCATGCTCAGATCAGACTGGCGGGGATGGCTGGTTTCTTTTGGCATGAAGGAAACAATCACTTTAACATCAATCCGTCTGGAACTCTGTATCGAAAAGACATGCTTCTGAAGTATCACAAGGAAGCAAGAGCGAACAACGAAGGTATGTTCTGGCACCCCAACGGCAATCGTCATGACAGTGAGGAAGGGATGGACCCAACGATCAAAGACTTGGTTGGATGCTTTGCTGAAACACGTGGCATCAAAGACCCAACCCCTATTCAAAAAGAACAAATACTTAAAGGTGTCCCACAAGCATCATGGTTTGAGCCAGGAGCATGGTTGTACTATAAGAGCCTTGCTGAGTTCGTAGGTGTTCACGTGCCTTGTGATCATGTCTACAAGCAGTTTGGTCCTGTCACATCTCCGGAAGGAACTTATTACGGTGGAAAAGAGAATCCATACTACATTCATGCATGGGGTGGTACCAGGTGTTACGACTTTTTGAAGCATCCAATTACTGATGGGTTTGTGTCTGGTGGTGCTCCATACTGGTTGCAAAGAGAACATGAAGTATGGAC
>SDBT01006103.1_pt1 | contig 20092 bp, 44 predicted proteins | sample 2277101 | NCBI WGS metagenome assembly SDBT01 (sample SAMN10404973, study PRJNA504765) | marine sediment metagenome | isolation source: marine sediment core GS10_PC15, 103 cmbsf | place: Arctic Ocean: Southern Knipovich Ridge | collected 2010 | reverse complement strand
GCAGTTAACGAGTTAACGTAAATTGAGTTGGGATTATTGTTTAGAATTGAGGGTTTACAGGGCAATAGTCGTTCATAAATTTTAAGTAAACGAATGATAACGATAATGGGAGGAATGGTGGAAAGGTAAGGTAGGTAAGGGTTTGAGGTGCTATGCAATAGGGTGTGGAATAGCTACTTTTACAGTTGTCTAGTTTTGTACTCATTTGAGTGGGTGCGTAAGTCGTTGGGATTGTTAGGGTTATTGGAGTGTGTAGTGATAATAGATAAATGTAGTCTTTTATTGATCATGTGTAGATGCCAAGTGGGCACACAATTTTGATTAATTAATATATGGATATCGTAGTGGAATTGAGGGTTTAGAGGATTATGGAGAGGTATTTGGCGTTGTTTAGCATGTTTGGCATGGTGGTTGCATTGGATATTGATAGATATTAACAATAATCGGAGGGCTCAGAAAATGAGTCATATCAACGGTGAGGGTTATGGTTCAGAACATAACTGGGTTTGTGGTACTACGAATCAATTTAAATCAACGGCCTATCATTGCGATGATTGCAAGGCTGTTTTTTTCCATGCCTATGATGATATTCCAGATATCTTTGTGGCAATGGAAGCTCAGCAGGTTATAGAGCATTGTGAGAAGCTTGGTAGTGAATAAGCCATAGTAACCCATCAATTCAACGCTTGAGAGGCACACAGAGCGACTCAGGTGGTCGTAAACGGTAAATAGGAGGTGGTTGGGATGGGGATAGAGCATTTAAAAGTAGAGGAGATTTTTAGTTTATTGCCAGCGGCAAAAGAAAAGGATCGTGAGCTGATTCAGTTTTATGCTCATACATTTGCGCAACCATCTGAAGAAAATGAGTGCTTAGAATGTGGTGAAAGGCTTGGTGGAATGATGGGATCATTTAGATGGGGTATATGCCACGGTGAAGGAATTTGTAGTAACTGCGGTTGGCCTGCAAGAGCATACCATAACCCGAAAACTAAAGAAGGTGAAGAGGTGACGGGCTTTTTTGAGTGTATTTTGCAATACCATCCTGACTTTGTTACAAAAAATGACCCAAAGCAATGAACCCAGTCATGATGGCTTATTGCATTTATCAACCATCCTGTGGAGGTATCCCTAGATTAACTCTTGAATAGATGGGCTTGGATGTAAGTTTGATCGAGTCCGGGCCCATCGGTTGAGGTGTTAATTTTAACGTGGAGGTGGGGTTATGTATAAACGCAAAACAGTCGATGAGTGGCAGATCCATCAAAATTGGGGTCAAGGTTGGGAGGAAGTCTCAGCTTATGATAATTCTCGGGACGCTAGAGAGGATTTAAAGGCATACCGAGAGAATCAACCAGAGGCACCATGTAAACTTATTTGCAGGAGGGTGAAGCCATGAATGAAATTAAAGAATACACAGCAGAAGAACGTGAGGAATATATTCAAGCGTTGGGGGTTGACTACTCCGCAGAGTTTGTGCCTTTTAGTCAATCACGTTATAAAAACAACTTTCACAAGTCCCTGAATTGGGTTGTTACCATTAAAAAAAACAATCAAGAATTGACAACGGATTACATGCAGGGATCAGGGCATGTACCACCAACAAAATATAAACCTAACAGCCGTGGGATGCTCGAAAATACGGAAAAGCGTTTTCGGGTTGACTATGCTTGTGAGTTTGGGCATTTCGGTGGAATTGCACGACATACCTTTGATCATAAAGATTATTATTTAGACAACTGCAAGTCACTGCCTAAACCACTATTAATCGATGTCCTTTATTCGCTATGCATAGATTCAGACGTTTTGGATTATTCTACGTTTGAGGAGTGGGCGGATTGTTTTGGTGCTGATGAGGATTCACGCAAGGCTGAGAAAATGTATCGCGCTTGCCTTGAGATTGCTTTAAAGATGCGCTCAATGTTTGGTGATAGTGGGTTGCAGAAACTCCGTGAAGTTTACTCGGATTATTAATTTGAGGAGGCATAGTGAATGATAACAATATTCGCAGTAGCCATAATCGGCTTAATGTATATGTGGATTCAAGGAGGCTAAAATGGTGAAGACAATTGAAGAGCACTGGCGCATAGTGCAGGAGAATATGGACGCTATTGGGAAGATCATTGATGGGATGAAACAGAAGGATTATCTTGTTATAGGTGAGAGTGGACATGGGCAAACCCATTTCGGTGGACCAGTAGTGAAAGCTTATAAGTTTAAGAAGTTTGACAGGAGATAACAGGGGGTAGAGAGATGCGTAAATTAATTTTAGCTATCATGCTTATCGGTTTGTTTGGGTTTACAGGCAGTCCTAAAAGGCCGCCGCCGCTTATTGATGTGGTGGAGTTTTCTTCTGCTTTTGAAAGTTATGCCTTTTGTCTGAGTGATCGTGGTTATAGGGCCTTGATTAAGCATGAGCAGGAGTTAAACTGGATCATTGATTATTACGAAGCGCGAGGTCGATGAAATGGTAGAAACTATTTTTGTATTATTCATGACGTTTGGTGCATTTGATGGACAGGTGGTTATTAATAATATTCCAACGCAGGAAATATGCGTGGCGAAAGCGCGAGAGATTGTAGAGAGGTATCGGCAAGCATTGCCGAAGAGTGCGCCGGACAAGTGGCGCACAGCAAAGTGGAAGTGTAAGGTTATTCATTATCGACTTGGTGAGGAAGCATAAATTGGAGGTAACGCGATGTTGCAGAATCCGAAGTGTCCCGAGTGTGGGCATAATAAACGAGTGATATTTTCGCGCAAGCAAGCTAGAGGGAGCTTTAGAAACTTTGGGCTCTTTGTGTTTGGTGCAGGTGGCGTGCGAAATTATCAATGTAATGAGTGTCGAGCTGTTTTTGCAGGCAGACAGGGAAAAGTGAAATCATGAACGCATCAAACGATATCAAACCGGAATTTGAGCGTAACGAGTTGGAAATGTTCGAGAGCTTGTTAACGCGCATGGAGCAGTTAAATTGTGAATTGGAGAATCTCTTAGGGGGTTTGAAGGATTTGGTTATGGATGATGTAGAGAGTTTAAAGTGCGGCTCGGATAAGTGTCGAGGTGGGCATGAGTGGGTTGGTGAGGGTGAGCTGGCTCGGCTCAATATTATTAATTGCGGGGTAGATATTTGGCGGAGTGATATTGAGTTGACGACCGCTAATCTTTCCCTGTTTGAGAGTTTGAAGAGGTTGAAGGGAGAGGTGGAGTTATGAAGACGATAACGATTAGTTATGATACGGTTTCCGCTGAATTTGGTTGTGATGAAAGTGAGATACCGGAAGGCTATCAGATTGTGATTAAGGAGTATGTGGATGTAAGTTTTATGGGTGATGAAGCTTTGGCTCAATGTGAGCATGATGAAGATGACGAGCCTTATTATAAATGGATCTATGGGTATGTTGGTGAGGTGCAATCATGAACACATTTACAGGTATTCTTATTTTCATTGAGGTGTACGCATGGTGGATTTTAGGTGCGTGGGCTTTGGCGGCGTTGGGTGTTGGGTTGTACTTGTTGTGGTTGGATGATCGTGGGTTAAATGAGCGTGAGAGGTATTGTGATTATTGCAGGGGTCCTTTGGATCTTGTTTATTATGAGGGCGATCATGGCGAGCACTATTGCTCACTGGATTGTGAACAAAGGGGGAACAAGTGATGGCTTTATGTGATGAAGTTTGGAAAGTAACTAATCAACAAGGATATCATTATCATTCGCGCTTGGTACTTGCAAAAAACAATAAAGAAGCTAAGGAAAATGCAATAAACGATATAAACGTTTACATAGGCAATGCGCCTGTAGTTAGAGATATACGGTGGGAATATAAAGAAGGTGACAAGTTAGTAGCAAATAAAGCATTGCCGACAGGTGAGAGGCTTGGAAATAGTCTAAAAACCTTCTGTAAAAGTATGGAAAAAGTCCATAACCAGGCAATTAATGATTATGCCTATTTAACACGTTCACATTGGATAAATTGCGGTTATGGTGTTCCTAAAGAGCTTGAGATATGTACTGCGGAATACGAAGAAGGCTGGAATTTTATTGGGCCGTTGGAGTTGACCTGGGAGAGTAATCCATCCTTCAGTGAGTCCGCTTATCAAGCACACTTCGGCTTCCCCAGTCAGCCTGGGTATTATGAGGTGGAGTATGGGAAGGAGGAGGGGTGATGCTGTTTGATAAGGTGGTGCTTAAAAGAGCTGCGTTGATTTATGAGCCTGTGTTGCAGAATAGTTCATTCGGGCGTGGCACTGGTTTTCCTCCAAGTGCGCTACGTGAAATAACACGCTTGAATTATTTACAGGAACATGATTTGGATAAGTGTAATTGTCTTGCAAGAGCTTGCGGTTTTTCTAATCAAAACTTTTTCTTGAGAGGGCAAGAGCATGTTTGAACACAACGAGCTCATTGTGGAATGTCGCGGCTGTGGGTATGAGGGCAAGGCTTGGGGGATGTTGTTGTACTGCGGGCATTATTATTGCAACGTGGCTTGTAAGTTGGAGTATGCAGGAGTGGATGGCGGGGAACTTGGCAACCCCCCGTTGGACTCGGATGGCGGGAGCCTTTTTAATAATTCTTAATAATTTTTAAAATAACTATTGACAAGGTAGGGTGCAGGGCCTATTGTCACTATCAACATTGGAGAACGGGATTATGGATGAAACAGTTTTTGTATCGCTGAGAAAGTTTCCTAAAGCTTTAAAGGCTCGGATGGCCAATTGGAAACCTCATTATGAAAAGCATTTAGGGTTGAAACATATTAGCAATGAACAGTATTTTGCAAAGCTCATTGCTATTGGGCTCGATCAGGTTATGCCCGGAGGTGTTGGTGTAGAGGAGGCCGTATTCGAGGTTCCTGAAGGGATTAAAGAATGGACAGGTGAGTTGCAGGAACATGAGGAGGTGATGGGGTGATATTTGAAATCGTGGTAGCTCTCCTCTTGGCAGTTGCGAGTGTGGGGATTTGTTGTACGACCGCATTGGCTTGGCTCATTTTGCAAGCTGTTGGGGAGTTGCAGTATCGGATTAATAACCCTTTGGTGAAGGTGCGCAAATGACTGAACCAATATTAGAAATCGATAACAGTACGTTAGAGGGTGTAGCGAAGTGCCATACTTATGCGGCTCTGCGCTATGGCCTCTGCCTTACCACACGATCAGAGAATCAGTTTTTGAAAAGTGGTAGTGATTGTCACTCCGCGTTAGAGCACTGGTTCAATGGCGGCACGGCTGAAGAATCGTTGATTATTTTTGACCGCTTGTATAAGGCGTGGGCTGAAGCAGAGCCTGATATTCAGGACCGCATGAAGTGGTGGAATGTTAGGCAGGTATTGAAGCAATTTTTTGATATCAACGTGGAGCGGAATTTTCCCTGGCAGACACTGTTTACGGAGAAAGCGTTTAGTATTCCGTTGTTTGCTGGTGTGCGGTTGACCGGGCTTATGGATATTGTAGGCCGGGATGAGCAGTTTGGTGGCTTGGTGCCAGTGGATCATAAAACCACGGGGCAAATGAACGCCATGTGGATTAAGCAGAAAAAGAGTGGCAGTCAGTTTACCGGCTATATTTGGGCACTTGGAAAGATTTTCCCGCAGGAACAGATATTTGGCGGTTATATTAATGGCATTGAGATTAAGAATGTGCCGGCGAGTAATAAGAAATGTGCAACGCACTCGGTTAATTATAGTGTTTGTGGTCCGCAACATATTAAGTTTCAAATTATCCTCATGCAGAGGACTCAAGAGCAAACAGACAGGTGGTTAAGAACGACGTGGTTTCTGGTGGAAGAGTTTAAATGGATACTAGAGACAGTGAAGACGATCGATGATATTGAGAAGGTTAAGGACCAGGGAAGGTTTAATGGCTCTTGTTATTTTTGCGAATTCTCGGACTTCTGCGATCAACAACGTAGACCATATTTGGCGGAGGTCCTTTTTGAGAAGCGGAAGTGGGACCCTTGCGAGGGACGCGAGGTTTTGCGCGAAGGGATGGTGTTGGGATGATGGATCATGATCATGATCATGAGACTCTAAAAATTGTTTTGGATACAATTGATGCTCTTCAGAAGTCTATTGAGTCGCTTAAGGAGAGAGTCAATCGGCTTGAGGATGAAGCACGAGATCGACAAGAGGAGGTGGAAAAATGAGCGGTGGCATTGGTGGTTGTGGATTCAACCCTACGTGGCGTGAGCTTGTAAGCGTGATTAAAGCTAAACTGAGGAAGATGTTTAGATGAAAACAATCAAACAAGCTAGAAAATACTTTCGCGATCAGATTGATATTCTGCCAGCTCCTAAAGCCAAACGTGGTTGGCATTATGGTCGGTGTGAGTTGATGCAATTAATGGATTTCATCTATGAGGTAAAGCCTATTGGGTGTATTCATAGTAATACTTCGGTTAAAAGTAAAGCGGAGGAGTTGCAAAGATGACCTCTCTCAAGGATAAAATCCAGTTACTTAAGCGATCTAATTTGGTGCTCACCACAACCTACCCGCTTGTCAAGGATACCAGGGACGTTAGATTACTTGTAGGTTTTAGCCATTTATTTTATATCAGTTTGAAATTAGCCATACGCATTGAAGGCATTTATGGCAGACATGTTAATAATTAGGAGGGTGTTATGAATTTAGACGACTTAACCAGAACACTTTTAATTTATATAACCATAATGATCACCATAATCTGGTTTCATATTTAGGAGCCCAAAAATGAACCAAACAACTGCACAACCAATAGCTAGAGTCCGCCCACCGTTGCATATTTTGTTATACGGTGAGCCTCACCTGGGCAAGACAACATTTGCCTGTTCACTGCCTGCGCCGAATCTTATTTTTCTCTTCGACCCAGTAGGTAAAGATACGCCTTACCTTAATATCCCCAACACAACCGTCCAAGATGTTCAGCCGAATCAATGGCTGACTCCTATCCGGCAGGTAGTGGATGTGCAGGGCAACCTGCTCTACCAACTCGAATACTACCATGAAGCCGATCCCCAGAGACCCACTGCCCATAAGCGTTTCTTAAATCGAATTGTGAGACTTGCAGAGGAATTTAATTTTTGGCGTACAGTGACTTTGGATTCGCTCACGTTTATGGAGGTTTGTGCAAGACTCCATGAGAAATATGTGTTGAACCCAACGGCTAAGGATGGCAGGCAGTGGTATTCCGGCGTGCGGGAGACTGTGGAGGAAACTATCATGGTGCGGTTCGGTGGCTTCCCGATAAATGTGTGCATTATTGCTCATGAGAAAATCTATGAGGATGAGGCCAGTAAGCAGGTTATACGCGGGGTTAATTCGGTTGGGAAGTTGAGCAATACGCTCAGTGTTGGGTTCAGTGAGCTGTATCGGATTAAGATCGATATCGCTACGCAGAAAAGAATGTTGCAAACGCAGCCGGATTTTCAATGGCGGGCTAGCTCGTGTATTCAAGCACCCAATCCTTGTGAGCCAAATTTTGAGTCGCTTTGGAGTAATTTTAAATGACTCCCGAGGAGAGAGTAGAGCACGCTGTTGAAATGGATGAACTTATTGACGCTGCGATGAAGCAATTGGATAAAGTACACGGCCTTCTTGATCTAGAGTGTCTTGCAATGGTGGGAAGGAAGTTGCGGGAAGCTCGTATGTGGAATGATGAGGCTTTATTCATTGACAGCACGAAAAAAACAGGGGAAAAATCATGACTCAAGATGAAATGATTGCGAAAGCAGAAGAGATATTGAGTGTAAAATTGCCCGCTTCGACTTTGATGGTTTTAGCTGGTGTATTGAAAGATGTGATTGAAGAAACTCAAGATGAAGAAGCACAACAATGTTTAATTTATCTTCACAATGTGATTATGCAGAGTATTGACGTTAAATATTTTCAACATAAAGAGTGGTTAATAAAAAACCATAATGACGTTGCGCAAGAAGTTGGTACTCGTGTCTTTCTACGTATTTCTGAGGAGTTGGCAGAGTTCAACGCTATAGCGGCTCTACAAGATAAAAAGTGACCAAACATCTGCAAATCGCAGACTTTTATAACCAATATATAGGAGATGTAAAATTATGATTAGTTCAATTCCTCAAGGTATTACTGAGAACCGGGATACAGATCCGGGTAAATACTTATGGGACATCACCACGTTTGAGAAAAAGTTTCAGGAGAACTCTGGACGCTTGTTTTTTAATACGCAATTACGCTGTGTAATGCCGCAAACGCGTTTAGGCCGTTTCCATTTTGAAAGTTTCTGGATCGGCACAGAGGATGATCCTAATGGGGACCACCAGCAGACATGGCTGGATTCACTGGGCGCAAAACAGTGGAAGAGTTTTTGCAAAGTGGCGGGTGTGCCTTTTGATGGTCAAGACCCGGAAGTGATTATGGCTAACTTGGTTGGGCGGCAGATTGGTGGCCATGTCGAACGTGTGTTGAGTAAGAAAGATAAAAAACATTATACGAACGTGACCAAGTGGTATGCACCAGGTTCGTTTGAGCCAATTATTGACGCTCCAACGGTGGAGTCTGCACCTCCTGTTGCGAATCCAGCCGTGGCTCCTCCAGTCACACCGGGTGTCGTTCAGCAGGCTCCGCCTATGGCGCAATCGCAAGTGTATGCACCGCCAGTACCGCAAGCAGCAGTGCCTATGGCACAGCCGATTGCACAGGGTGGTGTTAGTCAGCAACCTGGATATGCTCCACCTGTTGTGACTCAGGTTCCGGTTCCAACGGGGGCTCCAGCGGTTCCCGGTGCGGTTCCAATGCCTACAACAACGGCTCCGCAGGTGGCACAACCAGCAGTACCGCAGGCGGCTCCTGTGGCACAACCGGCCGTGGTTCCAGCTATGCCACAAGTAATGGCGGAATCAATTCCATGTGCTGTTTGCATCGGGCAGGGTAAGACGGGTGCGGATGCGGCTGTGTTGCTCTCGGATATGGATGCTCATGTCACCATGCATGCAAACGAGCAAGCGTAGTGGGTTTAGTTAATTTGCCGCCAGCGGCTCCGCAAGGGGATGTGTGGCCTGTAACCATGCACCATCGCAGGTAATAAGATGGCCTGGTGGCTTTAATTACAATCTGAGTCGGTTAAGCGACTTTCCGATTCAGAGAGGACGGTGCTTCGGTTGTAGCTATTCGCCGATTGCGACTGCAACCGGGGCACTTTATTTTTGAGGAGAACACATGACAGATAGAATGAAGGTTCCAGATTTTGGTGGCATTACGTCAAGGATTATTTTAATCGGTGAGGCTCCTGGTTGGTGGGAAATCCAGAAAAAGGAGCCGTTCGTTGGACCAAGTGGCTTGTTGTTGAACGCTTGGTGGAAAATGGTTGGCCTGCATAGGTCGCAGTTTTTTATCACCAACGTCTATCCATATCAGGCACCTAATAATAAAATTGAAAAGATCCCTAAGGATGAGCTGGCACATTGGATTGACCAGTTGCATGAACGCTTAGCTACACTCAGTGATCCCTGGTTGATTGTGCCGACAGGGGATATTGCATTGAGAGCACTCACTGGAAAGTCGAAGGCAAAGATTAGTGATTGGCGTGGGAGTCAATTGGTTTATCAGGATCGCATGGGACGTAATATTAAGGTCATCCCAACGCTTCACCCCGCCATGGCGATGCGTGCTTATAAGATGACGTGGCGATGCATTGCGGATTGGAAGAAAATCAAAGGGCATTTGGAATATCGGGAGTTGAGGGTGCCGGATCGTAGGACGGTTGTGCTTAAGAGTAGTGAGCAATTGGCAGAGGCTTATGCGGCACTAGACCCGGCTAAGCCACTCTGTATTGACATCGAGACACATCCTAAGCTCGGAATCACCTGTGTTGGGTTTGCACAGTCCACGAGCCAAGCTTTTCTCATACCACTGGGGATTCGCCAGAAGCTCCCTATTAAGCGAAAGTGTACAGTGGCTGATAGAGACCGGGATAAGGAATTATGGCAAACGAGGGCTAGTGCAGCCATTGAGAACACAGAATACTCCCTGCTCGGCAACACCTACCGTGAGGGTATGGGCAAGCGAGCGGTGAACACGTTGGAGAAGGGCTGTATGCGCTGGCAGGATACGATGGAAATTAGCCCCACGCTGAAGAAGCATATTTTGAAGTGGGAGGAGAGTAAAGGGATTACGCACCCAAAGGCTGGGCAGTCGTTTATTACGGTGGGGTTTTGGGCAAACCAGGAGGAGCAGGATCGAGCGATGGCTGTTTTGAAGAGCTTGTGTGAGTCTTCCTGCGAAAAGATTTTGCAGAATGGTTTCTATGATCTCTACTGGTTGAAGGATGAGAGCATCGATGTGCCAAATTTTCTCTGGGATACGATGAATATGCACCATGTGCTTGATCCCAACGATGAGCACGCCCTGGATTTCCTCGCCAGCATCTACACGGATACCCCTTTCTGGAAAAAGGATGCCAAGGACCCGGAGGAGCAGGGCAAGTATATAAATAATCAAGAAGCGTTGTGGGCATATTGCGGACTCGATTGCATGAATGAGTTTGAGCTTTATGAGAAGTTTAAGGCCAAACTTGAAGAGACCGGCATGCTGACTTTTTATATGGAGCATTATGTAGATCTCTACGATGCGCTATTCACAATCATGCGTAATGGTTTTCTCGTAGACGATGAGAAGCGAGCCAAGCTGAAGGTGGAGTTCACTGTTAGTGTGAAGCGGATGTTGCTCAAGATTCATATTCTCGCAGGGAAATCACTGGCCGGGCCTAAGTCACTTTCACCGAAAAAAGTGGCGGATTATTTATACACGGATTTAGGACTTCCGGAGCAGTTGCGTAGGCGTAAGGACGGTGGGAAGTCTGCAAGTGCTGACGAGGTTGCGGTAAGGACGCTTATGTTGCGGTTTCCAGACAAGCTCAAGCTCATCGGGCAATTGATCCTGGATGTTAAGCGAACCAGTCAGCTTCTCACGTTTGTGAATGAGAGTAGGCTTGATCCGGATCATAAGATGCGCTCCAGTTATAAGATGACTACTTCAGCCGGTCGGTTGTCCAGCTCGAAGAATCCCAAGGGTACTGGTACGAATGCACAGAACCAGGACAGGGAATTGCGACCCATGTTTATTGCAGAGGGTGCAGATAGTTTGATAGTGTGCGCCGATCTGTCGCAGGTGGAGAGTCGCATTGTTTACATGATGACGAGGGACGCACACTTGATCCAAGAGGCGCAGTCACTCCCGTGGGAATACAACATGCACAAGGTCAATGCGATGGAGATCTTTGGTGTGCAGGAGCCTAGCACGGATCAATATTATTTCGGCAAAAAAACAACTCATGCAGCACAACGTGGCATGCGTGGTAAGACCATGAGTGAGCAATTGTTAAAAGAGGGGCATGTGTTGACGAAGGTGGAATGTGATGAGATGATCGATAGGTATTTAACGAATAAGTCTGCGATCAAGGATGTTTATTTCCCGGAGATTTTGCGAAAGATCTGGACCGATCACGCGTTGACGAATTCTTGGGGGAGACGAATTGCATGGCCTAATCTGGTGAAATTCACAGAGGATATTTATCGTGAGGGGTATTCGTGGCCACCACAGAGTGAAGCAGCCGGGTTGATCAATCAGTGGGGCTTGAAGCCTATTCATAAGTTTATCCGGAGTATGCGGTATAGGACAAAGATATTGGCACAGGTCCATGATGAACTGGATTTTAATAGCAACATGAAAGAGGCTTATGTCGTACTGTCACAGTTGCGTGCGTTCATTGAGCGCCCACGTTATTATTTTGGGAAGCCGCTTACGGTGCCGATCTCAGTTAAGATTGGTGCGACGTGGCAAGGTTCGCATGAGTGGAAGAAGTTCCCAACGAAGGTGGAGTTTGAAGAAGTGTTTGATCATTTGCTTAAGGAGAAGAATAATGGATGTTAAATTATTGGATAGTCCACTGACAAATAAAATTATCCTACGTTTGATCCCAGTGACAAACAATGAGGAGAAATTCTTGAAAGAGTTTTTTGGTCACGGGCCAAAGGATGATAGCCAACTTGTTGAGGTTAATTTGACTGAGCATGAGAACAATGATTTTTTTGTGTCGGAGCCGCGTTATGCGGTTAGTTTATCTCAAGGAGAAAAATCATGAATAACCTATTCCCACAAATACCAGAGACGTTGAGTAAGCGGGATTTGTTTGCTAAGGATATATTTTGTGCTTTGATGCCCAACGCGGCTCTTGATACAGACATGCAAAATATATTCAGGTGCGTAGCATTAGAACAAGCCGACTTATTAATCGCGGATCTTAAAGCAACTCCACCAGAGGAGGATGACTATGCAGACGATATCCCTTTTTAGATGCAGCGGGAACGCGGACACCACCTTCGGCGTACTGATAGACGACGCAACAGGCACCCCTATCTGCAATCTCATCGAGAACGCCTGGAAGAACAACACGCCCTATCAATCCTGCGTGCCCACTGGTTCTTACATCTGCCGCAAGATCGCATCGAGTAAGGTGAAGGATTATAACAACGGCCTATCCTATCGGCTTGATATGGAGGGAATGAATAAACTCTACAGCGCCAATCGATCCGAGATTGATTTCCACCTGGGCAACACACATGTGGATACGGAGGGTTGCTTGCTCCCGGTGACTTCTTTTGCTCGAATGTGGGTTAGGTCCTTACATGATTGGGCACAAGGCGGCGCCTATAGCGCAGATGCTTTTATTAAGCTGACGAACCACCTCGATGGTGCTGAGGAATTCCAATTGATAATCAGATCAAGGGTGCAGAATCATGCGTAAGGGTAAGCGGGAGTTGTATGACATTGAGGAGCGTGTGCGTAGGATCAAGCACCACTCAGCCGACTTTAAAAGAACTCAAAAAGAAGCTGCGTATGATCGGTTAAAACAGGAAGCCGGAGGACTTTACACACTACTCCGTAAGCTAAAGCGGGATAAGAAAATCGTATTCTAGGAGTTGCGTGTATGTCAATACTCGATCGTACGACGAATTTTATCGAGCTGTTTGTTTATTCGCAAGGTCGCACCGAGGTCCCTAAAAGTTTTTACCTCTGGTCTGCGGTCTCTTTACTTGCAGCGGCTGTCGGGAAAAATTTAAGTTTTGTAAAATTTATCAACTCAGGGGAAGTGCTTTATCCGAACCTGTTTATAATGCTTCTAGGAGATTCAGCCAGCGGCAAGGGCATTGCCATTGGGCGGGCCGAACGTTACGCGGATCTGTTTGAGGTTATTGGAAAATATCGAGGCTCGATCACACGCGCCGGCATCGTCGATGAGTTGTCCAATCCGCGTCTGGTTAACGGGGTGAAGATAAAGGACTCCAGGCTTTACCTGCTCACTCCAGAACTGGGTGAAGCTATTAAAACCGGTACTCTGGCTGATGAGTTTGTCAAGTTCATGACAGAGAAGTTCACCGGGGGTGGGATACAGAAGGAACGTACTCGCATGCACGGGATTAAGATCATGACAGATCCTTGTGTAAATTGGCTCTCCGGAACAACTAAAGAATGGATGCTGGATAGCATATCGCCGAATGCGATCTCAGGTGGTTTCTTCGGACGTGTGATTGTGGTCCAGGACGAGTGGGATGTGACGCTTCGGGTCCATCAACCAACAGCACCGGATGACGCGGAGAAGGTGAGGCACCACCTAAGCAATCGACTTGCATGGTTGAGTCAACTGCGGGGTTCTTTTGTCCGGACAACGGAAGCGGTGGAAGTGGAATGTAGTTGGTATGAGAATCGCGAAGGCCCATCGGATGAACGCCTTCGACCCATTTGGAAACGCTCCCATGACTTGGTTATTAAACTTTCAATGATCTTGTGCTTGGCAGAAACGCTAGTCTGGGATCAACCAGGTAACATGAAAAATCGGCAACTTGTGATTAAAGCGAAGCACGCAGCGGGAGCGATCGATATGTTGAACAGTGTTCGCTCCGGCATCGATGAGGTGATTAACCTTTCCGGTGTGTCAGGCGATACTAAATATTTCAACATGGTTAAAGAAACCATTACGAAGGCTGGGATAAATGGCACAGCCCACTCACATTTATTACGTAAGTTTTCTGGCCGTGGATTGAGCGCAGATAGCTTGTATAAAATCGTCCGGACATTGGAAGCAGCAAATCAGATTGAACCGTTCAATAAGGGGCGTGCGATCTGGTATCGCTGGCAGCGAGTCCGGAAAATTCAAATTGACCCAGGGGGGTAACCGAATTTCCCCGGTGTGTTTCTTGCCGGGTTTTACAATGGCACAGATAGAATGCTTGCAGAGTGAAATGGTTTGGTCTGAGTGGTTGGATAAATATTTACCGGGAGAATGCAAATGATAGGAGATAACACAGAGCATTATAAGTTAGAGGATTCCAGTATTTTATATGAGTCTGATAAGGGCGCACTGGTGCGCTGCCAGTCGGTGGAAGGTGGAGAGGTGGAGGTTTGGTTCCCGCTCAGTCAAATCGATATAGATGAGCAAGGAGAGGTGTGGGTGCCTAAGTGGTTGATGGAGAAAAAGGAAGAGCAGGAGAACGATAATTATATTAAGACGTTAGTGGGATAATTTACAGGTGGGGCTGGTCTTCCCTTGGATATACTCCGAGGAAAACTGGGGTTGCTCCCGGCGAGGATGTTGCAATCCCGGCCCCCGCTTCGCATTCAACTTTGGAGGTTTGAGGATGGATATTGACCTTGGTTGTATAGCAGAAAGTCTCGTAGACCAATTATCTGAAACTGGCCTTGATTCTATTACAAGACTTAATCTTGAGGCTCATAGCGTTGCGATTAACAGACTGGTGGTGCATGGGCTTATTCTGGAAGGGCAAGGACATGATGCCAGAAAGAGGTTGGTTAAGCTAATCGAGAGGAAAATTGAAAAGGCGTAATTACTAAACCCAGAGGCAACCTAACTTGGAGGGAGTGGATTGTGGGAATGCCAACAGTATGGAATTGGACGAACGGACGTTCAAGTGGTTATGAATATCCGAAGGAGGTGAAAGCGGTGGGCGATAAAACTTGTGGAAATTGTAGGCACATAAAGGGTTCCATTGGGCCAGCACATGAAATGGGAAAATTCCCCGGGGCTCGCTATATATGTAACAACAGAGATGGGAAGCGTGATCAGTTACGAGTAAGACGTGATGACGTTGAAGACTGCCACCAACCACGGGAGAATGCTGATGAGTGAGCCAGGAAAAGAAAAGGACTGTGACGATGAATCCCTCTGTCGTCGGTGTCTTAATAATTTTGCGATTTGTGTTTCAAACCCCATTTTTAGGGAAGGCAGCTACGGTGGTGATGGCGTTGAAAGTTGCCCCGAATACTACCCATCAAATAGGCCTAGGTGGGACTTGAAAGGAGTATCAAGACAATGACTATTGGTGTTGCTGGTTCTATTGCCGCTTGTAAAAAAGGCATGCATACATGGACGGCTTGGGTTATTGATGGATTCCGTCATTGTTATCATTGTTCTGCTAAACGAAGACTATAAGGAGGAACACAAAAAATGACCACTGAACTCAAATTAACAGATGAGCAGGTGGAGTGGCTGGAAAAGTTTATGGACACCAATAAAGCTGACTTGCTGGATATGGATGGATTGCGCCTAGTTTTCAATAACGCTAAATTCTGCGAAGCCGTTATGGATCGGGCGGTGGAGAAGGGGTATCACTACATAGGATATATTTTTATTGCGGGAATTTATACCTGTCAAATTAAGAAAAATCCTTGGGATAAGAATATTATCGGCTACGGCCAATCCCGCTTCACGGCTCTGCTGGCGGCGCTTATGAAAGGAGAAAAGAAATGATAATAACATTATGCGGTTCAGCTAAGTTTGAAAAAGAATTTAAGGAGTGGAATAAGAAGTTAACTCTTCAAGGGCATGTTGTTTATTCCTTGGCTTGCTATCCTTCTGATAATGGCGGAAAGAATTGGTACTCAAACAGTGAGAAAGAAAAGTTGGATAAGATACACAAAATGAAAATCGATAACTCTGATGCAATTTTTGTCGTCAATACAGAAGATCGGTACATTGGTGATAGTACAAAATCAGAAATTACTTACGCAATGGAGCAAGGGAAAATAGTCTATTGGGAATTTTGGCCTAATGATAAAGATATACATATTTGGTTTCCTTATGGTAATGGTGTTTTTGAATCTGATCAATTTAGAGGCGCATGTGAACGTACACTATGCGGAAACTTTTTAGGTGAGCCACCTTGCCCTGTTTGTTATGAATAATCTAAGGGCACTCATGGAGGCGGAGAGATGATGGACATGAAATGCCCTAGATGCGGCGATGAAAGGATAGGCCATCGCTGTGATGAGATTTTAGCCTTCACATCTGAAAAACAAGACGACATCACGCAAGCGTTTATCGACATCAATAACGCAGAGGCCCTTGCTAAGTTTTTGGGGTTGATCCGTGAGTCGATCCAGTCTTACATCAAAAATAAGCCTGTTCGTAAGCCAGTAGTGCAATGGTTAGGCGTTGGTGATCTTTGTATCCCAAATAAAGAGCTAATCAACTGGCTCGCCGGGAACGATGGCACAGTGGCGATGATTTGTGCTCTCCAAGAATGCGGGCATTATCAAAAGCTAATCGAGGCCATAAGCGCAATAGGTTATACACCGGAAACCCTCAACGCCGCACTACAGGCCGCATGTTTGGAGGTTATTGGAAATGGATGGGATGACTGATAAGCAACTCAATGGATTTAAGCTACTTTCGGAACAAGGCTTAGCTACATCTCCCATGATAGGGGAATTGGCGGCTGAAATAGTTGCATTGCATAAGGATGTGATTGCCGCTCGGTTATTTCAGGAAGAGGATGATGCTAACATAGCCAAGCTCAAGGAACAGGTGGTGGAGTTGGAGAAGGAACTTAATAGTTATAAATCGGGGTGGAAACATTGACCCAAAACTACGCCGACATCGGAATCCCCATAGCCTCCCTCGTAGTCCTGTTCTGCCTCTACGTCATGTGCGTTATGTGGTTCGACAAGCCATGACCCGCGCGAGTCGGCAGATAGCACTCAACCAATTATACGAGTGGCGTTGCTACGGTCATAAGTTCATGGACACATTCTGGCAGAAGGCCGTAGACAAACGTCGTATGAAGATGAGGCATTATAGGCGACTGGCGAGACGGTTAAAGATTAACAAAACACTATGCCATTTTAGCTTGCTCACACAGGCTGAGTGCAAACAAGCCATCATTGAAATGCACCGTATGAGGGAAGAGGATGAAAAAAAAGCGATTGCCAAACAGAAGGCCGGGGTACATTCAAAAAGTGCGTATCGGCGACAAAACGCTGTATTTAAGGACCGGCGAGTATCCAGACGGGTCCCTCGGGGACATCTTCATTGACCTGGATAAAGAGGGGTCCACACTGGGATCGCTACTTGACTGCTTAGCGATTGCAATCTCGGTGGGCTTACAGTATGGGGTCCCCCTGGAAGAATATGCGAACAAGTTTATCTTTGCCAAGTTTCCCCCGAGTGGAAATGTTACCGGGCACGCCAACATCAAACGGTGTGACTCGATAGTGGATTTCGTATTCCGGGATCTGATGTTTAATTATAAAGGCGACGATAGTGTCGTGCATGTGAAGGAGGTGAAGAAGTGAAACTTGCAATACAGCAAAAATTATATGATGCACTCAGAGAGATTTCCAAATGTGATTCGCTTGATTATTTAGACCGTAACGCAGAAAAACAATACGGATGTAACACCGCCAATGCCTTGCGAATGGCATACGAAAATATTACTAACCTAGCTCGACATGCTGTTAAGGGTGTGCGGAGGCCAAAATGACTAAACCGGAAACTCGGCAGGAGATGGCGGAGTGGATTGCTGAGGAAGTGTTGGATTACAAATATTGTGGTGAATGTGACGTAGTGGTAAGGCCTAACATACCTAATGAACCAGAGCCTCCTCCAACGTTGATTGATTTCATCTACTCACCCGATGGATTTTTTGCGGTGTGGGATTCGTTTCGCATAAAGTATCCTCACGCGCCAATATCATTTTGTATTAATCATGACGATGGCAGTGATGATTATGGAAAAGACTGGTGTGATTTATGGGTAGAAGAGACTCATATACTTCGATGCTCTGCACATGGCAAAGACCGCTATGACGCATTCTACAGCGCCGTCTACGATGCAATGAATAAGGAGGTGGACCGTGAAGAAAAATAAAGTAGGCAGGCCCCGCTTGGATGAGAAGCAGGCGCGGATTAAAATGATTTGGGCTCGTGTTGGTGATGCGGATATAGCTTTAATTGATAAAGCAATGGAGATATTGTGGAAGAAAATCAATTGTGTGGAGATCACTAGATCCGCTTTCATCCGCGAGGTAGTTAGAACGTTTTCGCAACAGATTATTGATGGAGAGAAGAAATGAAAGAAGTCAAGAAGATTATAACGCCTGAGACCAAGGATCAACGCACCGTTGGCCTCGATGCAGCACAGGGCCAGCGTATCTTCCTCGCGGCAAGCCAACGCGTGTGGCTCCTTATGACGCTGTTGGAGAAATACTTTGGGGCGGAGCGTTTGCAGAAAGCTATTGCGAAAGCAGCGAAAAAGTATCCGGAGATCGAGCAGGAAGAGGTATTGGAGTTTATTCAGAAGCGGACTGGGCTCAAGTTTAACGTACTTCCGGGAATGCCTCAGAAGCCTGTCCCGGAGAAGAAGCTGGTGGTTGAGCGTTAGGATTAGCCTGCTGATTCACGAAGTTCTGCAGCTGTTGCACCGCGTCAGGGGCTGTAAGGTCAAGGCCGGTCTCGGATTCAATCAATGCTCGCACATCTGAGTTCAAACCTTTAGCTTTTATCCGGAGGAAGAGTCCGGGGTCGCGAATAGCAATGATCCGGCTGGCTACAGATCGTGCTCGCTCAAACGTCTGCGCCCACAACATCCGCTGCAGCTCAGGCTTCTGCTTAGCCAACTGATACGTCGGCGTGTCCATGAGATCTTCCTTCTCAATCGCAATAGCCATAAGACCGGCCATTGTATTGTCAGCTTCTGCAATGCCTGTATTAGCGAACATACGGCTTGGTGGAAACTGCACGCGGTCGAGTTCGCGTTGGATGCGGGATTTGCGAGTGACGTTTAGACCGAGTAGCTGGCGGGTGAGTCCAGGTGGTACTTTAACTCCAAAGATCTCTATACCCACTGTCTCCTGTCGGCGCGTGGTCGTTGGTGACTTCAGCTCAGGCAGTTTTTTTGCGAATCCCGGTAGCGCGTTGAGGAATGGATCAACTAATGGATCTTCACGGGTTGCCCGTTTAACACCCTCCTCTGGATCTGCCAGTGATGCGATATCTTTGGCCGTGCGCAGTGGTGTAGCAAAAGAGGATAGATAAGCGCCGAGGAATTGAAGCATGAAATTGCCTGCTTGGTCGGCATCCCCTGCACGTATAATGTCGATGATTGCCAGGCCACTACCAGCGATGCGACTGATACCAATTGCAACCTCAGCAAAATCTTTTGCATTGACATTGGACGGGTTGGTTAGTAATTCACCTAAGAAAAGGGGTATAGTAAGGGGTGCGAAGGCACGTGCATCAATTACTTTACTACCCCCCTTTACCTCATCTTGCACCTTTAACTCATACCATTTTTCCCCTGCAACGTTTGATTGTCGCAGTCGCATTCCCGCATCTAGCATCAAGGTTCCGAGTATCGCTCTCGATGCTTGCTTTGCAAAAACATCAGGCTTCCCAGCCGCAAGAATTTTTAAAGTTTTCGGGCTTATCGCATGAAAGAAACCTAATGGTGAGTGTTCCAGCATGTATGGAATTGAGTTACTGAAGACAAAACGTGGGAACGGTTGAACAAGAGTGAACGGGAACTTGGATAACGTGCGAATCATTTCTTTGCCTAGGGTGCTTTTAGGGCTAGACGCGAATGCCATTTCCAAGCCATAGCTTGCAGCCTCTTCGTACATCTTGGGTGGGATAGCTTCCGGGTGGATAGATTCGTAGTCCTTACCCGCACGGGAGACGAGTTGGCGGAGCTTGGCTTCCATACCTGCACGACGAAAGAAGAACTCCTGTGCTCGGTTGAAGACGTTGAGGCCGTTGGATATTTTAGATCCTAGTGTGATCTCCTGCACGGGTTGACTCATGAGCCT